>Ga0172381_10008400_pt1 | contig 10095 bp, 9 predicted proteins | sample Leawel6488metaG_FD_119754 | JGI IMG/M metagenome (GOLD analysis project Ga0172381, IMG submission 119754) | Leachate microbial communities from a municipal landfill in Southern Ontario, Canada - Leachate well 64-88 metaG | ecosystem: Engineered > Solid waste > Landfill > Unclassified | place... | reverse complement strand
TATTCCAATGTTAATGGAAGAGAATAAATCACTGCGAGATGAAAACATGCGACTACGAAATGAATTAGGTATTAAAACCGCATTACTACAATCAAAAATTGAAGAAATAAACAAACGCGATAAACAAATCGAAGAATTAATTGCGCAAAATGAGCAACTGCGAAAAGAAAATACGGAATTAAACATAAAGGTTGAAAAACTTCAAACAGATGTGGATGCGTTGTATTTTCAATTGATCTATGATAAACTTATTAATGCTATTCAAGATGCGAATAGAATATTCTCACTTGAAAAAATCATTTCTTCGGAATATAGTGTAAAGCTATGTGAATTACGTAATGATCGAAATATGGTACATTACATAGACGATAGGGATAACGATAAAATCCGAGATCATAAAATTAGAAAACTAATACAAGTATTGCGCGATGAACATTTTCATTTACATATTGATGAATTAAATGCGAATTATTGCGATAATTTCAGTAACGTTATACTACACGCATTAGAAAAACAATTATGCGATAAACCATTCGTTGAGTTATCGAAACAAGAAAATACGCGCATCGAAAGATATTGGTTGAAACGCATTTAAGAATACATGCGGATGTCCATTTTTGTATTTAAAGATTATCAAATGAAATTGATATTTCGTCTTTGTAATGTAATATTCAATAATATTAAAACATCGTATTTATTTTGTTGTTGCTGCATGATAATTATAATACTAATAAGAATTCATTTTTGTTGATATTTCAAAAAATGAAAATTAATACTTCCGCGCCTTCACATCACTAAATGAACTTGCACATGAAAACATGCGGAAACTCTGTTTCCTCTGCTATTGGAATATAAACATATTCGCGCGTTTGCATGACAGGAGTCGTGAAACCTTTGATATTTACCATATCGTTCATTATATCCACCTTCAGTTTCTGTACCAATTCTTGTGCGGATTTTTCGTCAAACCAACGCATTAGATTTTTCTCAACACGCATAAGTTCGGCGTTCAATGTCTCAAGTTTTGTTGTATCTGTGGCAATATCAACATGAAGGATATCACACATACCATTCACATATGTATCATCGTGTGTTGTATTAACCCGCATGTAAGCCATCATCGTCGTGTGTAATATATATTCACCAATATTAGCAAATTCATTTTTTTGCGATGAATTAGTGATTTTATGCATCCATTGCGAAAAATGCATGAAAAAATATCACGCTTAATAGAATAATCCCGATATGTCGGCGTCTTCTTTCCAACCGCGATAAGTTTCACCTTTTGGTCTCGCAGTTGCACAATCTGTTATCTTTGTCTTTTGACTATCGCACAATGGACAATAATATCCAGATACGCAACTTGGTTGCATCTGTGTTTTTTCACATTTCGGGCAAATGTTTGCAACTTTCCATAAGACGTCAATTTTGCGCTGAAGTTCAAGGAGTAATATGTGATCCTGCGATGGAGGACGCGAAATCGTTTCAAATTGATACTGAGGACTATCCATGATGATATATTTGTTTATTAATTCAATTTTAATAGGAACAATAGAGAGCGGAATGATGCGGACGATATGCTCATGCGAAACAGACTTAGCATGCCCGCATTTGTGTTATCTTAATCGCGAACTATTTGGCGATAATGAATTTGTCGCAATATTATGTAGAAATTGTTATAGTATCATACCGGGCGGTATGTAGTTTTTACTCAAAATAGGAACAGGATTAGTCGCCATTAACTAAGACGCGAAATACAAAAAGATATTTTTTTACGTATCGAATTATTTTCGCCATGATCCAATACCATCCCATTCGCATTCAATATTCATCGCGATAGATTTTGTAAATCCATTCAGCATAAGTGGTGTTTGATTGCAAACCCAAAGATAATATTTACACATTTCTTTATGACCAGAATACATCGTTCCGTATTCGTCCGATATTTGCTTCCATCCGCCACTTCTTTCCCATATAATTTCTCCTATTCTCTTGATCGTCTCTCGTGATAACACGTTATCGTAAAGCATTTTAATAATATGATATTCTTCTTTTGTTGGTATGTAATTCTCGCCGTATATATCCCTGGTCTCTTCGACATTGAAACGAATCCGCTTTATCGTGCTTCTCTTTTTCATCAGTTCGCAGAAAGTTTCATATTCAGGTAATGGATTATTTAGTATAAATTTTGTGATCGCTCTATGTTCTTGTTTCGCAGTATTATAATGGTCTTTAACGTCGACCCATTTAACACCGTAATCCGCGACTGTTAAACATTTGTCCATACTCTATCTATACTTCAATTCACAGATATTAAGTTAATATTAGTTGCGCAATTCAAAAAACATACATCTTGTTTTTCTATTCTGGATATCATGATTGCGAAATTATTCTGCATCAAATATTTTATCATACTCGTTGATGTAATTGCAATAGAAAAACAACTACGGTAACTCATAATTGTCAATTATTCTATCCCAGAATGGAATATGTTTGTATTTTTTATGCGTCTTTCTGCATTTGCGTTTGCATTCTATATTAACAAGATTGAACACGCATGATAATATTGTGGCACAATTTACAACATATCGATTGGCACAAGAAAATACCGCAATAATGGTTAAATATTCTCCTATTCGTATTCCACAATATGTTGTTATATTTTCTGATGTGTCTTCCTTATTTATATCTTCCTTAAGATGTTCCATGGACGCTTCCAATGACGCATTCATGACCAACTCCTCAATCGCACATTCGATAAACCTAAAACTTCGCGATAACTCTCTCACTTGTTGGACTAACAATAGTGCATTTTTCAAGTTGTTCAACACGTGCTTTTAATTTTGCATTCTCATCACACAATGTATCAACTTGTGGAAAATGTCCGCATTTTAAATAAATTTATGATAGTATATAAGAAAGCATCGCAAGATAGAAATAATCCTTTTACAAAAATGGCAACTAATAATCCATTAACAACGGAAACTGTGAAAAGCGCTATCAACGGTATTACAAACGGGTACAAAATGCTTGCACTACTTAACGATTGTATCAATCGTTACCATACTAAGATGGAAAATGATACGGAGAAACAAAAAGTACTACTTCCATATGTCATGTGCAAATTAGGATATGGTACTTCATGTAGAAATCTTATTTTCTGTGGAATGGACGCGGGATTGAATTTTATGAAAGAGTTGATAGGAAATACGCAAACACATATTTATGCAAAAGACCTTATGGAATTGATGGACAGAATAAACACAATTATCGATCAAGCCACAAAATATCCAGATGGTATGAATGTCTAATGCATATACATTTCCATCATTTTTTGCATTACGCGTCTTTTTGCGAAATTGTATTCACATCAAAATAACTTATTCATATCGTAAATTATGAAAACATCGCGCGATATAACATTCATGCTCTGAATATTCCAAAAAAATAGCGGGCAAAGAAATTAGTAAGTCTCATTCCAATTTATCGTCAGTCGCAGCGAGAAGTGCTCGAGATACATATTTTGATTTGATCACAAATTGCATAAAAAAATGAATGATATATAAAGTATTAACAAATGACCAATACGGCGGCTTTGCCGCGCTTGACAACGCTCGATCGACTACTTGTCAATTTTGCGGCTATTCCGCGGAATAGATTTAAAAAATGCATTGATGATAGCGAATCATTTTCATCACTTGTTGATGCTCAATTGGAACAAAGTGAAAAGATACAACTCGGGACAAGAATGGAGCGATTTTTAACAAAGATAATATTAGCATTCGCGCCAACATTAAAAAATATCAAAGAGAAAAACGATAAAGGCAAACATGAGACTGATCATCTCTTTATGGATGTTGATGCAAATATTATTTACTACGCTGAGATAAAATCAAATTTAAACTTAGATACGGAAAAATCAGTCGCAACAGAGAAAAAATGTTTAGCGGTTGTGGAAAATCTTAAAACTAAATATCCGCAGTGTCAAATTAGAATGTTTCTTGTTAGTTTGCGCCATCTTGAAGCTGTGAGTATCAAAAGAACAACGCATCTTAAATATAAGACAATTCGCGACAATATTGTTGGTGTTCGCGAATATTTACAAACTCTCGGAATTCCATCGCAACATGAATTAGAAACAGAAGAAACTTACAAAAAATTCATCAATGATATTGTCGCTGCGCTAAAATATTCGCCAACTTAATCACTATAATTTCGGATAATCAAGTGTTTTGTGTTGATCTCATCACCAACTCGCCCCGAGTGAATTTTAAACCTATATTTTTTGTCATATTCTGCAACAATAAATCCATCGTAAAGTTTGCATATAAAGTCAGTTTTGCCGATAATCATCAAACACTTATTGGTTGTTTCTTTGAACAATTTTGCTAATCGCTCATGTTCCGCGCGCCCAAATTCACAATAGCCATAGTCTGTAAATTCGCTATCATATGGTGGATCGAGAAACATAAAATTATCCGGAGAATTATGCATCTCGAATATGTCTTCGAATGGCAGATTTTCTATGGTTGCGCCATCAAGTAATTCCTCATAACGCGCATTTAAAAGTTCATTAAAATTTATCGTCTTGTATTTTCCAAATGGGATGTTAAACTTGCCATCTTTATTGTAGCGTAACATTCCGCGAAAACATGTTTTACGCAAATAGTAAAAACGCGCAGCTCTATCTGAATCAGACATAATACAAAGTTCATCGCGCACTTTGTAATATTCTTTCTCATCATTTGGATGATTTCGCATAAATTCATAGATTAAATCGCCATGACCTATACTTATCTCGTGATATAGCGCAAACAAATCGGGATGAATGTCATTAATAATCGCGCGCTCTGGGCAAAGATGAAAATAGAGCGCGCCGCCACCAACAAAGGGTTCAATGTAAGTTTTATACTTGTGAGGAATATATTTTTCGAACAGTTTGATTTCATCAGATTTACCACCTGACCACTTGATAAGCGGTTTTAGATTTTCATGGGCGTATTCTGCCATTCGTATATATAAGCAACCATTCGCTTCATTTTTTAGCAAGTTATTTTCATCAAGAAATATAACATTTTATGCTACCAGTTGCAACCTACTGACAACAAACTTATAAATCCAAAAAAAAATATAAAGACTAAACGAGTAATTCATGCATTTTTGCCAATCACGACTCTTGCGCGGATACGCTTGTCCCAGCACCATCACTCACACTCTCTGCGACTTGTGGTCTCGCATGCAAGTATGAATCAAGGATAAGTTTTGCACGCATGCCCGTTTCTTCCTGTACTTTTGACAAACATGTAATCACGTTATCGAGATTATTTGTCATCTTAATAACCTGTTTTTGCATTTCCAACGGCGGTAGATTAATTTTAAACGACATAAGATCATTTATCGATATATGTTCAAGATTAATAGAACGTCTCGCAGTACTGCGTAATTTTTCAATTTTCGCACGCATCCAACAATGTACATATTTATGTTGTATGGGATTAATAATCTTTTGAGTCAGGATTGTATTACACGACATTATTGCGCATTTTCCGCTGATATTGAAGCATTTACCTAATCCAACTTTATCGCTCGTGTGATCTCCTCCACCTCCAAGTATTACGACGAAATATTCGTTTGGTGAATCAAACGAATGTTCTGAATGCATTCCATCTGGACAATTCCATTTTCCGTTGAAGAATGGCGTGTCACCAGTTCCTGATTTATCACCCGAATTAAATTTCTTGATGTTTTTTGGAATGTCATATAACTCATTAATCATTACGATGTTATACTCATGTGTATCAATCGAGTGTATTAATGTCTTTATCTGTTGTTGAGACGACATAATAAGTTTTTGATTACTATTATGAGTTTCGTAAATTTCATCTAATATTTTCACTGTTCGTTTTTGAATATCAATTGGTGGGATCGGCATAATGATATTTTCCACATCAGACTTACGTATACCAGGTTTAACACCAGATGCAAGATTTTTTAATATCTGATTGTTTAATAATAACCAATAGTAGAAGAATTTGGTTATTAATTTTTCAGAATCCTTTGTTGTGAAATTTATCGTATGATCTGATGGGAAAAATGATCCATTGACATAATGAACAGCGCCAATACTTAAATTACGCGCTGTAATAACATATTCACCTGTATATAATGGATCGGATACATGACCAATTATTCCATTCGAATCATAATATGGAATTTCAAATTGATCCGATCTATCGGTATTCGCTTTGCCACTCACAATATTCAAAATGTCTGATAGTTTCGCATTCGGAAAATCATTAATTGGAATAATCATCATATTTTGTTTAATTTGGTATGGATTAAGCGTTAAATTGGTATCAAGATCATCTATATGACATGTTGTTATTAATGTTTCAATAATATTATTATCTCTATCGTATGAGATTTCCATAAATTCAATATCCCCAGTTGAGAACTCACTATTCTCGAAGAATAATATTGACGGTTGAATACCTGTGCTAATGAAGAATTGCCCACGCATCTTAATGACACGTTTAAGTTCAAAATTTTCAATAAGATATTTGCGAGTTTCCGTATGAATTTTGCTTATGCTCGTAAGAACATTATCGGGAACAATAACCGCGCTTCTGCCACCGGGGTTCAAAGATAACATTATTAGTTGCAAGAATAGAGGTTCTGCTTTCGTGCCGCTAATACCAAGTTGTTTGACACGATTGCAGCATTCCGCGTATTTAATACCTTTGACACCAAAAGGCATATTTGCAAGAATTAAGTCATATCCGGCTCGCGAAGCCTCGCTATTGCAATCGCTGTAAAGTGAATCGCGATGTAATAAGTTTTCCGATCTATAACCACCAGTTTCCATGAATGTGTTCATTCGCGCAACACCCGCGACACGAGTATCAGTATCACACCCATTTAATTTATTAATATGCGTCGCCCATGCAATAGGAGTTTCGGTGTAATGTTCCCTGAAATATTTAAGATATGACGTCAGAAATCCGCCAGTCCCCATTGTTGGATCGCAAATAGATTCAGGAACACCAAGCGCTTTAAATTTCGGTTCGCAAAGTGTAACCATATAATCACATATATCGCGATTCGTGAAATATTGCCCCAGATCACGCATACCCGAACCATTTGATCCAGTTTTAATATGTTGCTCGTAAATCCATCCTAATGCATCCATTTTATCATTGACAACATCAAGATTTATTTTATCAAGAATTTCAAGTATTTCATTATGTTTTTTAGGGTGTTTAATATCAAATGGAAACTTATCCGTCCCGAATAAACGGTCAAAATGACCCGTGAGTCGTTCTTGTTCCGATAAATACGGGTTATTGAAAACGTCAAGCGATGTGTGTAATCCGCCGTTTTGGCGCGATAAGTTCATGATTTCCTCCCACGCCAAATTTTCTGGCATTCCAACCCTAATAACACGTTCATGAGTCATGTAACGTGCCATGATATACATGCATATATGCCTAAACGAGTCCATTCCAGTAATATTTATACCCGGTCCGCGAAGAATATCGCGAATGCGTAATATAGAGCTTTTGAATACTTCAATCTCCGACATCGTTTCAATGAATAATTTTGTGACTTTCAATTTTGTATATAAGATGGCGAATTTTTTAAAATACATGAGTTATTTTTTATAAAAAATATGATAAAATTTTAAATTCTATGACGTCTAGACGCGGTGATGGGTTGTACAATTGTGTCAAAATTATTATTATCTACGCCGAAATATCCATCAATGATGTGTTGTATCGTTGGCAAATTAATATAACCATTATCAATGCGCCATTTGTCATATTTTGATGAAACTGTCAGTGAATTAGGAATAATAAACTGCGTTATGAAATATTCAAGTGAAATATGTTGTTTCGGATCGCCAATATGCAAGAAATTATACCAAGTTTCATTATATTCGCGCGGATTTTCCGGCAATTCTGTCATATTCGCGCGAATATTTTTATATTCAATACTTGTGTCAATCTTATTTTTTGCACAAATATCAAGAACATACACGCGTCCGAAACGGTGTGTAATATTTGCGCGTATTGTACTTATTGTTTCACGAAAGCGCGCAACTTCTTGACTTCCATAAGTTTCGATATTAATGTGTAATGTCTGCATTCTATCATCTAATGTCGCGCTTGCGAGAGATGCAGCGGCGCAACTGTTCAGATCAAAGATTGTTGGTCTGCACGTTATTTCATCGCGGAGTTGTGAATCATGTTCAGCAAGAGCCTCAAGTACTTCTTGAAATCCCGACATATCATCTTGTCCAACAATTGGGAGCAAAATATGAAAGCGTGATTTATTTGTGCATGCGCGACCAGCGCGCAAAAACATTTGCGTTATTTGTCCGCGTGCATGTTTTGGATACATAATCGCAACTGCATCAGCGCAAGGAATATCAATACCTTCGCCAAGCATATAACAATTAACAAATATTGCGCGATTTGCTTTAGTGAATTCTTGGATCGCATCCGCGACATTATCACCATTTTGCACGCTTATTACTTTTGCATCAGCGCATTCACGTCGAAAGAACGCGCAATATTGTTCTATATCTGCGTGCGATTGTGCGAATACAATTAAGTGATTAAATATTGTTTTTGGATAATAAATTTCAACATTATTTTCTATTTTCTTTATTGCTTCATTTGCACGCCACGCTTCAAGCAAACATTCGGCTTTTCCAATGATGCCAGATGCTGCAAATGCATCATCACACATTGTCCATATTGTGTAATCGGGCAAAATACCACAATTAATAAGTTCGCGTAATTGAACATTTACAATATTCGGACCAAATGTAGCATGGTCATCCATTGTTAAATAACTACGCGATGCATTTGTTGGTATTGCACGCAAAATGCGTGGTGTGAATGTTAATGATACACGTTTAATTCCGCAATCGCATACTTTCCTCATAAAGACACGAGTAATACCAATACCATTACGCGCATCATCGATCGCAACTTGTCCGGCAACGTGATGTGCTTCATCAAGTATAACAAGAAGTTTGTTTGAATTTGGCGCTTCTTCGAGTATCGCGGAGAGTAAGTGTGACGATTGATATGTTGTTATAATTGCATAAACATGACGTTTCATTACTTCGATGATGCACGCTTCTGATGTTGTGCCAGCTGTGCCAATAAGTGTTATATCGCTTGGCGCGAATGCTTCATACTCACATAAAGTATCGCGCCATTGACGTTGCGTTTGTTCAGACGGGCAACAAATGATGATATTATGACAATTAGTGCGATGTATTGCTTTGCACAACATAACAGTTTTTCCGCCTCCACAAGGATAAATTACACATCCAGCATGGCGCGACGTATCGCCAATAAATTCGCAAATAGTTATAATATGAGGTTCTTGCATCACAATTAGTTTGCAAATGCGCGCATTATCATCTTCGATGAAACACTCATTTATTGGAATTTGTTTTTTCATAAATCTATTCGCGCGAATGATTGGTATTATACTTGTTATTTCTGCGCGTGAAAGGCGCTGTTTTACCCACGTTTGCGCGGCAAGAAATTGATCAATTTCATCAATTGGATGCGCAACCGCGCGCGTGTTATTGTAAAAGTCAAACCATTCGCAATCATTGGGAATTTTATGCATCATACGATAAAGGGCGAAACGACTATGCAAAATACGCTCATAACGATCAAGTTCGCGATCATTTGTTGCGGTTGTTAGCCATACTGCTTCAAAATCAAGATCATGCGATGGTGTGCGACTGGGTGCGCATCCTGTAAGGAGTGTGTTTAATCGTCCCGGCGGATCGTGCGTGCGACCAAGCTTATAGATACCATCTGCGCGATAACAAGGTGACGATATGGCATAGAGAAACATTTATTTGTCCTATATTGCGATACAAGAATTCAAAAAAACAAATGATGATAAATTTTATAATTGAAGTTATCAATTGTGATTTATTTTTGAGGAACAAATGCCTGTATTTTTATGCTTTTCTAAGCTGGATTGGCCGGAATATTTTCTTTTACATATTTCGCAAGTATAATCAGGTTCTGTCATGTTTGTTTATATTGATTTTAACAAATT
>Ga0172381_10008399_pt1 | contig 10095 bp, 11 predicted proteins | sample Leawel6488metaG_FD_119754 | JGI IMG/M metagenome (GOLD analysis project Ga0172381, IMG submission 119754) | Leachate microbial communities from a municipal landfill in Southern Ontario, Canada - Leachate well 64-88 metaG | ecosystem: Engineered > Solid waste > Landfill > Unclassified | place... | reverse complement strand
CACCTCTAAAACTGTTTTCAAGATAAGATAGTTTTCCAATCATATCTAATTCGAAATATTTAGGAGCTTCTATCTCGCCAGATGCAACCATCATTTCAAACCAAAAGCGAAAATTTTTAAAATAGAAGATCGTTCTGCATTATTCTCAATTAATGAAAGTGAATGCTCTTGCGTTACTGCCTCCAGAAATTCGCTTGTAATTCCATTTCCACTTGCAATTTGAGCTTCAACAGCTTTAGGTGCTTGACCTTTATATGTTGAAATCATTTTCTGACGGCTCACTTCATTTATACGTCCAACCTCAACAGCTTGAGCGTAAATATCTGGGTGAGCAGACTGTAATTCTTGTAAAGTTGTCATAGTCTGTTGATTTTGATTTGTATTTATATTATTATTTTGACTTGTATTATTATTCGTGTTATTATTCAATATTAATTCCTGCAATTGTAAAATAGAATCTTCAAACGAATATATACCATCAATTAAAGTGCCAACGCAATCAGAAGCTTTAAATACATCTCCTGTTAATTGATCATTAGTAACATTAGGTCTTAGCCTCTTAACATCATCAATGAACTCTTGACAATGAGGTTGTAATAATTCTTTTTGAATCCATTCGAAATTATAATCATTTATAGCATCTTCAAAGCCTTTATTTTTCATAGTACTTTGAGGTGCATATATTCTTATGTGCCGTTTGCCTGTTGAGTCCTCTGTATTTGCCTTATGACCTTCAATTTCCATCATTGTACCGATAGATCCTACAATTGCATCACCAGACTTAACATTTATAAAATCAGCATTTAAAGAAATATAATAAGCAGCTGAACCTATAATATCTTCTGAATAGACACCAAGAGGTTTTTTTCTTGAAGATGTGACTTCATTTATATATTTTACGGCATTTGCAGAACCTCCACCGCTCTCAACATGAAACATATGGCCTATTACATTCTCATTCGTTTCGTTTTTTTTGAATTGAGTAGCAATATCTACAGTTCCATTATGAGACATTCCACCATTTTTTGTAATTGGACCATCGAAATAATATAAGGCAATAGTTCCACTTGGTATATTTTCTCCAAATCGAGATATAGTATCAGCATCAATAACATTTGATTTTGAATCTATATATCCAAATTGGTTACACTTTTCAGATTCATTTCCAATATAATTAGCACCATCACGAAAATACTCTAATTGCTTTACTAATCCTCTTATTGTAAAAGGATCAGCAAACCACGCATTTGAATATATTTCTTGTATGAGTCTTATATTTACCATATTTATATTTTCTGATTTGTAGTATTCTCAGTTTTAGGTTTACTATCATTTACAAATGTATTAAAAACTTTTATATTTTGTAAATCTTTTTCCGAATTATTTATTATTTTAGTTGAATCTGAGCTTGAAGCTTTGTCAACAGCCTTCGCATAATCAATTAAAGGAACATTCTCATACACCTTTCCAAGCATCTCCCTAATACCTTTAGCCTCTTTTAAAGGATCAATGTGTGGCATGTCTACACCTCTAAAACTGTTTTCAAGATAAGATAGTTTCCCAATCATATCTAATTCGAAATATTTAGGAGCTTCTATCTCGCCAGATGCAACCATCATTTCAAACCAAAAGCGAAAATTTTTAAAATAAAACTGTTCAATAATTACCTTAGTTCTCATTACAACAAACTTATGTTCAAATGTCTTACCAACTGCACGGGATGAACTATATGAACCTCCAAACTGATCTTTTGCAATTTCAGGTGCCATTCCGTTATTTGTGTAGAATGAATCAAGTAAATTAGCATGGAATACTGTGGAATCAGACCCAGAAGCTTCATTTTTATTTCTCATAAGCTTTTGATCGGGTCCCATATTTACAACTATACCTTCGGATATGGATGAAACTTTTCTCTGTATCTGTTCAGGTGTATCTCCTTTAATTGTATTTACATCAACTTTTTTTAAATTAATAGTTGATGGCTTTAATGGATTGTCACCACTTGAATTAACACCATGTTCAATTGACATTATCACATTAGAGTTCTCTTTCGCTCCTTTCACAAGTGATCTAGCCAATTCATCAAGCATTTTAATGTAGTCTATAGACCCAACTAAGCTGGAAAGACCTCTAACACTAGATAGCTTTCCAGTTTGTCCGAATATCATCCATGCTTGATCTTGACCATTTAAGTTTTTTGCATTTATTTTTACAAACTCATTTTTTTCTTTTTCAACATAAAAAGCAATCATTTTATTGCTTTTGTCAAAATGAATTCCATCAATAATACTCTTATTATCTGTCAACCATGGTGGTGTTTTGACATTTCCACCGTCAACCAGTTCAATTCTAACACCATCTTTTTTTGTGTAGTAACAAATATTTAAAACATCACCAGCAATGAAAGTGTTATCCTGGACATCATCAGCAAGTCCATGCAAGTTTTTTTGTTCATTAAGCGATACATATTGAGAATTTGCCCATGTTTTAAAATAAACGTCAATATAATCACTCCATCCAACAGGTATTTTAATGCCTCTTTTTTCAAGTACCTTTTCATTAGGATTCATTTGTAATTGCAGTCCGGTACCAACTAACCAAAGTTTATATTTCAATGTTAAATTCCTAACATTTGGATTCTTTAAAAATTGCTCATGCGCTCTTTTCCTAATTGCATGATAATCATAAGCAGTTTCAATAGCTGCACCCTGTTCTAATGGAGAATCTTCACCATCATAAATGCGTGGCATATGAATGTAATTATCACCAGCATATACAGATTTAATAGCATTTTGGAATATATCAGTTCCAGAAATATAATTAGAAATTCCCTCTTTAATTTTAGGAATGAAACTTTGCTTTATTGTTGAGTATAATGACATTTATTTATTCGTTTATTTATTATTCATCAAATATAGTGTAATATACGTCTTTTCCAGCTTCTAAAAGTGGATATATTCTACTGTAAAATTCTTCAGTGAACTTGCTTGAGTTCTTAGCAGTATACTCACCATTTACAATTTTAAGAGTATCACCACCGCCTTGACAACCAGATGTATCTCTTTCAGTATTCAAAATATGGAAATAAATACTTGTAAAGTTATCAACATCATTAAGCATGATGTGATACTTGAACTTAATTTTAGTCCAGGCTTTGTATGTATCAGAATTACGATGCTTGACTGTCAAAGGCGTGAGTTCTTTTAAAATTGATAGTTTGTATCGCTTTGCTTTTATTCGTGTCTCATTTACTACCTTAACTGCTCTTGGTTCATCTTCTATGATTACACCTGAAGGAATTCCAAGTTCATACATGAATATCCCAAACGAGCTATTTTCGGTATGTGCTTTTCTAAAGTTATACAATTCCATTTCTGAATTTTTTAGAGTTTACATTTGCAATCTGCATAAATAAAGGTACACCTAAGGCATTTATCAGCCTTTGTCGGTACTCCTTTTCAGTAGTTTTTGTAAGCACCATATAAATATCAGACCCATATAAGCAATGACGTTGCCACTTACTATTTGATAGTATTTGTTTCAAAAAATTTAGTATTCTGTAATCATAAAAAGAAAAGGCGGTGTCGAACATACAATTATCCAATTCAGCTATTATATTTAATAAAAGCGTAGTCATTGAAACACCTGTTTTAATATGCTTCATTATCTCCTCTTCACCTGCTAAATGTGCAAAATTAAAAAACACTTTTGGGAACAATTTAGCTACGTAATAGTAGCCTTGTGGATTAGTGAAATTACTGCATTTTTCAGACTTTGTTTTTTTATTCGGATACAAAGGAAATTTAGCCTCTTTCAAACGCCCATCCAGTTCCTTCATAGAACCCTTCCAGTGAACTGGGCTAGATGGTGACGTATGAAATGTAACAGGCTTGTTATTATCACTGCACCATTTGTATGCCTTGATCAAAGTGGGATGGTATGGAAAATGCCCCATTAACGTATATACTTTTAGCCCATCTATATAATTAGCATATTTTAATAGCATTTCATAAGCTCCCTCAATTGTAGGGTCTAAATGATAATACACCAATATAGGGTAGCCTTTCCTTTTCAGGCCAATTACTTCTTTCAATTGCTCTTCATAAGACACTTTTGTTTTGCCTGCTCCCATACCATTCATATCCACCGTCAAATCAGTAAATATTGTGTCGGTAGGGTGTTTACTCATCATGTCCAAAATATTTTCCTCCTGTGAAAGTTCGCCACGCTCCAAATACGCAGCGTAGCGACTAAAGCTATCTTTATGCGTTATTGGTATCAAAAAGTCCAAAAACTTTGCAATTGGTAGAGTATGTTTAGTGATAAAGCCTTGAACACCTCTATTAACAAAGAAACCACTAGGCACGTGCTTAATAGTGAAGGTGTGTGTGTGATTGTCATCTATTTGTGTTATCATAATTATTTTGTTATGTTGATTATTAAAGCGGTTATAGGAGTAAGTATAGCAACTATTGAAATCAGCAAAGCCACGGTTTTTCGTACTCTTTCCTTGAGTTCTAATTGTCTTTTTCGGTTTTCGGCTTTAAATCGTTCCGTAATGTCATTTTCTAGCATCGTTTTAGCCATTGCACTATAAGAGGTCGCAAGTAGAGAAACATCTTCATTTGTACTCTTTACAAGGCATTCAACTATTGTCATACGTTCGCATAATCCCTTTTGACCGTTTCCGTATAGTGTTTTTTTGATGTCTTTTATTTGCTCTTCCATATTACAAGATCTCATTAATTATAGGTCTATCAATTATATTATTTCCTAAAATCATTAAACTTAATCCTAACTCTTCATCGGGTGTATTCCACATCCTATATCCTTGTGAATTGTAAATACCAGTCTTCACAGCTACAAAATTTTCATCTATTTCGATAGTGAAATTTTCATAAATATCAGAGATTAAAACGGGCTGAATATCGAAATGAGCTCTTATTACATTTAGCGCAACTTATGGAATTTCTGAATTGTAAAGCACTTTTGAAATTTTAATCCAGACGTCTCCGTTATAGTCGGTTTTTATTTTCTGATTGTTGAATATTCTAAAATACTCACCGTTTTCATCTATTTCTGTCATAGCCTGTAATATTATAATATATTATTGGGTGTATTTTAATGTTTTTAACTTGCAATCATCAACAGGGGCTGTAGAATAGTCTAATATTCGATCATATTTTACGGTAACCTCCTCAGTATTTTCAATTGCTCTAGCAAATACAGTTTCTTGCCAGTCAGGATCATCTTCTATATTTACAAAATCCGTTTCTCCCGATGATGGTAATATTATAATCGTTTCCGCTAAATTATGAGCATTTAAAGAAGCTGGATTTGTTAAAGGATTTCCCAATACATCTAAAGTTGGATTTGATAAACTTGATGGTATTCTTACCAATCCAGAAGTCCCAAAACTAAACCCATTTTCCAAATTTGAATGGTATAAATCTTGTTTGGTATTCCATATATTTGTTAAAGTGCCTTGAACTATATAAGCAGAAGTTGAAGCTCTATCATAAACTTTAGTTCCTGAACCTTCTGAAAAATCAAACATTAATTCAATATCTAAATTTTCTCTTTCTCCAGCAAACAAATTATCTAATTCAGTTATACTCAAAGCTTTATTACATATTCCTTGAAAAATATGACAAGATTGTGCGCCTGTATCAGTTCTACCAATATCAGTATAGCCACCATCATGATTGAATAAGCCTGAAATAGTAGAAGTGTTATACGTAACTCCATCAATATAAAAAAACGAAGTTCCATTTGAATTAATACTTATAGCAATTTCTACATTAGCATTAGATATGTCAATAGCTGGCAAAACTACGATAGCGCTTGAAGTATCATCTCTTGTCCAAAAAAATGTTAAATTTCCAGTTGGTCCGATATAAAAATCATACTGTCTTTTATTGCCTGACACTTGTCTCCTAAAAATTCTTTGCACCTTTGCAAATTTTCCTTTTGCGAATAACGTAAAATTATCGGTATAATTCCCAACATTATTGACACCTAAATTTATTGTATTATCAACACCATTAAAATCCAAACAATTACTACTTATTAAAGCAGCATCATTAGCCCTCACCCTATCTTTGTCTAAAAGTAAATTATTCTCAAAATCAAATACACCTGATTGGAATGTTAGATTTATAGGGCAGGGGGCTAAAATACCTCTACGACTATAATCACTATCAAATCTGTAATCGCTTCCCATTTTACACTTCTTTAACAAATTAAAAATTACTCAACTTCATTACTTCTTTAAAAGCTATTTTACTAAGAAATATACCTTTCAAATTACCAGATGAAAGCTCAATAGATTTTAACCTGTAAGAATCTGGAATCTGTAAAATATCAAATGCACCAAGAACAGCACCATCCCATGTGAATGATTCATCAACATCTGCATATTCAAATTCTCTATCACTTCCAATTTCCTGTAACCTAATTGTCGTGATTGTAGCACCATTTTCACCTGCTATAAGAGATACGACATTTAATTTTGTATTTATTGTAACTTCTGAACCAGATGCAATTGGCATTGCTCCACTCATTCCAGTTAATATTCTCATTTCTTTTTCCATGATTGATAGTATTTAAGAAGATGTTCGATATTTTATTTAAGAAGATGTTCGATAATTAATATCATTATTTCTAACATAAGAAATACCATCTCCCAATTGATTTTTTAAAATATTTATTTGTTGACGTGCCTTTGTAATGTCATCTGTAATTGCAGAAGGTGAGCGATATTCTGTTTCCATTTGAATCTGTCCATCATTCATCTTGTGCTTTAAAGCGCTAGATGTACCTACACTAGCTGCTAGTTGCACTCTTAATGCAACTATTATGGCTTCCCATTCGATTATTTCGGCTCTTATTTCAGATTCTGTTGACATGTGATTGTATATGTATATAGTACAAATATATAAATAAAAAAATCAAAATTTATCATGTAGGTGAAAATATTCAATCACTCATCCCCAAATACAACCTTGCAATAATCAACAAATCTACTTTTTGGCTTTCCTAAAAACTCATCAATGTAAACCTGTCTACCTACATATGCATAACATCTACAATCAAAGAAGTGATTCTCATGATTAGTTTTTATTTTCCATTCATAACCTTTTATTGATCCATTAGAACCGATCACGGGAACTTTTTCTTCACCTGTTAGCTGTGAATAAAAAGAATTTTGGTATTTTCCAGTTGTTGAATCTGGAAAGTTGCAAAAAGTTGTTGGCTGTGGGAAATTTTCATCTGGCCATTTTTTACTAAAATGTTTAGAAATTTCTTCTTTTACAAAATTAGTCTCGATTAATACAAGTCCATTTATATTTGCAGATTTTCGATAAAGTGGAATGTCCAACCTTGGAACGAATAATTTAGCTTTCTCCTTTGGCGCACCTTTTACCATGATGCAATCTATCCTACATGAATCTGCAAACTTTCTAACATATGCACCCATGTGACCTTCATCAATAGCAGTTATTTGAATTGTAATAGTACCTCCACCTTCAACTGGAAATTCATAATTAGCACGTTTGACAATTTCATCCCAAATACTATTACTATATCCATCTCGATAGGTCCATTTAATTCTATTCTCATCATTTTTAATTTTCTTGTTATTGCTGAATGTTCCAATTGAAAAATGATCGATTGAAAAACTCTGTCCATTCTCAGTCCATGCTACAACCTCATTATCAATTCTACCATCATCAACAGTACCATGGCAATCTGAACCCATAGTAAGCATTACAATACGCCCACAACCTCTTATTTCTGCAAGTTCGAAAGGTACAGTTGCATGTTCATAACCTCCAGAATTCTGCATTATATCAGAAGATTCTATATTTTCCCGTCTATCTTCATACTGTACTCCCAGTCTAAGGTTATTGAATGTCTTTAATTTATCGGTATCTGCGGATCCTTCTGCGAATATATCTATCCACTCTCGCACAATTACATCCCATCCATCAAATGAAGCTGCGCCATATAGTCCTGAAATATGAAAGCTATACCAATCAGGACGTATAGGTTTTGCAGTAGGAAACCACTGACCTTTATCCATCATTTTATATTTTTCTCTTTCTTCAAATTCTGCATAGCAACGTTGACACTTATACTTAACTGATCCTTCAACTAATTTACCTTCGTCATCAGTATCATATATTATTCCGCATCGTTTTCCATTTACATCAATTGAAAATTCAAATACAATAAACTTACCACAACAGGGGCAAGGCACATGAAACTTACATTGATTTCCTTTTAAATAACCAATATAAGTTGGATCTGGTGAGGTTTCGCATGTAGATATATAGAATTGCTTTTGAGTTAAAGATGAGGTATTAAATCGTGGCTGTAATAGATTGAATAAATTACCTTGTCTTTTATCTGCAATATCAGATGCACTAAAGTCATCGAATAGTCCAAGAGTCAAACTTTTTTGTTTTCCAACAGTATCAATTGCGCCAATGGATACAAAGAAACCGTTACCACCTGAAAATTGCTTATGTGAATCTGTATTCCCACTTTTTGCATTCTTTGCCCGAATAACATTTGGTTTTAGCAAATGCATGAATCCTGCTGATTTTATAGCAGGATCAAACCTAGTACTAACTAGGTCTTTTGATAAAACTTCATTCCCAGATGTAACCATAAAGTTACAAGGATTTTCCGCAACCGTCCATACTGACACAGGTATAACAACTCCCTGTGTTGCTCCAGATTGCGCACCTTTTACTACAAATATTATTTTAGCTGGATGACTAGGATGTGCGCAATCTGCGACACCTCTCCATTGCGGAGTATGTCGGTAAGAATACTTTCCAACAATAGGAGATACATCTCTGGTTAATATAATATTTTTTTCTGCAAAATCCGATGGCATTCCAATTTCTCGTGGTATTGGTAGCGATGAAATTAAATGCTTGTATCTTGATATTCTATCTTTTTTTGATATTATTTCTGCCATATAATGTATGAATTACCAATTAAAGATATATAACCTTGTGTAGGACCACAATTTTGACATTTTTTTATGGCAATAATTTTTTCATCATTATTATTTTTTTCTATATATTTAAAAACATCGCCTAAAACACTACTAGATAATGCACATTGATAACCTTTGTATGTAATTTTTTTTAATAATGATTTATTATAATTATTTTTATTTTCAACTTTTATAATTTTTCCTTTTAATTCAGAATTAACAAATCTTTCTTCTAACTTTTCAAAATTATATTTTCTTTTCATAATACATGTTTTAAATTATTTCCTTTCACCCCTACTTAATACTTCTTTGTATTCATTCACTACACCTTCAATACCGTTTTCAAGCTCTAATACAGCATCTTTAGCAAATTCAATCAATCCGCTCCTAAGCATTTCAACATACCTCTTGTAATCTTCATCACTACCTCCAAGTTCCTTAATCATTACTCCCAATGTATTTATGAAAAAAGAACTAGCTGAGCTAGTATAATTAGAAACTGCATAGTTAAGTACAAATCCAGTTTCATTAACAGGAATAAGATTTCCGGTTATCTTCTCTAATTGAATATTATCTTTCTTTATTACACCTTCAAGCTTTTTGCATTCAAGCTTTCTTTTTCTTTCTACGTAATTTATTTTAGATTCACCAGGTTCACTTTCTTCTGTATTTCCAGTACTATTATTGAAAGATGAATCAATTATTTCATCAACTTTAAGTTGCTCTTTATTTTTCCGCAACGGACTAAACAATATAGAGTAGTCTACTTTAATATCCTTCTTAGATGCATAGTTTTCAATCCAAGATCTATTCTTTTCAGTAGTTACATCTATGTATTTATTCCCATTCCTAACAATGTGATCTAGCTTAGGTGGATTACCATCTCTCGATTGTGCAGCAGTAGTTATTGTCGACCTGTTTGCAAACAATACTGTAGCTAACTCGCTGTATAATAGTTCATTTTTCATAATAAATATTTTGTGAACATTGCAAATATACAAAATTTGTTTGCACCGTTTGCATAAACGTTCGCAATGATTCAAATATGGGGCAAATATGAATTAATCGAACTTGCAACTTAT
>Ga0172381_10008398_pt1 | contig 10095 bp, 7 predicted proteins | sample Leawel6488metaG_FD_119754 | JGI IMG/M metagenome (GOLD analysis project Ga0172381, IMG submission 119754) | Leachate microbial communities from a municipal landfill in Southern Ontario, Canada - Leachate well 64-88 metaG | ecosystem: Engineered > Solid waste > Landfill > Unclassified | place... | reverse complement strand
GATGTCCAAGTACTTAATTAATCGTAGGAGATCAAAGAAATGGCAAAAAAAGCTAAAGGAAACAGAATCCAAGTAATACTGGAGTGCACAGAGCACAAGGAAAGCGGCATGCCGGGTACATCTCGTTACATCACGACCAAGAATCGTAAGAATACGACAGGTCGTCTGGAACTGAAGAAATTCAACCCGATTTTGAAGAAAATGACAGTTCATAAAGAAATTAAATAAGATAGGCCATGGCAAAAAAAGCAGTTGCATCCATGCAAAATAAAGGCGAAGGTCGTGCCTACGCCAAAGTGATCAAGATGGTAAAATCACCAAAAACCGGTGCTTATACTTTCAAGGAAGAAATCGTACACAACGAAAAGATCAATGATTATTTCAAAAAATAATTGATTTGTCACCATATAAAAAAGGGGTTGTCTCAAATTGAGATTCAACCCCTTTTTTAATCTGCCACAATTAGTTCATACTTGCTTATTTTATTAATAATCTGTACTTTTGCACCTTTCAGCGAAAACAGCACAAACAATGGGTATATTCAATTTATTTTCAAGGGATAAAAAAGAAGAAAAAGATATTTTGGATCAGGGATTGGCCAAAACCAAAGAAAATGTTTTTTCAAAAATCAGCCGTGCCATTGCTGGAAAATCCAAAGTTGACGATGACGTATTGGATGAATTGGAAGAAATTCTTATTTCTTCTGATGTAGGAGTAGATACTACCTTAAAAATCATAGACCGGATTCAAAAGCGCATAGCGAGAGACAAATACATTGATACCAAAGAACTGAACGCTGTTCTTCGGGAAGAAATAGCCGGCTTGCTCATCAGAAACGAAAATGAAGACACTGAAAAGTTTGATCTTCCTGAAGTGAAAAAGCCATATGTCATCATGGTTGTTGGAGTAAACGGTGTCGGGAAAACAACCACCATAGGGAAATTGGCCTACAAATTCAAACAAGCAGGCAAGAATGTGTATTTAGGTGCTGCAGATACATTTAGGGCCGCAGCCGTAGAACAATTATGCATTTGGGGAGAAAGGGCAGGGGTTCCTGTCATCAAACAAGCCATGGGTTCAGATCCGGCTGCAGTTGCTTACGACACCCTCAAATCTGCTGTCGCCAATCACGCCGATGTCGTACTGATTGATACCGCCGGAAGGCTACACAATAAAATTGGCCTGATGAATGAATTGACCAAAATCAAGGATGTCATGAAAAAAGTGGTTCCAAATGCACCTCATGAAATTCTTTTGGTACTTGACGGCTCCACAGGGCAAAACGCCTTTGAACAAGCCAAGCAATTTACATTAGCTACAGAAGTAAATGCATTAGCCATCACCAAACTAGACGGAACGGCCAAAGGCGGTGTTGTAATCGGTATATCCGATCAATTCCAGATTCCTGTAAAATATATCGGGTTGGGCGAAGGAATGGATCACTTGCAGATATTCAATCGTCGCAACTTCGTTGATTCCCTGTTTGGCTCCAATCTATAAGAATGCGATTTAAGAAAACGATTAATATTATAACCATGGGGTGTTCCAAGAATCTGGTTGATTCCGAACAACTCTTGCTACAATTTGATGCCATCGGATACCAAGTAGAGCATAATGCAGATGTTCCCAAAGGTGGCATAGTGATTATCAATACTTGTGGTTTTATCGGTGATGCCAAAGAAGAATCCATCGACACCATACTGGAATGGTCTGAGGCCAGAAAAAAGGGACACATCGGTAAACTATTCGTAATGGGATGTCTGTCTGAACGTTACCTAAAGGAGTTAACCGATGAAATTCCTGAAGTCGATCATTTTTACGGAAAATTCAACTGGAAAGAAGTCATCTCTGACTTGGGGGAAACTTACCACAATGAATTAAAACTGGAACGACATCTCACTACCCCTTCGCACTACGCTTATATCAAAATTTCAGAGGGATGCAACCGTACCTGTTCCTATTGTGCCATACCTATCATCACAGGCAAACATCAATCCCGACCCGTGGAGGATATACTGGAAGAAGTTCGTTTGCTTGTTGGTCATGGTGTTAAAGAATTTCAGCTTATCGCCCAAGACTTGTCCTATTACGGAAAAGACCTCTATCATACCCTTAAACTCTCCGAGCTGGTGGAACAGATTTCACTGATTCCAGGTGTAGAATGGTTGCGTTTGCATTATACTTATCCGTACGAATTCCCATTAGATATTCTACGTGTCATGCGTGAAAGGCCCAATGTCTGTTCATACCTTGACATGGCCTTACAACACATCAGTGATAACATGCTTCTCAAGATGCGTCGGAAAATCAATAAAGAACAAACCTTGGAATTACTGAAACGCATCCGTCAGGAAGTTCCCGGTATTCATCTCCGTACCACTCTGATGGTTGGCCATCCAGGTGAAACCGAAGCAGATTTTAGGGAACTTTGTAACTTTGTAAAAGAAACCCGCTTTGAACGCATGGGGGCTTTTATCTATTCTGAAGAAGAAGGTACCTACGCTGCCAAACATTATCAGGATGAGATTCCCGTAGAAGTGAAACAAGCCCGGCTGGATGAACTCATGCTCCTGCAACAAGACATTTCCGAAGAAATCAATACAACAAAAATTGGAAAAATGCTCAAAGTCATTGTAGATCGGGAAGAGCAAGATTATTATGTCGGGCGCACAGAATTTGATTCACCGGAAGTAGATCCTGAAGTATTCATTTCAAAAGAAATAAAGCTGAAGCCTGGATGTTTTTACAATATTAAAATATCATCATCAGGACCTTACGATTTATTTGGATACACTAAAAACTAAACATTTACGAAATTATCCGATTTTGAGTGGGAGGGGGGGGAGCACTAATTTTTAGCACTTCCCTTTTTTTATTGAAACAGATCACCAATATTATAAGAATTACGTAAACTATTTCGGAATAAAAACGTTTATCTTTAAGGATTGATTCCTATACTCTAAAAATAAATTCTAAAGATATGGAAGAAAAATTAGTTACTGTCGCCATTCATACTTATGAACGAGCCATCATCTTAAAAGGAATACTCGAATCTGAAGGTATTGATGTCTACCTGCACAATATCAACCAGATACAACCAATGATATCAGCCGGAGTACGGGTTCGTATCAAGGAAAGCGACCTGACCGCAGCCTTAAAACGAATTGAAGAAATCGACTTTAGCTATAATGCTGATAATCTGCTCGTTACGGATAATGAAAATAAATTCATCCTGGTGCCGGTTGATTTCTCTGAATATTCCGTCAAAGCAGCACGATTTGCATTTAGTATGGCAAAAAACATTGATGCCAGCATCATTTTTTTGCATTCTTATTACAGCCCATATTATTCAGGTGGAATGCCAATCAACGATACATTTGCATTTGACGAGGCAAATCAGGAAAGTATTCGAAAACAGATGAAAAAAATCCATAAAAATATGGATAATCTGACTGATACATTGAATAAGGATATTGAGAGTGGCATTCTACCAAATATTTCATTTATCAGTAAATTCCGTGAAGGAATGCCAGAAGAACAAATTCTGCTTTACAGTAAAAAGCACAAACCTTATATAATCATTATGGGTACACGTGGTAAGGATGCCAAAGAAGCAGCATTAATGGGGAGTGTCACCGCTGAAGTGGTTGACAGGTCTCGCGTTCCGGTATTTGCCATCCCTGAAAATACACCTTTTGACAAATTTAAACAAATTAAAAATATAGGATTTATTACAAATTTTGATCAAAGGGATTTGATTGCATTTGAATCACTGATGCAATTGATGAAAACCTTTAATTTTAAAGTGTACTTTATACACTTATCAGGAGAGCCCGACAAATGGACAGAAGTACAATTGAATGGAATCAAAGGATATTTTAAAAAGCAATATCCAGAATTAGATAGTTCATATTGTATCATTGAAGGAGATGATGACCTGATCAATAATTTGGATGAATTTGTCAAGGACAGGCAGATTGATGTTCTTACAGTAACACAACAAAAGCGAAATGTCTTTGCAAGATTATTTAATCCAGGACTTGCACATAAGATGGTTTTTCACAGTGATACACCATTATTGGTTTTAAGAGGATAATTTTAAAATCACGAGAATTAATAATTTCAGAGATTACTTCGAGACTATTTCAAATAAGCGATTCTCATAAGGTTTAAATAATAAATAAGCAGGCTTTCCCCGGTTATATTTTTTACTTCACCGTATTTGTGTTATAATTAATATTATGTTGAATACTGTCAACCTGATATAATCATTCAAATTCTCAGAAACAAATAAGCATCCCCTTTTGAGAGAATGCTTATTTGTTTTTAAAAGCAACAATGATTTTTTCATTATTTCAAATCTTTGATGCGCTGATCCATTATTTTAAATTTTTCTTCATTTCCGGTATTATAATAAATACCTCTTAATGCTATTACAAAATCACGATCATTGGGATTGATAGAATATGCTTTTTCAAAAAAAGGTTTAGCCTGATTAAACAATTCTTTTAGTTTTACCTTTTCAACCCTATACTTTTTATCGTCACGAATAGCATTGATACGATCTAATTCTTCGACAGCATGATTGTAATACAGACGTCCCATATTACCAAGAGCATCAGCATAATTTGGATCTAAATCCAAAGCTTTCTGATAACAAACCTTACATTCATCCAACTTCTTGGTGTTTTCCAGAATACGACCTTTTACATTCCAAAGAATAGAGCTTTTTTGATCTTGACTGAGAGCCTGATTGATCCATACCAATGCTTCATCCATCAAATCCTCGTTGACATAATAATTGATCAGGTTGCTGGTATAGAAAGGTTCAGTGGGAAATTTCTGCGCACCAAGCTTATACATACGAATCAAATTGACTGTATCCTTCAAAATCAGATATTCACTACAAAGACGACCATAAACCCATTTGGATTCAATCGTATCCTTAATCTGTTCAAAATATTTGACTGAAATAGCCGGATCTTCAGCCTGAGTAGCAGATAAAGCACAATAATAGGTAATCAAAGGAATCAATGTATCTTTTTCCAACCCCTCACCTTCCATATATTTTAAGTTCGGATATTGAAGATATGTTTGAAACATATCGAGCGATTTATAGAATTCTTTTGTTTCATAGAAATAAGAACCCGCATCGATAAAACCACGTTGAAATCCTTTAACTTTTTCAACAATCTTTTTACGAAATTTAGGTTTGATTTTACCTTTTTCATTGGGCAACTGATCTAATGAATCAGCCTTTGTGTATGAATCAATAGCGCTCTTTAATGAATTCGCCATCAAAGCCTGATCACCTTTTTTAAGTGTCCATTGGATTTTTTGCTGTTCGTTATAAATGGTATAAAATACATCTCCGGCTGTAAACCATGTACTGGCAAGGTCTTTAGTCGTAGGATCTTCTATTGCCAAAAGTATTGCTTCTTTGGCAGCCTTCGTATCAGGTGTTTCTGAAAGAATCTTAGCTTTGGCTTTGGACACATTATTCTTTTGTGCGCTTGCACTTCCCCCAACCAGAAGAACTGCAGAAAGCAAGAAAACGATTTTTTTCATTTGGTTTTTCTTTTTAAAATGGACTCTGTTAATTGTTATTTTCTTGATTTATAATATTTTGCACTGAATCCTCAGAACTTATCTCTTCCACCTCAGCACGGTCTGTATCTGGTAATTCTTCTTCTTCCGCTTCCGACAAAACTTTACATACAGAAGCAATTTCATCATGACGTTTTTCCAAATTGATCAGATGGACACCCTGTGTAGCACGTCCCATGATGCGAAAGTCGGATACTTTCATGCGGATAGTAATGCCTGATTTGTTGATGATCATGAGATCATTCTCATCAGTAACGCTCTTAATAGTAACCAGTTTCCCGGTTTTTTCGGAGATGTTCATAGTCTTGACTCCCTTGCCGCCACGGTTTGTGATACGGTAATCATCAATCATTGAACGCTTCCCAAATCCTTGTTCGGAAACGACCATAATGGTTTCTTCCTCCGGATTCTTGATGCAAATCATACCGACAACTTCATCCTGAGCATCTTCATCCAAATCCATTCCACGAACACCTGTTGCGGTACGTCCCATACAGCGTACTTTACTTTCATGAAACCTGATGGCGCGGCCGTTTCGGTTAGCTATAACAACCTGATTGTCGCCGTTGGTCATACGAACTGATATGACTTGGTCATCATCACGGATGGTGATGGCATTGACGCCGTTCAAACGCGGACGTGAATAAGCTTCTAACAGCGTCTTCTTGACAATACCCTTCTTTGTACAGAATATCAGATAATGAGAATTGATGAATGTATCGTCTTTCTGAAGATTCTTAATACGGATAAAGGCATTCACCTTATCATCAGCATCAATATTGAGCAAGTTTTGGATGGCACGTCCTTTGGATGTCTTTGCTCCTTCCGGTATGCCATAGACATTCAGCCAGAAACATTTACCTTTCTGTGTGAAGAACATCATCGTATTGTGCATAGAAGCCGGATATATGTATTCCACAAAATCCTCATCACGGGTTTCAGAACCTTTGGACCCTACTCCGCCTCTATTTTGTGAACGGAATTCACTTAAAGGTGTACGTTTAATATAACCCAGATGAGATATGGTGATGATCATTTCGTCATCGGAATAGAAATCTTCAGGATTGAAGTCTTCAGAAGCAAAAATGATTTCTGAACGGCGTTCGTCACCATATTTATCCTTGACTTCCTGAAGTTCATCCTTAATGATATTCATTCTCCTTTCCTTGCTTTCCAAAACTTCCTTGTACCATGCGATTTTCTGCATCAAAGCATCGTATTCATTGCGCAGTTTATCCATTTCCAGACCAGTCAACTGACGCAAACGCATTTCAACAATGGCGCGTGACTGAATGTCACTTAAGTTAAATTCAGCCATCAATTTTTCGCGAGCTTCGTCTGGTGATTGAGAACCACGGATGATGGCAATGACACGGTCAATATTGTCACAGGCTATAATCAAGCCTTCTAAAACGTGTGCACGCTTTTCTGCCTCATTCAGGTCATACTGAGTCCTTCTGACTACAACTTCGTGGCGATGATCAATGAAATGTCGAATCAAATCTTTCAAATTCAACATCTTAGGACGGCCATGAACCAAAGCGATATTGTTAACACTAAAAGATGACTGCAGAGCTGTCATCTTGTATAGTTTATTAAGCAAGACATTGGAGTTGGCATCTTTCTTCACTTCTACAACAATGCGCATACCATCACGATCTGATTCATCATTGACGTGATAGATTCCTTCAATTTTCTGTTCTTTGACCAAGTCAGCAATTGAAGTAATCAAGTCTGCCTTATTAACCATATAAGGTATTTCGGTAATAATGATTTTCTCACGGCTACCATCATTTTCGATAGAAGCTTTAGCACGCATGACGATACGTCCCCTACCCGTTTCAAAAGCTTCTTTTACACCGGAATATCCGTAAATGAAACCACCTGTCGGGAAATCCGGAGCAATGATATATTTCATCAACTCAGGAATCGTTATGTCGTTGTTGTCAATATAGGCAACCATACCATTTACCACTTCCGTCAAATTGTGCGGAGCCATATTTGTTGCCATACCTACTGCAATTCCAGATGCTCCGTTAACCAGCAGATTAGGAATACGTGTCGGTAAAACGGTTGGTTCATAGAGGGTATCATCAAAGTTCAACTGCATGTCAACCGTGTCCTTTTCGATGTCGACTAACATATCCTCAGCAATCTTACGTAAACGACATTCTGTATAACGCATGGCTGCGGGAGAATCTCCGTCAACGGAACCAAAATTACCCTGTCCGTCAACCATTGGATAACGTATGGTCCAACTCTGAGCCAAACGAACCATGGCAAAATATACTGATGAATCACCATGTGGGTGATATTTACCGAGAACGTCACCGACAATTCTGGCAGATTTCTTATATGGCTTATCTGAATTGTTACCTAACTCGTTCATTCCAAATAAAACACGGCGGTGGACAGGTTTAAGTCCGTCCCGCACATCCGGCAAAGCCCGAGATACAATAACAGACATCGAATAATCAATGTAAGAAGACTTCATTTCTTCTTCAATATTTATTCGAATAATACGGTCTTGGTCAATCATTTATTATAACTTTTATTAATAGGATTTTTTTTCAAAAAAGTATGCTAATGTACTGCTTTTCCACGATTCTGCAAGGGCTTTTTTAAATAAATTTACGGTTTTTAGCTTCAAAAAGCGACCTTATACTGACATTTTGTCTTATGGCAAAGTATTTGTAGCATCACATTTGATATGTAATTCAAAATACTTAAATTTGACACAGCTTTCATCCGTGTTTATTATTTAGCATAGATCTAAGTTCACGCCATAAGTCAAGATTATCTGATATATCAGCGTTTACATAACAAGCCTGTTTCAAAGGTTCTTAAGGTTTATCATAGGTTTTTTTATATAAAAAATATGGATACAGCAAAATTTTCGCAAGGAATGCGCGATGTCATAGGTTATAGCAGGGAAGAAGCACAAAGGCTAGGTAACGATGCCATTGCTCCTGAGCACTTACTTTTGGGCATTTTTCGCGAACGAGATAGTAAAGCTTTGATGTATTTATCAAAGCTGAACATTGACGCTCTGCGCATTAAACGGACTATCGAATCTCGGATTGCCAGACAGGAAGCGCCTAACAAAAACGCAGACATACCACTCAACAAATCAGCTGAACGAGTATTAAAAATGGTCCTGCTTGAAGCGCGTTCGCTCGAATCGCGTGGTTTTACAAGTGAAGTTATTGATACTGAACATCTTCTACTTGCTATATTGAAAGAAAATGACAATCTTGCTGCAGATATTTTACATGAGGAAGGACTGGAGTGGATGAAATTGCAAGATGCTATTGTAGGATCCCCTACTCCATTTGCCGGTCCCGGGTTTACTGAATTCAACGAAGAAGACGATGAAGACATCAGAGATGACAAATCGTCCTCTTCCCCTCAGAGTTCGACCAAACAAACACAAACGAAAGCTGGCGGAGGCGCAGATACACCGGCCCTCGACAATTTCGGCAACGACATGACAAAAGCTGCTATGGAAGGGCGTTTAGATCCTGTCATAGGCCGTGAGAATGAAATATTGCGTTTAGCACAAATATTAAGCAGACGAAAGAAAAACAATCCTGTTCTCATTGGTGAACCGGGTGTTGGTAAATCTGCCATTGTAGAAGGTTTGGCCTTACGTATCGTACAGAGAAAAGTATCCCGTATCCTGTTTGACAAGCGCATCATTTCGCTGGATTTGGCATCCATGGTCGCCGGAACCAAATACCGGGGTCAGTTCGAGGAACGCATGAAAGCCATTCTAAATGAGCTTCAAAATAATCCAAACATCATACTTTTCATCGATGAGATACACACCATTGTCGGTGCTGGAAATGCAAGCGGTTCGATGGATGCAGCCAATATGCTTAAACCTGCCTTGTCAAGAGGTGAAATTCAATGTATAGGAGCCACCACGCTGGACGAATATCGCAAAAGCATAGAAAAAGACGGTGCTTTGGAACGACGTTTCCAAAAAATCATCGTAGAGCCTACCACTCCTGAAGAAACCCTTCAAATTTTGCACAACATCAAGGACAGATACGAAGAACATCACCATGTCATTTATACCGACGAAGCTTTGGAAGCTTGTGTCAGACTGACACAAAGATATGTTTCGGATCGGAATTTCCCCGACAAGGCAATAGATGCACTTGATGAAGCAGGATCCAGGGTTCACTTATCCAACATTGTGGTTCCTGAAGGCATCGAATTACTTGAAAAGCAGATAGATGAAAGTAACCGTAAGAAAATTGAGGCTGTTCAGTCTCAAAATTTCGAATTGGCTGCCAGCTATCGGGATGAAGGCAAAACTCAAAGCGAAGCATTGGCCAAAATGAAAGCCGATTGGGAAGTAAGCACTGATATCAAACGGCAGCCGGTTGATGCCGAAAAAATAGCGGAAGTCGTAGCTGTCATGACGGGTGTTCCACTTCAACGAATAGCTCAGGAAGAGGGTGATAAGCTCTTGAAAATGAG
>Ga0172381_10008397_pt1 | contig 10095 bp, 10 predicted proteins | sample Leawel6488metaG_FD_119754 | JGI IMG/M metagenome (GOLD analysis project Ga0172381, IMG submission 119754) | Leachate microbial communities from a municipal landfill in Southern Ontario, Canada - Leachate well 64-88 metaG | ecosystem: Engineered > Solid waste > Landfill > Unclassified | place... | reverse complement strand
AGGATGATGTCTATTATTTGCATAGTGATGATCAAGAGCCGGTTTCATATTTACAAGAAACGAATTATATTCATCTGAACCATAAGTTGAATCTTTTAACTTAGGTGTGAATTCATCAAATATTTTCTTTTCTGGGTCTTCAAGTTTACTTAAATCATGTTTAGATGATTGCGAAATCATTGCCTCAGAAAATTCATTTACTTTGCGAATAACATTATCTATATGTTTTTGTGTTTCGCTTGCGCTATTATAAGTTTCTTTCAAAATATAATCTCCAAATTTCATTAGTTTACCTCTAAAATAGTTCTCAATTCTTTGTATGAAATATTTAACTTACTCCTAAGATCTTTTGCAATATATTCGCGCCCTTCATATATAATTATCTTTTTTGAAAATTCTTTGGAATCTTTAACTTTTTATTTATATTCAGGAGAATTTCTGAGTTTTTTCATTTTTTGTTTATATTCATCATTCTGCCAAAGTTCAATATTTCTCCGTCTGTTGTCTTCTATTGCTTTCGGAGAATTTCGTAACATAATCATATGTTTTCTATATTTATTGTCGGCCAGTCATTAAATCTTGCTAATGTTTTTTTTTGATTTTGTTTCTTCGGTGCGTCTTAACAGTCCATATTTTTTTAACTTTTTTGGGATATTTGTTTACGGAGTTCTTTATCAGACATTATTTTCTTTTGTCTCAGCGAAGCCAACAATCTTAGATAAGGGTTTTCTTCATATAATTTTTTTAATTTTTTACTTATTTCTTTTGCGCATTCAGGATTATCTTCGTAATATTTTTTCTGAATTATCGACGATTCTACTTTCAAGATTTCATATTCTCTGAAAGTTAATTCAAAATCTCGTTTTCCTTTTCTGGTATGAGCCATCATAAAATATGCATCAAAAAGATTTTTAGTTTTATATGTTTTCCATAAAAGTTTGTGAACCATACAATGTTCACGAGCAGTCAATGAAACAAGATTTTCTTTATCATTAAAACCATTCATACATCTTGGTATAATATGATGGTGTTCAATATAGCCATCCGGAGTATTAATTTCCCCTCTATATAATTATTATATAGATCATTAAAGAGACACAATTTTACATAGGATAAACTAACCGCAATAAAATTGTGGAAACTGTCCTTCACTCTTTAGTAATTCTAAAGCCTTTTCTTCCTGTATTTCACCGCGTGAATATATTATATCGCCATTAACAGAACCGCCTCCAGGCATGTTTACTGTATATTTACCGATGTTATTTCCCCATTGCATCATGGCTCTAGCAACCATAAGTTTCTTTACAATAGGATGATCATACATATATTGTATATCAGATCTTTTCCAAACTCTAATCATTCCGATCACATTATTCTTTGGAGTCGGAACTACCCTTAATGTTCTAGAAGGATCATGATAATGAACATTGTAAACTACTTTAAACTGATTTATGACTTCCTGTAGATAAGTCATAGAAATATCATAACCCATAAGCATAGGCGCATTCGATCCTTGGCCGGCGTTTCCTGCTCCGCCTGGATAGTTTCCATTATTCACCCAGTCATTATATAATAACATATGTTGCGGTGAATGTAATACATTTATCCCATCCATGTAAGATTGATATTCAAAATCAATAACGTCAGATATTTCGCATGGCAACTGATAAGAAGAAGTTCCTGAAGTTAATGTCAACACCATCCAATCTCTATAAACACCTTCACCATAAAGATATCGTTGAGCGTCTTGAATGCTATCATTTATGATATCATCAAGTTGTTCATCCGCGACTTCAACACAAACAACAGGATATCCCAATTTACGCTTTATATAGTTTCTAGCCGAAACTAAGTCGTTCATTCTGTTACAGGCCATTTCCTAATCTCCTCACATAAATCTAAGTGCATCTAATACAATTGACTCATTCGTATTATACGGAACGATATTTAGATATGTCTTAGACTTTTGTGAATTAAGTTTGTTAATGTTCCCAATGTCAATATTACCCCAAATAGGTCGATAAATAAATTCCCTTTTCTTTGGGATAAACAACATTTGTCCAGTTGTCTTCAATACTGTCTTCTTTGTATAATCGCCCAGTCTCAATGGATTATGTTGAGAATCCGTGTCTTCAATTTTAGATAATGCTTCAAGAACCTCCATGGGAGTCTCAGCTTTTTTTAGATTCTTTTTAGCATATTCAAAACGCTTTACAGAAGACTCACGAGACAAATTCATTTTTTCATTATCCGGGTCTTTTTGATATCCTGCCCATGGTAAAAAATGACCATGATTTGTTCTAATGACATCTTCATTCTTTAATATATTTTTAATTCTGTATTCAGAATCCATTTTTTCCCATTCATAATCATCAATCTCGGACGCGAGTTTCTTTTGTGCTAGAAGTTGTTCCGCATTTGGTCCACATTCCAATAAATAACATTCATCAGCAGTAAAGCATAAAGTATTACCTCTAAGATCAACCGATGCAAGATATTCGGCCGCGTCTTTTGCGCTTGATAACTTTAATGCTTTACGAATTTTAATTCCATCGGGAGCCCTATATGTTCCAGTTGTTTTAGCTTCCTTTTTTGCATGCCGTCGGGCGGCGGCCGCTTCTGATTCGTCATTCTTTACTGAAGTGGCGGCGTTCATTATCACTAATCCATATTCATTAATACCTTCAGAATAGTATGTAATCTTATCCATAAGATATAATGACTCAACTCCATATTTAAACGATTGTTTAAACATTAGTTCCGGCTTATAATTTCTGTCTCTATTCTTAGCGCCAACCCAGCCGTAATCTTTAAGATACTTTGCAGCTACAACGCACATATTTACCTCAGGTTAATATTTCGTATTTAATTCTTGTATAATATTTATACAGAAAGAAAGAAACATTATTTAAACTGATAAGTGAACTACCCTGAGCTAAAGACCAAGAGGATTTCTCTCACGAATACAGTTAAATATGTTTATAGTTTAAAATATGTATTATCTTACATATACATATTTTAAATTTCCAGAATCATAAATTCTGTAGTATTCACGTCCATGCATAATGCTAACCTCAGTTTTATTTTTATCATAACCGAGAGAAACAAGTTTGGATTTTTGGAATTTCATTCTGTTAATTCTTAATCCATCAATTACATAACTGTAATTGGGAGGAGTTTTCTTTTCTAAATAAAAACCCAAGTTTTTATATAGATTTCCTATTGACCACGATCTATCTGCATATGAAATTATTTCATTCCATTCAGGATTTTCTTTAAGAGCATATTTAAATAACTTACCAGCACCACCAGCAACATTCGTATCTAACTTAGAACAATATCTATGTAGTTCAATTTTATTCTTCTCAAATCGCGAATTACCGAGAGTCATCAAAGCTACCAATTCTTCATTGTAATATAAGCCATACCTCGAACTTGACACTGAATGCCCCTGTATATGATTGCCTTCCAAAAAAAATTTACTACATTCGTATGATACCTTTTTTATTTTGCATTTTCTGGCATATATAATTTCATTAAAACCCAATACGGATTTTAATCTTGATTTGACAATATTTTGTTTATAATTCCAATCGTCTTCATAAATATGAATTAACTGAAATCCCAATGACTCTACAGATTCAGTTTTATCTAAGTGATACGAAATACATTTATGCACTTCCGAGTGCCAATATAGTCCGTTAAACTCTATGGCAATTTTCTTATTAGGCATATAAATATCGAGTTCCCTATCTTTCAATAGTGTACGGTCGTTTATTTTTACGTACTCATTAGTAAAGGATTTAATGAAATTACAAATTTCAGTTTCAGCTTGACTTCTGGTATCCATCTCATAAAGTGGTTTACAAACAGTACAAGGGGCTAAACCTTTTTTCATTCTTAAACGAAATAATTGTTGTTGCTGATTGAATTCATGTCCTTTATCACACTTACAGATAATAATACCACCAGCATCTAAAGAAATTAATTTATAACCTATACTATCACATTTACTTTTATATTCTTTAAATTTTAAATGTTGACGCGCTTCTTTAATTTTTTTTAATCTTAATGGGTCATCATAATCAATACTTTTACTAACCCTAGCCGATATTTCATTAACCTTTAACGGGTTATCCACACCATACTTATTAATAAAAGTCTGTTTCATTTTATTTTTAACGCTATCACTTTTGCTAACATTATCAACACCGTATTTTTGTAAACATGTTTCTTTTCTTGTTTTGTTTATAATATCAGCATTTTCTTTAAGATGATAAGAATTATTTTTAATAAAATCTTTGTCCTTAAAATAATTATCAACACCATATTTTCGTAAACACGTTTCTTTTCTTTTTTTCTCATTTTCAGGATTCAATGAATTATGTTCATATCCAGTTCTATGTTTGTAAGTAGCTTTAGCTTTGTTGATAACATCAGTACTATTAGTTGAACACTTAACAGAACAATAAGTTCTATATCCTTGTGACGGTTTTAAAAATTTTGTAGGTTTTCCACATGTTTTACATTGGCCTTCTTTTAAATCTACTTTTAAATATCTGTCATAATATTCTTTTACGGTAGTCACAGCACTATGACACCTCGTTATATGAGAATATAAAGCTATATTATTTTTAAATTCTCTGTCACAAATTTTACATATTATCATAATCTTACCCCAAGATTTGGTGTCATATCAAATTCAATTTTTCATATAAAAATATAACAGGAATCCGAAAATCCCTGTTATATTAAAATATAGTATACGATAAGTATATTAAAATACAATTATCATATACTTTTATGTATATACTTATACGGCAGAAGTATAAGTAACGGAAGCAAGTGTACCATTAAGAAGCGCGTCAACATTAGTGAAGTTAATTAAACGATAATAACGTCCAGAACCAAGTAGACTATCGGTAATTGCATATCTACTCATAACCCCTAAACGTGGACTGAAGTCTTCCTGGGCAATTGCTCTATTAACAAGGCCTGTTACATAAGGAGAATAGATGATCCCAGAATCAGAAATACCAGGACCTTTGTACCCAACTAGTGCATAGTCAGATACGGCGTAGTTATCCCTATAAACCTTGATTGTTCCGTTAATAGTGCCAACTTCTGGGAAAATAGTAGTCGCGTCAATCATCGCAGTATTTCTTGTAAATGAACTCTGTGCAGCCTGCAGAGCGGTAGCAACGCGAGGAGAAACAATCACAAAGTTACCAGCTCCACGACGAGTCTTACGAGCAATTTCATTAGCGCGGTCAACGATAATGTTAATAATGGTTGAGAATTTCTCTTGAGACCAACGTCCATCGGATTTAGCAACGTCGAAAGTTAAAGCGGCTTCGCCACCATATTCCACATTAGTAAATGCATTAGTTGTACGGACGGCAGCAGTCTTCATATAAGCTAGGAGCTCGCGGTCCTGTTCGGCAATGAGTTCGTATTGAATCATGTTAATAAGTTCACGTTCAATCTCAATGTCATGCATTGCCTTAACGTCCATAGCAGCTTCCAAAGAGAATGATGTTGCTAGCTTACGTGTTTTGGCTTCGATAGCTTGGCGGTCAATACGGAAGGTTAGCTGAGGATACTCTCCAGTAGGCTTAATTAACCAATTTTCTGCAACATTAGAACTTACACCAGTTCCGGAGTCGGCAGTAGCAGAACTTCCAGAAGTCGAACCAGTAAAACCTGAATATTCAGGAATTTTATCCCAACCAGCTTCATGTGCAACAGTACCGTCGGTTAAACGATACATATAACGAATCGCATAAGCGAGACTAATTGGGGAGTTCATTGGTTGAACGCCAACGACTTTATTTGCAAGAAATGCGGGAAACGTTCTACGTACCAGTGCCATAGATACAGGGCCAAACACACCATAACCAGAACCAGACGCAGGAACTGGGTTATTAGCTCCTGAACCGCTGAGGCCAGTTGCAAATTGGCCAGCTTCTTGAAACAGTTCCTGAGAAAGATTTTTGTCTTTCTGGTTCTGCAAAAGACGGGCCATGTTTTCTTGGATGTATGGGTCTGTAATGGGACTAACGTTAAGGCTTCCTGGTGCCTTTCTCCATTCTTCTACGAGTTTTACTGACATGTATGTCCTCCTAAAATAATCTTAGTTTATATATCTATTATTTAAGTAAGTTTATTTTTTACATAAACCCATTCGCTAGTGTTAATAGATCGTTTGCAGCATCGGAAACAGCGGGCTCTTTTTCCTTAATGCCTTTGTCATCGGAAGCTTCGTCCAATCTAGTATATGTTTTAGTTGTTTCGGTATCTTCTTCCAGAAGTTTAATGTAGCCATCAATCTTCTTAGAAATTTCGTCAAACGACTTTCCTTCAAAAAATGACACAACTTTTTTTACTTCACCGATCGAGAGATCTTCAGTCTTTTCTCTTACTAACAAATCGGCCGCCGCCTTTTCAGCTAGAGAAGACAGTTCAATCTTTTCAGCGATTTCAGCTGAAAGTTTTTCTTCCAGTGATTTCTTTTCTTCCTTCAACTTAGCTACCTGAGCTGAACCATCAGTATCAGCTGCGATATAGTGTTGTTCCAGAAGACCTTTCAATCCTTCCGCCAATGGAAGCAAGGATTTATGAATTGCAACATCTTCAAGAAGATCGGGCGAAATTCTATCAGAGATTTCATGGTCTAAAAAACGATCCAGAGACTCTACAACGGTTGACTCAAGTTCTTCAAGTCTCTCGTCATATTCCTTTACTAATTCAGCCTTTGCTTCATCAATCTTGATTGATGAATATTGTTCCGCCTTTACTTCAAGCTCGGAAACTTTTGCTTCAAGTTTAAGGTTAACATATTCCTCGGCTTTATCTTCAAGGATTTTCATTTCTCTAGCAGTTTTTTCAGAAACCTGGCTCTTAATAGCAGTTTCAACTTCTTCTTTAAAAGAAGCTAGATCTTCAGGAGAAAGAACACCTTTAAGTTGTTCAAAAATTTTCATTAGGACTCCTCCTTATTAGGTTTATCAGTTACTTTTATATATATTATTCAAAGCAACAATTTTTTTGCATCACTTACACAACATGTGTTTTATCTTAGTTTCATGTTCTTTTAGAATAAATCCGTTTTCCTTTACAAAACTAATAGCATTATCAATATGAATATGCAATTCTTTATTGTCAGGATTAGCGAATTTTATATCACTAAGATATTTTTCAGGATTCTGTTGACGAGTTTCATGTAGCCACTCTTTAAATTCCATGTTTTTTTCTCCTATATTTGTCCTATTCTACTAAGATCCATTTCATTCACCATTGGTTTTAACACTACCGGTTCTAAACAAGCGTTCTTTTGTATATTGACCGAAGGTTGTTCTGACTTATAACTTTCTGTCTTTATTGTCATCTTATTCTTTATGTCAGATCTTAATCCGCGAATTTCTTCTATTAAAATATCTAGTTTCTTCTCAATCATTCCAGTCTCTCCATCGCTGTTTGTTTCTACAATACTCGTCGCGGCCGGTTTCTTTTTCTTTAAGTATGTTTCAAATGACATTATAAACTCCTAATCGGTAATCGATTTTAAAAAAGTTCTAAGATCTCCAAGAACTGCCTTTGAACTGTTTTTGTTAAGTTTCATTTCTAACTCGCCGTATGCAGATTCAATGATTTCAGAATCTTTAATAATGAACTCTTTATTTTCTAAGATACCATCAACGAACGCCAGTTGGGCTGAAGGATCACCTACAATGTCAATATGCAATAAATTGAAATCTTCCGCAACTCTATTACCTTTAAGCGTGCCAACACCACGGGAACTTACACCAAGTTTAACGCCAGCTTCAAGAAGTGACGTAGCAATTCTGCCCATAGGGGTATCTAAAATCTTAGCAGTGCCAATTGCTAGGTTGCCGTCCATATACAGATCTTCTATAAGATGTGAAACACGATCTAAGTTAAGAGACGGTGTTGGTGGATGATCTAATTCGCCAAGACTACGATGGGTGTCAACGAATTCTTTCTTATAACGTTTAACTTCTCTTTCTATAAGTTGTTTTGGGTAAATTCGTCCATTCCTATTTTTGTCTTCTGATTGAAGGAACGGCCCTCTTATTTTCCAACTCTTTTTATCGCCAACAGACTCATTAACAAATTCTAATAAAGAATCCTCAACTACTTCCGTAATAAGTTTCATGTTTCCTCCACGATTTTATAATTTTTAAAATTCTTATTCTTTATTCTGTGAAGTAATCCTTACTAAACAAAGTTTCAGAAAATAGTGTCGACTCTACTGTCCTTCGCTATATTATATAGATTATTCCAGTTACTTTCCCTTTGCGGATTTTAAACCTTGAATGAATTCTTCCTTAGCGGTTTCAATTCTTTTATTAATTTTATGGGCAATAATTTTGTCAATATCATCACGAGTCTGAGACAATTGATTTTTATAAATTCTGCCGACTAGCATATCATCAATAGAATTTTCTTCCATTGGATTAATATTGGAGTTTTCATTCGGGTTTATATGGTCGTCTGTACCATTAGCAGCAGGGCAATTTTCTGTATTAGAGGAATTGCCAGTTGTAGTCTGAATATTCTCTTCTTCATTGATTAACTTAGTCTTCATATATATCTCCTTTAATATGTTTCGCACTACTAGTCCGGAGGCAATTCAAAACCGCCTTCATCGTCAATATGTTCTCTTTCACTAGAAACCATTTGCTTGTTAATTTCATTTAAGTTTCCTGGAAGATTAACGATATAATCCAAAAAGAATTCTTGGGATATAACTCCATTTGGATTATCTTTTCTTAATACAAGATCAGCATAAGTATTAATCATATCAAGTTTTTCTCTAATAAGTTCGTTTTCTCTATATTGTCTGAAATGATTATTCATTTGCATAACAATCCTATAACGCTTACGATCTAAGAACTTTTCATCATATCCTTTCAACTGAAGAAGGAATATGAATAGATTTTCAGGCAAACGTTTAAAACGCATTTGCAATCTTTCGGCGAATTTTACATAATTAAGTTCTTCGCGTTCAATATCCTTCGTATTCGTATATGTAGTTCCACTAGCCCCGAGCGGCTCGCCCCAACGTGTCTGAGGAAGTTTTAAAGACTTATACATTTTTCTTAGAAAGTAATTTACGTCTTCGATTTCACCGAGCTGCTGGCCGCCTTGCATGACATCAACTGTAGAGCCCGCGCCGTCTCTTCTGGCAAACCAGAAGTCTTCGGTTAATGCTTGAAAATTATTTGCGGAATCAATCATTCCAGTTTCAGAATTATAATTGAGGCGTTTTTTATAGCGGTTCATCACCTGTTTAACCAATTCGTCAGCCTTGCCGGATGGAGCTTGGCCAACTTCAATATTCCAAACTCTTCGTTCCGGGGCACGAATTAAACGATAAATAAGAATAGCGTCTTCAAGCGTTTTAAGCTGATTATAGATGCGAACCGTATTATCAAGATACCCACGAACATCCTGCTTGTTAAAACCATATTTTCCATAAGATATATAAAGAATCTGATTTTTCTCAAAAGGAACTGGGTCCATTCCGTCTTCTATTTGCATATACTTTATTATCGTACCGTTGTCATAAATAGGAACCATAGTATATGAAGGAAGAGGCTTTAAACCTATAACATCAGTCCCTTTTTTATCAAGAACAACTTCTAAATACAGTTCTCCATCAACAACCCACTTATAAAACAGTTCCCAACCCACTTCATCAAAATTAAGTAGAGTTTTTACAGTGAGATCCCAGGTTTGTTTTATATCCCGTATTTGAGCCCTGGTCATGTCATTTGTTTTTAAAAACTCAAATGAGAACGCGTCGCCTTTCGGTGATTTCGCTATACATTCATCAACAAGAATATCAATAGCATTGGAAATTTCGGGATATCCAGCCATTTCTCTATATTTTCCTATTCTTGCTTTCTTATCGGCAAAATATTGATTAAAAGTAATGTTAGAAGTCTTAACATCAAAACCAGGACCATCATAGAACATATGCTGATCACTAACCGATATATCTTCTTCGCCCTTACCTACAGTCTGCTTCGCATACTGGTTAGCAGCTTTATCATTATCCTTACTAAGTTT
>Ga0172381_10008396_pt1 | contig 10097 bp, 11 predicted proteins | sample Leawel6488metaG_FD_119754 | JGI IMG/M metagenome (GOLD analysis project Ga0172381, IMG submission 119754) | Leachate microbial communities from a municipal landfill in Southern Ontario, Canada - Leachate well 64-88 metaG | ecosystem: Engineered > Solid waste > Landfill > Unclassified | place... | reverse complement strand
TTCATCAATCTGTTTTTGTAAAGAAGAAAGAAGAGGGACTATCTCATCATACTTTTTTTTAGTTTCAAGTAATTGGATAATCCCTATAAAATAAATATCTCCACATTTTTCTCTGCAATATTTCTTGAATTCTTTGAGACTTCCGATAGGTATTTTATTAATCTTAAAGTTTGTAGTCTTTAGATTTTCTATTTGCTCAATGAATTCAGGTTCCAAATTATCACCATTTAGCAACAGTAGTATAAGCAGGCGTAGCTGCCATAGTTCCACTTGTTGTATCTTTATGTTCGAATTTGAAATTTGCTGCTCCACCAGTATCTTCTGATGTCAGTTTGAATGTCAATGTTGCAGATAATTTATCTCCTGCATCCATAGATTTTTCCATTCCAGTGCAGTAAGCATCAGCGTATATATTTCTATATGCCTGGTTTGTTCCAGTAATAGAAGATGTAGCAGATGATACACCTGTTTGGTCTGTCCAAAGGAATGCAATTCTATATTTTGTTCCTGTTGTGGATGTTGTTGAGCTTGTTATTGTAGCAGATGTCTGATTTGCGAAAAGCCAATCAAAATCTCCAACTCCAACTGGAACTCCATCAAGACTAATTTCAATATCATTTCTTGAACTTAATCTTGCAATTTTTCCACCAAAGGTTTCAATTCCTTCTAAATCGAAATCTCCACCAGAAACATTCAATGCAGTAGTTTTAGCTTGCATAGCAACCTCAGAGCCACCTACGGGTGAGATGCTTACAAAAGCCTTATCGTACCACGACGTTTGTGTAAATGCAATAGTATTTTTAAAACCTTAAATTTAATTAAGGTTAGAACCTCCATTTTTAATTGTTTGTTTACATAACAAATCTACCCTTCTATGAAGCCCAGACTTCAAATGAAAATCCTCACAATAGGTAATGCCATTATCAATATCAAATGCTAACTCTGGATATTCAGATAACAACTTTATGTGATGAGGATGAAGTTTAACTCCTTGTAAATTATGACAGAATTCACAATTAGGATTTTGACAGGTGAAATTATCTCTAAGGAAAACTTGGTTTCTCCATATCTGCCATTTAGCAGAACATCTAAGTAATTTATTTAATGGAGTAATTCCTCCTTGCCAATTCCAATGTTCTTCTTTAGATTTATAACTTATTCCCTTATTCCATGCAGGATGAGTTATTCCAATATGACCTTCACTTATTTTTTTCTTTGTAGTTTCTGAATGTTTAAATCCCAACATTTTTTCTCTTTGTTTTTGTCTTGCTTCTGGTGAAGGAGAAATTCCTTTTCTACTTGGAGGTTTACTTCCCTCTGCTCTATGCTTTCCTAACCAATAACTTGTCATTGTAAAACCTCCAATGAGCTATTGAATTTTTGAATTGCTTCATCAACAATGTCCTGAATCACAGAATCCACGACAATGTCTTTATCAAAAGCCACTGAATTAGCATCATTAATTTTTCCAACCTGCTTTTCAACAGCAGTATTAATCCTATTTCCTGTAACTGTGCAAAGGACTATCCCATTAATTTGAATCCAATATTCCCAATTGTTTGGAAAGAATTGTCCAGAAACATTTGCATCAGGATAACTTTGAGTTAATCTTTCAACTGCTGAATCTCCAATTATTTGCAAGTCTCTAACAATTACATTTCTAAGTTTAATTAAATATCTTGAAATTTCTTTCAATGCACTATCTGTTTCAATTTGAAAATTTATCATATTCGTTTCACCAAGATTAATCCTATGTTTCTAAAAACAATCTTTTTTCCTTTTTGATCTAAATCATAATTAAAGGGTGAACTTGCAAGTTCAACTGCCTGGAAATCAGTAAGTGAACTTCTGTTTGAATAAATCTTATCGCACATTGCATCAACATCTGTTGCCTCATTTGAATAAATTTTAAGTATTGCCCGGAATGTTTTATCAGAAGTTGAATCGAATGATTTTCCAGATTCACTTACATCAGATTGAATTACAATGAATGGATAACCATCAAACTCTTTTGAATTTATATTAGGCATAGATGAATGAATGAAGTTTCCTTTAAACCTGCTTCTTGGGTCAAGTGAACTGATTCCTTCTAAGAATGTTTTTATTGAGTTATACGATTCTGTAAATAAGTTGTTATTTGTTATTGCCATTTTTCCCTTCGGGATTTATATCGAGCTTATTGATTGTTTCTTGTGCAATCTCTTCAATTCTTCAATCCTTAAATCTATCTCTGCGAGACGAACAGGAGTGAATCCATCGTTTCCTTTGAATATTGATTTGTAAATTGCTGAATTAACCATTGTTCTGATTGACATTAAAATTGATAATTCTTTTATTGTTGGAGGAATACTTGCATAACCATAAATATAATCAATCTTGAGCCTACTAGGACCTTCCAATGGCTTATTATTAATGAATTGTAATCTTCCATGAAGTAAGTCTTCATCATTAGCAATGTAATCATAACCGAGCCCCAGAACGCTTGTAGACCATCCTGGCGCATCAGAAACAGCACTTGATGTATTTTGCTGCACTGCACTTAAAGTTATCACTGGATAGCTTTTAAGGAAGAATACATCTTGTCTTTGGTTTACATCTAAATACTCAGTTGTGCTTGTAGTATTGAAAATTCTGCCCAATTCTGTTTCAATCATGTTATCGCTTGAAGAAATTATCTCTTTTACAATTGAATCCTGGATATCTGCATAATCATAATCTGCTGTTAAGGCACTTGCAGAGCCAACTGTCAATCCTGATATTTTTCCATCATCAAGATTTTGAGTATAAGAAGTTGTAGGAACTGCAACTGAACTTGTGTAAAGAGCAATTGTCCCATCAATTACATTGTCATGATCTAAACTCCATGTGCTTGTTGAACCATCTCCTGTCCCAACACTTTCACTTCTAACTTTTGTATAAGCATCCTTTCCTAAGTGTTTCCAGACATCAGAAGGAGTTGAATAACTTATTGTAGAAGTAACTGCAACAGAAGTGTTTTGCTGATAAGTCACAGTTATTCCTTGTGCATCAAATACTGGATTTAAAAAAGTGATTGTAGAACTTGCACCTAAATGAGATATTGTAAAATCAAGACCATTTGTTAAAGGTGCATATCCAACAGCAACATATAGTCCATCATCATAAGTTAATCCAGTATTGTTTAATGTTAGAACTCTGTTTGATTCTCCATCTAATCCTGAGCAATTACTTCCAATTTTAGTTGTTGTTTTGAATTCAGTTGTCATTCTATCCTTGTGCAATTAATTTGATTGCATAAATATTTAGTTCCAGAAGGAATTTGAATCTCAGTTGGTTCTTGATTAAGAAGAACATTAATTGTTATATTATTTTCATTTGCATATTGTTTTAGATTTTCCCAAATTCCATTGGTGCAACTCTTACTCTTAGTTATATTATTTTCAGTCCAATACGCAGTTTTAAAAGTTGAAGAAAGATGATCTGAGATTACAACATTCTGATTTGAAGTGCAGATGTAAGCATTATTCAATTGGTCTTCTGTGAGATAAATTGTTCCTCCTAATATTGAAACAATAACTGAAAGAATTCCAATTATTCCATAAGTAATCTTTTGATTAGTTTCCATTATATTATTATCAATTTACCTCCATTTTTTATTACTCTTTCTAAGTTGCTTAACAATATAAGTTTATCGGTTGTTAAATTTGTTCCATTATTTATTTTAAATCTTGAGTTATTAGTTAATGATACTTTTGTTAAATTAAAACTTCCAGGACAAGTTCCTTCATTACTTGTCAATAAAATATCATTGAATGGAACAATACAATTATAATCCTGTATTCTTACTGACTGATTGGGAGTTAAAGTCATATTAAAAACATTTCTTGATGATATATACGGAGTATAATTAAAAATATTATTTTTTTCATCATAAATTGTTCTATTATTTGTTATATTAAAAAGTCCTATTGTATAATTTATAGTTGAAGCAATATTTTTTGCATTTCTATAATAAGTTGAAGTTTTATTAATTTTATAAGTTACATAATTACTATAACATCCAGTTTCACCATTGAATCCTGCACAAAATAATTCATTATAAACTTTTGAATTATTAACATTACTCATATTATTAAATGCCAAGTTCATATAAAGATCATCTTTATCAGATATATTGTTAAGTTCCCATGAGTTAAACCAGAAACTTCCATTTGAATACCAACTATCATTTATGGTGTAATTTGTTGTTCCTTGCAACCTTATATAGCATTGGACATTTTCTCCATATGTATTTCCTTCTATTGTTACATTGTTTGAAGAATAATTTTTTATATATTCTAATACATCATTTCCTTCTCCTAAATAAGTTTTATAATTTTCCATAACCATTATAAAACATAAAGGTTCAACTCCATCTTTTGCTATTCCTATTTTCTCTGAAATTGAATAAAGATTTCCATAGTTATTTCTTATTATTGTATTGTCTCCCCATTGAACTAAAATTCCACCATTGCTAACATTAGTTATATTATTGCCTTCTATCAAAGTTCCATCAGCACCAGTTCCTGCACTATTTGCTGCTATATGGATTCCTAAATTATACCCATCATAACCATTAACTAAATTTCTCATCGTGTTGTTTATATAAGAATTATTTTTAGTTCTTCCTACATTGTACACACATTTATCCCCAGTATCACAAAGATTATTTATAAAATAAGTATTGTTTGTTGCAACAAGGATAGCATTATATCCAAAAATATTTGTAAAATTATTTCCATCTATGTAAGTGTTTAATGAACTTTCTGTGATTTCAAAAAATGTGTGTTGTCCTCTTATTTGATTGTGAAATCTATTTCTTATAACTTGATTATTGTCTGAATTATATTTTATCCTTAGAGCTCCTACACTTGTTGAAGAATTTGTAAAGTCATTATCTTGTATGAGATTATCATTTGAGGAATACAATAAATATAGAGATGGGTCCCTTGTATTGAATGTAAAATTTATTCCAGTAAAATTAGAGTAAGTAGTTCCATCAAGATATATCGAAGAATTAAGAGTAACAGTACTATTGATTATAGAATTATTGGAAATATCTGCATTAGAATAAACTCCAAATCTGTATCTTATAAAGCTTTCATTTATCAACATATTTCCATTAAATCCAGTTTTAAGATCGTAAGCATATTGCTCTCCATCCTGCCATCTATTATTTTTGAATATATTACCAGTTCCATTTCCTTGCCAACCATCTGCTGTTGAATAACTATTTATCATTTGATTATTTTCCATAGTAGAATTAATTAAATTATAAGAATAAATATTTACTCCTGTTGTCCAATAAAAAATTGAGTTTTTTATGGTAAAGTTTACTTGCGTATCTGATTGATCTTCAAATCCAATATTTCTACTCGAAGAATTTATTATTGTAACTCCTTCGAGATAAAGATTATTAGAATTAGTATTTGTCCACATTCCTAAACTTGCCCCCAAAATACTTGTATTATATATGAAAGTGTTATTTGGAGATGCAAGGTTTATTCCAATACTATAATTTATTATTGTGCAGTTTCCAGTAAGAGTTATATTATTTTTAGAATTAAAATTAAATAAATATCCATTAGAAGTTTTATCTCCAATGAAAACTGAATTGTTGCAATTAAAAGTAGAATTTGCAGAAGAATACATCATTACATGATTCCAGGTTGTTGCATTAAGATAATAAGTCTGATAAGGACATGCATTTATGTATCCTGAAATAGGATATCCATTATATGGAACTAAACAACTATAATCTTCAATTCTAAACTCATCTCCAACAATAGCATTTAAGATGTAATTATTATGAGTTGCTCCTGTTCCAGTATAAAGATAAAGATTATTTTTTGTATCAAATAGTGTTGAACTTGTTGCTATATTTTGTATGTTTAATGTAAAGTTATATCCATTGGTATTATTTATTTTTATCGATGAAGAAGAGGCATTTATTGTTAATTTTCCTATTTGAGAAGAATTAAAAAAAACATTAGTAATATTACTTACAGTTATGTTAGTTACATTTCCATAAGAGATTATAGTGTTTGCATAATTTAAAATAGAAATATTTTGTATTGTAATATTATTTATACTTCCACTTAAATTAATCCCTACCCCATTCCCATTACCAGTTAATGAAATTGGTCTAATTGAGTTAATGTAAACATCTGAGGAATTTATCTTTATTATTCCATCATTTTCAGAATCATTGATAGTTTTTGTTGAATTGCATATCGAAAAATAGCCATAAGGATTTATGTTATTATATAGGGAAACACAATTATTTTGATATTGATTATACAAATCATTTATCTCGCTTGAAGATAAACTTCTATTCCACATTATAAACTCATCAATTGATCCATTAACATATTTGGTAGTTGGTTCTCTCATTAGAATTATTGCATTAGAGACAGAACCATTAAGATACCCATTAAAAGTTCCATTAAAATATAAAACTCCATTTCTGTAAGCAGATAATGTGGTCTGATTTATAGTGAAAGATAAATAAGTCCAAACATTAATTCCCATTTTATTTCCAAATGCTGGTTGGTTGTAAGTTGTTGCAGTTCCTGATGAATTAGTAACTGATAATTGAAAATCATCATCCGAACCACTAATTATATCAATAACAAAATATCTTGGAAGCCTTACTAAGTCTGTATATCCTGCTGCCGCAGAAGAGTGATAATTTACCCAGAAAGATATTGTAGTTTCATTTGGTGCAATAAAATTATTAGACATAAAATAATCATTTACTCCATCAAATTCGAATGCTCCTTCATTAGAATATCCACTGGTAATATTATAAGTTATATTTCCATAAGTTGTTCCATTAGATAAATGTAAAGATGAATAATCGTAAACTAAATTATTATTTGTAGTATAATTCTCTCCAACAGATGAATCATTTGAATAATGATACCAAGATATTATTCCTTCTTTGAGATTAGAATCCCAAGAATTATAAATTGTAGAAGCAGATATAAAATTAATAGAAAATGCTGAAAATAACATTAATCCAATAAAAAAATAAGAATTAGAATTCTTCAATCTAACCCCCTAGTATTAACTATATAGTTTTTTACTAAACATCTATTAGATTCTTCTTTCTTTAAATCCCCATAACAATAATCCCATAATAATTTAAAATTATGAGAACTAATCCGATTATTATTTCCATCAAGAATTATATTTCCATTACTATCTTTATATGATTGTTCAAATCCTATAAATTTACTTAATGGATTATAATTATCATAGCAAATAAAAACATTATTAATATCTTCACAAGTAGATTTTTCTGAAATAAACCCAATATTAATTAAAAATAGGGATAAAACTAGGAAGATACTTAGGATTAAAATAATGGATAATTTCATTTTAACATACCTCCGAAATCTGAATATGCTTTCAAAATTCCATTTTTAGAACAATAACTAGAATTAGATGGATAATAAACATCATTTAAATAATCAAAATAAGGCATTAATTTCTTATCAGATATAGAATAAAATAATAAATAAGTATAACCATATTCATATCCTTTATCATAATCAGGATAATTAAAAAAGAAAACTTTATTAGAGCATAAAAAATTAGGTTTAAAATTAAAAGAATAATCTGGATAACCATCATCATAAAAATAATTTATTTCTGTTGCACTAATTAAAACAATGTTACTACTAATTAAAATTAGAGATAGGACTAATAGAATAATTAAAATAAGGTTAGATTTCATATTAATCTATAATGAGAGCACCAGAAGCGTTTTCCCATATAATATGCCCTCCAATAGTAATATTAGTGACATTGAGTTTAACTACTGTCAGATTATCATAAGTATTTACAGATATACTTTCACAAGTAGTTGAGTCATTTATTGCAGTAAGATATGTTCCAACTGGGCATGCTATAGGATAATTTTGTAAACTTGTCCAATTCTTTGGATTATCTGCTATTGAATTATTTAATTTAGTTTCATTCAATTCAAGAGAGTTTCCACTCTTATAAAAATAAGTTGATAACCATCCTGAAATTCCATTCCACCAACTTGTTGAATTGGAAACATTTGCATTTACATAACTTTCATAAGTTGCATTTCTTGTGGACATCCAACTTGCATTATTGGAATTAATTGTTGAATTTACAGAGTTTATCCGAGTATTTGCAGTATCAATATTTCCCTGTAATGTAGAATTTATTGAAGTAAGTGATCCATTAACAGATGTTGTTCTGGCATTTGCGGAATCAATGTTTCCTTGAAGTGTTGAATTAATTGAATTTAAAGAACTATTAACCGAATCTATTCTTGAATTTGCAGTTGAATTACTTGAAACAAAATCATTGTAGAATTTTGTAAAGTTGATTGAATTAATGAATGGAATATTAACAATGCTAAAAGAATTCTTCATGTCAATATTTCCCTGGGGAGTAAAAGTTGCAGCCATGACTAATGCCACACATAAAATTATTCCTATAATTGTTCCAATCAGTATTGTTTTCAGTTTCATTTTATCTCCATCTTCGATGATGATAATATAATAAATTAAAAAATAAAAAAAAATAAAAGTTTTCTTAGTTAGTGATGCCTCTTATCAAACAGTAAGAATTTGGATACTTTGTAGCGAAAGCCATTCTTGCAGTTGTTTGCCATACATATAAGTCAGTTGTGATAGTATAATCTGTTTTCCAGATGAAACCTCTTCTTTGACCTAATATACCAAACATCTTGCTTCTTCCCACTAATGCATCCGAGCATGCAGAAAGAGCCGCAGTTGTTCCATAAATCTCATTTATTGGAACTTGTGCAGAAGATTTAGCCTTTGTTCCATACAGAGTTCCGAGAACACCTTCCCTCATCAAAGGACTTCCGAATGTTTCTTGATTAAAGATAGGCCTTGCGGAGCTATCAGTTAAAGCCATTAGACTTCCAATTGTTCTTGGATTCCAATATGAAACATCGGGTTGTTCGTGTTTGTCAGCGAGAACTTCATGAACTGCTGATGGTATTGCAGCAACTGCGATTGCAGCTCCTGTAACAGCAGAACCTGTTCCCCAAGCACCAGTCTGGTTTGTAGCAGTTCCGGCTGCATTCACTGCGTTAGTGTATGAACCAGTATGATATAAACCTAAGAATGGACTTGCAGCACCAGTGTTTCCTGTTGTTAAGCATGACCCAGTTAGAACTGCGCCATCAATAGCAAGTGCTAAATCTTCACCCATTTGTGCGACCAAATGGTTAGCAAGATCAACATTGTTATCTTCAAGAATTTCTGATGTAGCCTGGCAAAGAGCAGCAACCTTCTTTGCAGAAAGTGTTATCTGTCCGTATCCAGTTTGACTTTCAGTTATTGCACCTGATTCAGCGACCCAATAGGCAGTTGTTCCAGAAGTCACCTTCGGGATATACTGAGTATCAGAAACCATCTGTCTAACATCAAGATCATCCATCACAACAGCTTTTTGCTGTATCAATGCAAGAAGTTGAGTGCTAAATTCATCAGGGACTGTAAAGCCTCCAGAACTGTTTGTGGCCTCATTAAGTGCTTTAGTAATACTTGTCATATTATTTGTTACACATAGAGAGAGCCAATTCACCTAAACTTTTTGGTTTCATTTGAGGAGTTTCCTCAACGAGACCTCTTTCAGTATTAAGTTTTTCAAGACCTTCTTTTATGCCTTTCTTAATTGCGTCAGCAACTAATTCTTGCATATCTTCCTCAGCAGATTTTCTTTTAGGAGCCTCAACCTTTTGTTCTTTAGTTTCCTTTTCAGGAGTCTTATGAGCAATTGGTTCAGGAGTTAAAACAACACCTGCCTCTTGTCTATTAAACTTGTTTACGTCAGTTTCAGTTGAATTTTCTTCCATAGTTTCTTTTACCGCCTCCTCGGTATTTAATTGAGTATCAGATTCTAATCTTTCTTTCACTTCATTTAATTCCTGGTCTAAATCATCAACAGTGACTTCATCAATTTCTTCTCCCTCGTCAGTAAATCCTTTATGCAATGCTTTGCAAAGAGAAGTTGTTGTAGAAGCATGAGCATCAGGATATGCAGGAATTCCAACTACACTTGTT
>Ga0172381_10008395_pt1 | contig 10097 bp, 18 predicted proteins | sample Leawel6488metaG_FD_119754 | JGI IMG/M metagenome (GOLD analysis project Ga0172381, IMG submission 119754) | Leachate microbial communities from a municipal landfill in Southern Ontario, Canada - Leachate well 64-88 metaG | ecosystem: Engineered > Solid waste > Landfill > Unclassified | place... | reverse complement strand
TTATACCTTATTATAAATAACATAATTTTTAAGGTATTAAGTTTTCAGGGTCTTTTTCTAAAGATGGTTCGTGTAGGGCTGTTACGTTAGAAAACCCTACAGGTTCATTTTTACTGTTATATAGTTTGCATCTGTAAATGTACTGGCAATTCCACCGCTCTGTAGAAACAGACAAAACAATACCATGCCTACGTGCTTTGCCTGAGTTCCAGTAAATGTGATCTTTAATTTTGATTGGAGATTCTCCACAAACCAAAGCATCAATTTGCCGTTCAAGCAATACTTTTTCACGTTTTAGATTTTCAATGTTTGCTTCAATATCAAACATTTTTACTTCAATTTCATCAAGTTGCTTTTGAGTTTCTGGGTGAATTGTTCTTGGCATTGTAAAACCTTTCTAAATAAGTAGGGCAGTAAAGTAGAACTTATAAATGAGCAGTTAAGTCTTCTAAAGAAGCTACACAACGACGTATGGCTAAAGACTGCTGTGATAGATCCATACGTAGAATAACAGCCGGGTGAATAATATCTGCAAACCAAATATATTCATTCTTGCGTAACCAAGAACAATTTCCCTCTGGTAGATCTGCAAAGTCCGCTTGCCCAATAATACTTTGTTTAGCAACCTTTCCAACCAAGACAACGGCTTTAGGTTTAACCAGTCTAATTAACTCAATAAGCCTTGGGTTACACGCCTTGATACATTCTTTAGAAGGCTCTGTAAATTTGGTTCCTGAGTCTTCGTTAATAGGCATACATCCTACTAAATTAGTAAAGCACAAATCAAACTGACCATCAAACACTTGACCAACAATTGCGTCAAGTAGTTTTCCTGCTGGGCCTATGAATGGACGTCCAATAATATCTTCACTTGGGCCAGGAGCGTCTCCTATTAAAAGTATATCCGCTGGTACACTCCCACGTGCAATACACACGTTAGTCCTTGTACTACATAGAGAACACAATTTGCAAGCTTTCCACTTGGTACTGTGTTTCTTGTAAGGACTTAGATTAGACGGGTTAATTGGAGGCATGTTGTTCCTTTCTATAAATGCCTAAATTGTAATACTGGCCCCATGATTGCATACTGTGTTCAAACGCTCTACCAGCTAACCACAGTAGTTCAGCAAGCCTTGTTCTATTATCTGCCCACGGAACATCATAAAGAGCGATTACTGAAATGTCTATTGCCCTCTTTACTTCGCCATAAGAGTTTTCTGAGCAATTGCATCCACAAGAATTATCAATCTTTACAGGAATATCCTGTAGGCTTGGGTTTACATCAAATGTAAATTTCCAACTAAAGTTCATATTTACATCATATTCATCAGAATCCATCACGTACACCTGTTGAATTCTTGGTTAAGCCTTCATCAACAAAATACCCATCTTGTTTAAGAGCACGAATAACCGCAAGACGAACGTACTCTAAAGCCTTACCTTCATTATGGTAGTTTCCACTATAACGATCATTGCATAATTGACAAAATCCATCTGAAGCATAGCTAAAGTCACCAATGGATTGATAAGCTAGAGAAACTATTCTACAAGCTTCACATATAACTTCTACTTGAGTCATTACATTTGCCCTTTGTATTTACGACGGCAGAATTCCGCGATTAGTAGGGAATCACAAATTGCCAATTGACGTCCTTTAGATTTTGGCTCTTTCCAAATAGGTAAATTTGGAAACAATTGCTGAGCCTTTGCTCTAAGCCGATTTTTGAAGTCTGGTTTACTTTCTGTTTTCTTACGTGGTGTAATTCCTAAAGCCTTTTGCCATACTTGAGGACGAATAGGTTCATACGGTATTCCGCTGGCTGTTAAAGCCATACGCAAAGCACCATAGCCCATTCCAAACGTGAAGGCACTTACTACACCCATTTGTGGTGATGAAGTAACATGTTCAATAATAGCAACGGCAGAACTATCCCACCCTTCTATAATGTCCCACATATCTTTTTCTGTGGAAGGGGCAACGTAAGTCCACACTTCTGTGTTGCTTATTATGGATACACCACCAGACTTACCAGGGTCAATGCCCATAAAGCACCAACCCTCGTCTTGGTAGTTAGGTAATTTACGTCCACTATCTAGGCTCCCACTTGTTTTCTGTATAGAAGGTAACTTAGGCATTACATAGTCTCCAATTGGTAAAAATAGCATTTGCAAGTAAGTTCTGTATAGAAGGGTGACATAAATTACTTCAAAGGTTTGTCTAGTGTAACCACAAGCACATCACCTTCTTCTACACAGATACTTACTTGCAAATTGCGGTTGCGAGCAGCCCCGCGAACAAGTACGTTCATGCAATGCGTCTTGCAGAGAAATTCTTTGCCACGACGTAATTTGAACTTCTTATTTTTAAACCAATCCGCCCACGGATAGGCGGCTTTACCAGAGACATAGTAGTAGGGGCGTTTGAGTGGCATGTCAAAAACTTTCTTAGTGGAAAGGGGTTTACATGATACACCTCCTTTCTTGATTGGTGTATCTACTAAAGAGTAGTAACAAAGCAGTTGCTTATTATAAACAACTTTAGAAACCGTAAATATTTTTAATATTTCTACTGTACTTCGCAATTACTTACTTGCGCAAGTAAATAAGTAAGTAAATAAGCACGTACTTAAATAAGTAGTATAATAACTGCGCACAGTAATTAACTAAGTAATTAACTTATTCTAGTATGCGCTTGCGCAAGTGCGCTTGTATTTACTTTAAGTAAGTAAGTACTCTTCTCCCTTACTACAATCTAAGTAGTTTTTCTATACTTGCTTACTCAAGGAAGTACCTTACTAAATTAAAGTCAATACGGTTGTACTTGCGCACTTAATCCATTAAAGGTTAGAGTGGAAGTACTTACTTACTTACTTACTTTGCGCAAATAAAAATTGTAAAACCCTTACGGTTTTAACCCCTTGCGTAGTTAAGTTAATTATGTTACAATGGCTAACGGCGAACCCTACTACGTAATACTACGTAGTAGTATATGTATAGGTAAGTGTTTATTCTGTAAGGGTTTAAGTACTTCTAAGAGCATTCTGCTTCTAAACCTTCCCTAAATATTATGGGGGTTAAAATATTTTGTTTAGTGGGGGTTGTATCTTGTAGCCAAGGTTATTATAAATAACCCATTGCAAAAACGTCTGCTCGTCTGTGGACGTACATCTATTCACACCCTAGTCGTACCGTTAAGGTACAAGGAGCATTTAATGCCTAAGGTTACAAAGTCTAAAAAATCATCTAAAGCTTCAGCACAATTCGCACGTGAAGTTATTTACGAAGAAGTTTCCTCCAGCATTTGTATGGAAGCACAACAAACGGCAATCACTGCTCAAGAATGTAAAGACTTGCTTGGATGGCAAGAAGAAACTGATGAAGTAAAGTTTGCTAATGAGTATCTTCTCAAAGATTTGCATGGCTGCAAAATACGTTGTGCTAATAACGTAACCAACCGTCCCCTCTACAAAGCCATACTTGATACGCTCCAGCAAGAGCATCTTCGCAAGCGATGGCAGTTTAACGGTGAGCCTATTATCATTGGCAAAACTGGTCTGGTGCTTAACGGGCAGCACACTATGATCTCCCTTATTCTTGCTGCTCAAGCCTGGTCTCTCAATAAAGAAAAGTGGGAAGACTATTGGACTACAGAACCTACCATGGACAAGCTTATTGTTTCTGGTGTAGATGAAAGCGATGACACGGTGAACACCATGGACACGTGCAAACCACGCAGCCTAGCTGACGTTATCTACCGTAGTGAGTTTTTCTCCAGCATGAAAACTAATGACCGCCGTGCTTGCAGCAAAATTACAGACTATGCTATTAAACTACTCTGGCATAGAACAGGTGCTTGCTTAGACGCATTTGCTCCACGCCGTACCCATGCGGAATCGCTTGACTTTATTAACCGTCACCCCAAACTGTTAGCTTGCGTAAAACACGTTTACGAAGAAAACGGCGATGACAATAAAATCGGTAGGTATCTGTCCCCTGGTAATGCATCTGGATTACTATTTTTAATGGGATGTTCTGCAAGTGAACGTAAGGTTTACTGTTCTGCTAGCGTACCTTCTGAAGATTCTCTAGACTGGAGCAACTGGGATAAGGCTTGTGACTTCTGGGTTGTCCTTGCCTCTTGCGACAAGAAAACCTGTGCTATACGTACTGCCACCAGCAAAATGACAGAAGATAGTGGTGGGCTTTCTAATGCTGAAAAGTGTGCAATTATTGTGCAAGCCTGGAATGCCTATGTCAATGATAAACCCATTACTGAAGAAACTCTCAAGCTTGATTACTTGGTTGATCAAGATACGCTTGTTAAGCAATTAGTTGAACATCCTAACGTAGGTGGTATTGACTTAGGCAACCCAAAAGAAGCCGATGAAAATACTATTGTGGCACCTGATCCAACTGAAGCCGAAATTGCTTCTGCCTCTAGCAAACTGCGTAAGAAAAAGCAAGACAATCCCAAGCCTACCTCTCCCCTTAAGAAAACTTCTAAGAAAATGCCCTTACCAAGCCGAGCAGGCGACGAATGGGCTGTTGGCGATACGGCTTGGGTATTTGCCCAAGACGGTGAACACTACCTCGGTACGATCGTCACAGAGCCTTGGCAAGACTATAGTGGTTCTATCTTGACCGAAGTTGAATCAACAGACGGCTTGTGGGAAGTTAATACCAATGAACTTAGCTTAGAAAAACCTGCTGCCGTAGCTCCCAAGCCTGCCGTAGTAATGCCTAAGTCACCTGCCCCAACTAAACATGCTAAAAATGCTACTAAGTCCTCTAAAACAGCTAAAGGATTCAAGTGCGGTCACTTAGTATGGGTTGATCACAAAGAACCTTGGCAAGGTCATATTAAAGAAATCGAAGGCAACAATGCCAAACTACTTGTAGGGCAGGGCTTTCAAGGGGCAGGCAACCTCATGGCAGCTCGTGTAGCCGAACTAAGCTACGACTTCCCTAGTAAGTAGCCTGCTGCATACCTTGGGCCTTTACTGTGCCTCCACAGCCCTGCCAAAATCAGGGCTGTTTTTATAGGTACATCTTGGTTTAACCCTGCTCAGGTATAGTTGTCACCCATTTATACCCCTAAAATACACCTATTTGTGGATTATTTTCAAAATATTTTATTGCCATAAGTACCTTATTTATAATAACTTACAACTCAACTTGAATTAAATCCATATAATTTTACGGTTTTTATGGGCGACACCTATTGCAACAGCCGATGTTATTTGTAATAATGCTGTCATAGTTAAAACGTTCCTTGACAATTTGCCTAGCACACAACCCACTCCAAGTCCATTGACCTGCCAAGAGCAGTTAGGCAAGAGGGTGGGCCATAAGCGGAATTAACCGCTACTGACCCCTACCAAGGATAAGGCCGAAAGGCGTACGGAGTACCTACGGGGAAACAAACGGCAGTAAGTTAGGCAAATTTTGGCATACGCCAATCAACCAAAAGAAGGCAAGGCAACCAACCACGCTGACCTGCACGTAACAACGTGGGGCAGCCCCTGACCAGTTGGCTGAAAAGTTACCACAGCCACAATACTAATTTGTGGCTTAGGGTTGCTAGGTATTGGTAGCCTAGCCTGAACGAGTAACCACGAAACCCTATTGAAAGGAAACCTAAAATGAAAACTGCATGTATTCACAATCGCCGAAAAATGACTGTTGCAATGGCTCGATATTGGTATGCTCTTGCAAAACGAATGTCCTACAAAGTTCAAATTGTTGATCCTTGGCGATGCAACCTAGACTATTTACGCAGCATTTACCCAGCCGGAGTCAAGGTTTATCAAGCCTCTACAAGTGGTCGTTGGGGAAAATCTTCCAGAATTGTGACCCTCTAACTTTTATAATTGAAAGGAGTTTAGCTATGCTAGTTAAAGATACTAATGGAAATATGGGTGATTTACGAATAGAAGTCAACAGTGTAGGAAACCTTTATGAATGGTCTCTTAAAATAAAGGGTAAAAGATCAACAAGTAATGAACAAGGGAAAGTATATTGGTCTGACTGGCTACGACGTGAAGGATTAGATGCACACTTAGTTAAGGAGAATTAAATTATGCAACGATACTACATGGAAGTTATTGTACGACCTGACCCGTACCACAGCCCCAACAAATCTGCCAAACCTAAAGAGCACATAAGCAAAGTTAACGTGACGGCAGAAAATGAATTCATTGCTCGCCGTTGTGCTCTTGAACAGGTTTGGTACAACCACTACCTCATTTCTAAATTCTTAAACATTCAAGTAAGGAGTACAAAATGACACGAGAAGAAGCCACCATAGAAGCTTGTGCAGTATTTGGATTAGCCCACCATTCAATTGGTGACTACTCCAAACCTTCAGACGGATTTTGTAGTGTATGTTCTAAGTTTGATGATGGGGACTACCAAAACTCTGGGCAGATCCTAGAATATGTTCGTCTAGCTGTAGTTGAAAAACTACTCAAAGATGGATTTACTATTGTTCAAGGCTTTGACCCAGTTACAGGTAGGGAAATTATTTAACCAGTTTTATTCTTTGAAAGGAACCCTAAAATGATTACTGGTGATTGGAAAGAAAAACGAAGACTGTTTGTTGAACGAGGTTTGCAGGTAGGGGACATAGTCTATTCTGAATCTGAGAAATATGCTGGGAAAGTATTTACATGTGAATTCACAAAACGAAAACTTTTTCGCGTTGTTGAATACTCGTTAATTGATTCAACATGGCCCAGATACTATCTGTACCATTTGAATAGGGGGCTGAAAGTGTATGTTGATGTAGCAGACAACGTGTCAGTACGTGCAATAAAAATAACATATAAAGGGGAAAAGAGCTGTCAAGGAAAAGTCGTAGAAGTGTTTGAAAATGGAAAATGCGTACAAATTTCTTATTAAGCCCCATTAAAATCAAACTTAAAGGTACAAAATGAAAGTCTGTGAAATTTGTGGCAACGAAATTGATACACGCGATGGTGAAAACCGTTGTGCTCGTTGTGAAACTAAATCCAAACGCAATGCCAAAGCCCGTCAATGACGACGTGAAATACAAGACTACATGGAAAGTCTTGGTCTTAAGAAAGTTCGTGGTGCTTTGGGTGGCGTTTATTACGAATAGGATTTAGTACAATGAGCATAAACGATTTGATAGCTAAAATAGCGTCTAGAGCAAGTGAGTTAGCAAATCAAAAAATGGATTTATTACGATTGTCCTACCCAGAGTATGTAGAAGGGGGTTTGTGGGAAGCTAAAAAAATTACGCTAGGTATGACTAGGGGGCAATTAGTTGAGGCAGTTTTATTAGAAGAATTTTGTGAAGAGTTTCCAATAGAAATGAATGAAGAATAAGGAACCTAATCATGCAAGAAGCAATAACCCAAGACCAAATGGAACACGCACTGAACCTATACGAGTTATTTGGTGCAAGCCCTGAGCAAAAGATTGCTTACCTACACCAGCAAATCAAACGGGGTGTTCCTATTAGCGTAATTGAAGATCACCTTGACCAATTAAAAACAGGAACTTAATCATCATGAACACTCAACAGGCTGCTAAATTTATAGGGTGTAGCATTAACCATATACGCACTCTCATCCGTCAAGGAAAACTACATGCCACCAAAGTTCATAAAACTTACGGATATGTCTTTGACATAGATAGCATTGAAGTAGGTTTCTACAGTAACACCAAGCAAAAGAATGGTGGATTTCCACGAGGCCAGAAACGCAAATCCAACAAACGCAAAGCTAAGTAACTTATTTATTCTGTAAATAACCACAACAAATTAACAAGAGAAAAATCATGAACGCTGAACAATACCAAAAGCTGCTTACCAAACTTGGTGCTTGTCACGAAGCACGACATTCCGCAAACAACAAATCGCTAGAGGAGGTTTGGAGCACATGCGAGCGTGGAGACTGGCTATTGTGGCTTGCTGCAAAAATCAATATCGACAGAAAACTAATCGTTGGAATATGCTGCGATATCGCCGAGAAAACGCTTTGCCATGTTCCAGCAAATGAAAAACGACCATCCGAAGTGATTAGAATCGCTAGAGCATGGATAAACGGCGAAGCAACAATTGAGCAAGTCCTTTCTGCTGCTTATGCTGCTTCTGCTGCTGCTGCTAATGCTGCTTATGCTGCTGCTACTTATGCTGCTTATGCTTCTGCTTCTGCTACTTATGCAGCTAATGCTGCTTATGCTTCTGAAAGAAATAAATCGCTCATGGAATCGGCAAATTATGTTCGATCCAAGATACAGTTTTCTTCGATTTTGAATGCAGCTAATGCAGTTTTAGAATCCAAGTAACTACAACCTTCAACAAGCTACATTAAGGAAACAGTTATGAGCAAAGCCAAACAAGAAACCATGCTAGACCGATTAAAGAAATCTAGCCCTATTGTAGATAACAGCCCCCACCTAATTATTGAGGCTCGTGCAGGAACAGGAAAGACCACCACGCTCATAGAAGGGCTGAAGCTAGTGCGGGGTATGCCCTCTACATTGGTTGCCTCACCGCAACAAGCAGCCGTATGGGAAGCTATGCAGTTAAGCAAGGGCAAGGTACAGACCATCTGTTTTGTTGCATTCAACAAAAGCATTGCCATGGAACTTCAACAACGTGTTCCCTCAAGCTGTGAAGCTATGACCATGCACAGTATGGGCTTGAAAGCTATACGACGTAGCTTTGAACTTCTTCCTGGTGACAAGGGCATTAACAAATACCATGTCCAAGACATTATCAGTGAAATACTTGGCAAAGATATTCGCCAACTACGTAAGGATAAGCCTACGCTTATCAAAGCAGTAGAGGAATTAGTAAGCTTATGTAAAATGAACCTGATTGGCTTTGGTCGTCCTGAAAATGAACCTGAAGAATTAAAAGAGTACGCTTGCGAAATTCAGTGGTCAGAATCACTTTCCAACTTAGCTAGTTACTACGACGTTGATGTAAACGGCAGCCGTGCAGAAGTGTTTGACCTCGTACCTAAAGTCTTGGAACGATGTAAAGACGTTGCACGAGATAAGTGCATTGACTTCAACGATATGGTTTGGCTGCCTGTAGCCTTGGACTTAAACGTGTTTAAGTACGATATGCTTCTAATCGATGAGGTACAAGATCTTAATCGTTGTTCGCAAGCTCTTGCTAAGAAAGCAGGGAAACGCCTTATTCTATGTGGAGACCCAAAACAGGCAATCTATGGTTTCGCAGGTGCGGATAGCCAATCCATGCAACGTATGTTTAAGGAGCTTAGTGTTACTGACCGTGATTGTCAATTACTACCTTTAACAGTCACACGTCGTTGTGGAAAAGCCATTGTTGCTGAAGCCAAGAAAATTGTGCCTGACTTTGAAGCTTTTGAAACAAATCCTGAAGGTTGCGTTTCGTACAGATCTTTTAAGCCTGGAGTCACAAACTATTCTGAAATTGCAGGTGAAGAAAGTGGGCGTGATTACCGCTTAAGCGTACAGGACGGAGACATGATCTTGTGCCGTGTAAACGCTCCACTTGTAAGTGAATGCTTTAAGTTCATACGTCAAGGGCGTAAAGCAAATATCCAAGGAAGAGACATTGGGCAAGGCTTAATAAGCACAGTAAACAAAATGAAAGCCTACAGTCTTACAGAGCTTCAGTACAATTTAAGCGATTGGCTTCACCGTGAAACTTTAGCAGAACAGGCTAAACGTAACCCCAACGACAACCGTATAATTGCTTTACAAGACCGTTACGATTGCCTATGCTGCTTCTGCGAAGGCTGTGCTACTGTAGATGGTGTAATCAACAAAATCCAAAGCATTTTTACGGATGATAAAAGTGGTACAGGAATTAAACTTAGCTCAATACACAAATCCAAAGGCCTAGAGGCAGATAGAGTATTTCTTATTCGTACTAAAGAAGCACCACTTCCACACCCAATGGCAAAGCAACCCTGGGAACGTGAGCAAGAAATGAATCTCCTCTATGTTGGAATTACCAGGAGCATAAAAGAACTTGTGTACGTTGTTGACTAATTCTAAATCCTTATTCCTACTTAAAAACTACAAATGAAAACTCAATTTACAGACGCACAAATTAAACAGAAACTTTATTT
>Ga0172381_10008394_pt1 | contig 10097 bp, 13 predicted proteins | sample Leawel6488metaG_FD_119754 | JGI IMG/M metagenome (GOLD analysis project Ga0172381, IMG submission 119754) | Leachate microbial communities from a municipal landfill in Southern Ontario, Canada - Leachate well 64-88 metaG | ecosystem: Engineered > Solid waste > Landfill > Unclassified | place... | reverse complement strand
TTTGTAGCTCAATTGGTAGAGCAACACTCTCTTAAAGTGAAGGTTGAGGATTCAATTTCCTTCAAAAGCACTATGGTCTTGTCGTATAACGAATATTACAATGCTTTGGTAAAGCATTTATGGAAGTTTGACTCTTCCCTTGACCTCCGCAGGTATGGTATAACGATATTATAAAACGCTTCCAAAGTTAAGATGGGGGTTTGATTCCCCCTACCTGCTCTCCGCTTCCGTGGCGCAACTAGATAGACGCAACAGCTTTAGATACTGTTAAACTGGAGGTTTAAATCCTCTCGGAAGCACCTTGAATGGTAATATACCACCCCCTGGCTCTTTATGAGTCGTATATTATCATTCATTATATCTCGTTCATCTAGCGGAAAGGATATCAGCCCCTCAAGTTGATTACATGGGTTCAAAACCCATACGAGATACTACGCACTAGTCGTATAAATGGCTAATACTTTGACCTCGTAAGTCAAATATCCAAGTTCAAGGCTTGGCTGGTGCTCTTTTTCTCGCTATGGTATAGGTAGTTTGTATGCTACTCTGAAGAAGTAGAGGTATCGGCGCAACTCCGATTGGCGAGACTACGAGCGCATACGCAATTGGTATGACGGAATACTTTCAAAAAGTATGCAAGTGTTGATTCGAATTCAACTGCGCTCACAAATAGAAAGAGATAGCCTGACCTCATGAATCAGGTGACAAGTGAGCCTTGCACTTCTCTTTCTAATTTTATCAAGGCTACAAGGGATTAAAATGTTTACAATTAAAAACAAAGAAGAAGTTTTGCAAAGGATAGCAAGCAAATATTTAATTGATGAAGTTACTGGATGTTGGAATTGGAATGCTGCTTTTAGAAAAACTGGATATGGATGTTTGAGATATGAGCGCAAACTTGTTGATTCTCATAGAATATCATATGCTTTATACAATGGTGATATACCCAGTGATATATGTGTTTGCCATAAATGTGATAATAGAAAATGTATCAACCCAGAACATTTATTTTTAGGAACAAAAGCAGATAATAGTAAGGATATGGCAGACAAAGGGAGGGCAGCAAAAGGAGATAGGCATGGAACTTATTTGCACCCAGAATCAATAGCAAAAGGTGAAAAGCATGGTCAAAGTAAATTATCTGAAAAAGACATTATTCAGATTTTAAATGGGTACTATTTCGAAAATGAAAAAGTAAAAGATATGGTAAAAAAATATCCCGTAGGCAGGAGATATATTTATCGTATTATAGCTGGTGATGTATGGAAGCATATATATAAAAATATTATAAAATAAAAAGTGCAGAATTAGTTTAACTAGTAAAATAAGACCCTTGTAAAGTCTAGTAGCCAGTGCAAGTCTTGGCATTCTGCTCCTTATCTTCGATTATCCCCTCACTCTTATAAGGTGCAGAAAGGGTAATGGTTACATGGTGGTTCAAGTCCACTATCGAAGACCTAAAAACACAATAAAATAATCCTTTTATCATCTAAAGAGAGACCAATATGAATCAAAACTATTCCAAAAAGAAAGGTAATAAAACAAAATTATAGCTCATGCATCGTATGTATGGGCTAAATTCATTTAAGGAGATTTTATGATAAGAGTAACAATTGATGTAATACCACATGGAGTAGAATCAAAGAAAGCTACAATAGGGCAATTTGCAATTTGGAATACTGGTGATCAACCAGAAAAAGATATTTATAAATATGATTATAAAGGATTTGAAAGTTTATTAGATGGTACGGACAAAGGATTTGAAGGTTGTGTATATCATAATAGAAAAGATGATATAATCACCCTAATAAAATTAGTTTTATCACATTGCATATTAAGAGGATAGGGAATGTAAAATGAAAAGTTTTATTGAAGGGAATATTGTTTGTTTAGTAAATGATGATTTTGATTGTCTGGCAACAAGTAATGCTGTATTTTGTGATAATAGGGGCGATTTAGCAAAAGCATTGGTTCTTTCAAATTCAATACTTGCACCAGGCAGTTCTAAATATGAATGCTGGATGTACCAAGAGGATTTCAAAGATACACCAACCATAGTTTTCCCAGATACAAAAAAAGTTTTGAAAGTAACTTTAGAATGGGTTGATAATCCAAACACAACCAATACAATGATTCAAAATAGCTACAATTATATTATGGATCAAATAGCGCCAAAAGAATCTAAGTATGAAGCAACATTGTATGGCGAAGAAGTTGATATCAATAATACTAAAATGGTAATTGTGGCAGCATATAATCTTGGAAGACAACAAGCATTAGATTCATTGGAGAAAAATGGAAACTGAATATAAAAATTCGTACATGATTCTTTATTGGAATAAAAATTATCAATATAAAGGTTGCATACCAGATGTTGAAACTAAAGGAGATGCAGAAAAATTATTCTCAGAATATTTCAATCAATATGATAATGTGCAACTTGTAGAGGTTGTAAATACCGTAATAAAACACAAGAAATATATCTAATAAAATACATATTTTATTTGGTTTAAGATTAGAGGAAAACATGGAACGCAAACAAGTTTATCAATTAATTGATAGTGAAAGAGATTATCAAAATAGTAAACCACCAAGACCAAAAAGTGATTCTGAAACATCTGTAGCAGAATGGTTACTTTATATGGATTACCATCTAAGTAAAGCAAAAGGTCAAACCTACTGGCTATTAAATGACGATGCCCTAGAATCAATCAGAAAAATTGCGGCATTGGCTGTGGCTTGCATGGAAAATAACGAAACAAAATCACGATAAAATGCATCTTTTATTAGGTTTAAGGAGATAAATGGCAGATTTCGATAAAAATAGATTTGAAAGTAAGAACCAAGAATATGCTACACCAATTGAATTATTCAATGTTCTTAATGATGAATTTCATTTTACATTAGATGTATGTGCAGATTCAAATAATAAAAAGGTAGAAACATATTTTTCAGTAGAAGATGATTCATTAACAAAAGATTGGGTTGGAATTTGTTGGATGAATCCTCCATATAAAGATATGAAAAAATGGATAATCAAAGCATATAATGAATCCATAAAAAATAAAAGCGTAGTTGTATGTTTGATTCCTGCCAGAACAAATAATGCATGGTGGCATGAATACTGTATGAGAGGCGAAATTAGGTTTATTAAAGGCAGACCAAAATTTGAAGGATGTATTCATGGATTACCACAGCCATTAGCTATTGTAATATTTGGTAATGGTTATAATGGCAATTATAAAGCGATAGAATTTAAAACCAGATAAAATCTTCGTTTTATTGACTTTTTAAAGGAGGAGATATGGATAGAAAATGTGAAAATTGCGGCAAAGATTTCAAAACTCCTCCAAGTCAAGTGAGATTAAGAGGCGGGAAATACTGTTCTAGAAAATGTTATGATGAATCCAGACATCATACAAGTATTTGTGTATTTTGTGGAAAAACATATAACTTAGGTAGAGAACATCATGCAAGCAAGGAAAGAAAATATTGTTCTAACTTATGCAGAATATCTGACACGAAGAAAATAAGTTTTGAATGTTTTTATTGTAAAAAAATATTTTTTGATTCCCCGTCAAGAAAAAGAATATTCTGTGGTAAAGATTGTCAACGTAGATATAGAACAATTAGACCTAAGCCTATAAATAAAGAAAAAGAATGCGATAACTGTGGAATAAAATTTATAATAAAATATGATAGACAAAGATTTTGTTCAAGGGATTGCTCATCTTATTGGCTTTCTAATGTAAGAAATAAGGGCGAAAATCATCCAAAATATAAGGGAAACATAAAACAAAGATATAGTTATCCTTCAATTTTTTATAAAATTAGAAAAGATATTATAAAAATACATAACGGAGAATGTTTGATTTGTGGTAATCCAGCTTCATCTGTGCATCACATAGATTATGATAAAGAAAATAATTATATTGATAATCTTGTTTTATTATGTAACCGTTGCCATGCTAAAACAAATACAAATAGAGAAGAATGGAAAGAAAGGATAAATCATTTAATAGGATGTTGGTAAAAATATTAAAAGAAGCAGGTTACGAAGAAGCACTACTTGGTACGTCATTAAGCAGAAATCAACCGCCAGGAAATATGATTAGTGTGTGTAAACATCTAGCGCCTAAAGATGGTGGGCATAACAAATTCTTAGAGTTTATGGTTGTGTGGATTGATATAACTGCTCCACGTTACCTATGGCAACAGATTTCAACTTATAGATGTGGTAATTCATGGTTGAGTGAATCAACAATGTATACAATTACAAAAAGACATTTAGAACAATCTGATTTTGAAGAACCAATTGATGAAACCATACTTGGCAGATTGAATGAAATAATTGACGATGGGGATTTAGAAGAAGTAAAAAATAATTTGCCAGAAGGATTTTTACAAAGACGAATTATGGTTACTAATTATAAATCATTAAAAAATATCTTATGGCAAAGAAAATATCATAAATTGCCACAATGGCGACTCTTCTGCGATATGGTCTTAAAACAAATAACCTATCCAGATTTATTAGCAAATCCAAATGAAAAGGAGTAATCAAAATATAAGTTAAAGATTTATAATCTTGTTGATGTTTTGTTATATTGTTTTATATTTTGAAAGAAAACATGAATGGTAATAAAAAGTTTAACGTATATGATTTAAGCCAAGATTTCGGAATAGGCTATACTGATAATGGCATAATTTTTTATTTTGATTTAGATGATTATAATTTGATAAAAAATTATTATTGGAATATTCATAATGGATATATGTCATCTCGTGATTTCCACAACGGGAAATCAAAAAGAATATATATGCATAGATTAATATTGCAGAATATAATGGGGAATAAATTTATAGTAGATCATGAAAATCATAATAAAGTTGATAATAGAAAAAGTAATATTAGACCAGTAACTTATTCTGAAAATAATTTCAATACAAAACTCAATGTAAAAAATAAATCAGGAGTAATCGGAGTTTATTATAATAAAATAGATAAAGTTTGGGAGGCTAGACTTCAAAAAAATAAAAAAATGATATTTATAGAAAGACATGAAACGATGGAAGATGCAATAGTAGCCAGATTAAAAGCGGAGAAAAAATATTTTGGTGAATTTGCACCACAAAAAGAATTGTTTGAAACATATAATATATAAGGAGTAATAAATGGCATTTAAGATTCAAGAAGCAAAACGAGAACTAATTTGGACTAAAATTGCTTTGATGGCACCCTCTGGTGGAGGCAAAACATATTCAGCTTTGCGTATGGCGACTGGTATGCTTGAGGAATTAAAAAAGAATAAACAAGCTGGCAACGGCAAAATTCTTATGGGAAACACTGAACATGCTAGGGGTCGCTATTATGCAAATGAATTTAAGTATGATATTGCAGATGTTGAAGCGCCGTACAATCCCGAAATGTTTGTTGAATTAATTGAGTATGCAGTTTCTGAAGGTTATCCCATTTTGTTGTTAGACAGCACCTCACCAGAATGGGAAGGCAAGGGTGGTTGTTTAGAATTACAACAACAAGCAGGAGGAACTTATCAAGCATGGGCTAAAGTTACACCACGCCACGATAAATTTATCGCATCTATTGCTGATAGCCCAATTCATATTATAGCAACTATGCGTGGTAAAGACCAATATGAAATGGAAAAATCTGACAATAAAACTACTGTAAAGAAACTTGGAGTTGGTGCGAAGCAGAGGGAGGGATTTGAGTATGAGTTCACTTCCACCTTCTTAATTGACCAAAAAACAAGTTTGGCTACTCCGCAAAAAGATAACACACATCTTTTTGAGCATGAGGGCGATCAGCTTCTAACTGAAAAACATGGAATTAAACTTATCCAATGGGCTAGTAGTGGAGAAGGGTTTACGCCATCCTTACGAAATGTCACTGTTAAAACGCCAGAAGAAGATTTGAAAGATTTGAAAAAACAAGTTGTTGAAGTTTGCAAAACTTTAGGCGGTAGCAAAAATGAAGAATTAATGGCTATTGTAAAAGAATATGAACCTTCTGGGAATACTAATAAAATTTCAGACCCAGCTAAATTGAGTGAACTATTGGATAAAGTAAAAGATATGAAAGTGAGTGAATAATGGCTTGGAATATTGGTGAACAAAAATATCCGCAATTAGCAACTTTCTGGAAAATTCAAGAAGAACAAGAGAAATTTTCTGTTGTGTCTCTTGGTACATCGAGTAAAGATAAAGAAAAAAATTGGCATAATAGTAGTTGGAGTTGGTGCCGATTTGTTGGTAATGCCAATAAAGATTTACATGAATTAAAAGAAGGGGATAAGATTGTAATTGTCTCTGGGAAAATTGATAGAGATTCTTGGGTAGATAAAGATGGCACAAAACAATATCCAAAGAATGAAAAAATTACTATCTTCGCCTGGAAGAAATATGAACCTTCTGAAAAAGAAGATGCAAGGGATGTCCCGCCTGTCGTAGAAGAATCAGATGATGTGCCATTTTAGTAAGTAAAACATAATTTTTAGGAGGGCAGTAATGCCCTCCTACTATTAAAAAAGGACATAGATGCTTATTGATAAAACCCTCATAATAGATGCTAAGAACGAACTTGGCGATGAAGGGGCAATGATTATTGCCAAGGATTTAGCATTACAAGAATGGGATGAAGAAAACTTAAAATCTTTGTGCCCATTCCATGATGAAGATAGCCCAAGTTTTGTTTGGTCTAGGAAAGATAACGCATTTAAATGTTTTGGTTGTGGAATGCGATATGGTATTATAGACCACTATATCCAATTTGAGAAATTAACATATATAAATGCAGTAAAAAAATTATTTGAAATAACAAATAAAAAATATTCTTTTGGTGAGCAAGGTGTAAAAACACAAAGAGGATATAAATACCCAAATTATGATAAGTCTGATGACAGAAGTTTAGTAGAAGATTATCTTGGTAAAAGGAAAATATCAAAAGAGACATTGGATAGCCTCGATGTACAACAAGATAAACATGGCAATATAGTATTTAATTTTTATGATGTAAATGATGTTCTTACTTTAGTAAAATATCGCCCATCCCATAAGTTGAAACCAAAAGAAGATAAAACCTGGTGCCAAGTTGGTGCTGATACAACACCAATTTTATACAATATGAATCGTATTGATTTCACAAATGGTGGTTTATTGATCACAGAGGGTGAATGTGATTGTCTTTCTGCAATAGAATCTGGATATAAAAATACTGTTAGTGTTCCTCTTGGCGCAAATAATTATGGTTGGATTGAAAAAAATTGGGAGTGGTTAGAACTATTTGATAAGATTATAATTTGGTCTGATAGCGATGAAGCTGGAATGAAAATGAGAAAAGAGGTATGTTCTAGACTTGGCGCTTGGAGAACATTTTATGTTGATGCACCAGAACAAGTACTAACAGAATCTGGCGAAGAAATAAAAGTAAAAGATATCAATGAAATACTATATCATTGTGGCAAACAAAAAGTATTAGATTTAATAAATACAGCTAAAGAATTGCCAGTTATTGGTTTAACTGATTTATCAACTGTTGAAGATTTTGATATAGAAACTGAACAAGGCTTGTTTACTGGTTTAAAACCAGTTGATAAAACTATTTATAAATTCTTTTTTGGGAGTACTGTTCTTGTTACTGGCAAGAAGGGTTCTGGTAAATCCACACTATTAAACCAATGTTTTATTTGTGAACCATTGAACCAAGGTCATGATGTATTTATATTTAGTGGCGAACTTGGTAAAAAAGTAGTTAGAAATTGGCTTGAACTAACCATGATTGGTGGAGAAAAAATCAGAATGAAGGGTGATTTTGTTCACGTAGTTGACAAATCATCTCTAAAAATAATGAAAGAATGGTATCACGCAAGATCATGGATTTATGATCAACCTAGCAATAAATTAGAAGATATTTTGAATATGGCAATAACAGCCACACGAAGATATGGCGTAAAAGTATGGTTATTAGACAATCTTATGACAATAGATTTAGGCGCCAATAGTAATGATATCTTGGAAAAACAAAAGAATTTAATGGTAGAACTTAATAGGCTTGCATTATTATATAATGTGCTTATTATTTTAGTAGCTCATCCACGCAAATTACCATCTGGTCAAGAAATAGAAGGAGATGATATTGCTGGAAGTGGTTCTCTTGGTAACTTGGCTCAATATATATTATCAGTAAAAAGATATGATGAAAAAGATAAAGAGGGAGTAAAGGCAAGAGGTGGGGGTTGGGTAAAGGGGAAAGAACCCTTCAAAGAAGATGTAGCTATAAACATTATGAAAAATAGATATACAGGCAAAATAGGAGAAGTAAGAATGTTTTTTGATTATGCTTCTTACAGATTCTTTTCTTGCGCTGAAGAATTATTCAAAAGATATAAATGGAATAAAGATGAATCACCCACGCCAAGGCTTGAAGAATATGACAAAAGGTTTGCTCAACCAGATTTTATGAAAGAAGGTTAAATGGATAATGTTTTTAGTATGACATTAGATAATATGAAATTTTCATATAGTAGTGTCACTAGTTTTATAACTTGCCCACTAATGTTTAAATTGACTTATTTAGATTATAATGAGCGTGGACATAATTGGTTTTCAGATTTTGGGCTTTTGATGCACGAGGTACTTGAAAAATACTTTAAAGGCGAACTTGAAATTATGGAATTGTCGCAATACTATGAAAAACAATATCCATTAATGGTGACCTCACCATCGCCTCCGTATCCTGCTGGAATTGCTGACAGATATTACGCTGATGGTTTAGAATTTTTTGATACTTTTGATTTAGATAGAAACGATTATGAAATCATTAGCATAGAAGATACCATTTATACAGAGCATAATGACATCAAACTTGTAATAAAACCAGACCTTGTTGTAAAAGAAAAATCAACAGGCGATATCATACTTATTGATTATAAAACATCAAATCCATTTTCAAAAGATGGTAAGCCAGATAAAAAGAAAATGGCTGATTATCATAAACAGATGTATCTTTATTCTTATTTTATCAATCATAATAGAGACTACAAAATCAACAAGATAAGATTGTGGTTCGTTAGGATTAATAAATTTGATGAATTTGATTATAATGAAGATGATGCTGGAGATGTTGTTAATTGGTTTTATAATGGTATTCTAAATATCAAATTTGCAGAAGAATTTCCACCAGCGGATTATGCTGGTAAAAATAAATTCTTTTGTGAGCAATTATGCGGGGTCAAGGCAAGCTGCCCCTATCTAAATGGAGAAATTGCTACTTGACAAAATAAACAAACTGTGGTATAATTGCACTAATGAATAATAAATTTGTTAGTGCAATTGCCATGTAAAGAGGACATATGACATATCAAAATTATCATCGCCACAGTTATTTCTCCAACATAATAACCGCAGATTCAACTGTTACAAATGAGGATTACGCCAAACGTGCAGTTGAGTTGGGGCACAAATTAATATCAAGCGTGGAGCATGGATATTGTGGAAGATACATAGAAACTTATGAACTTGCAGAAAAATATGGATTAAAGCCAATAATAGGATGTGAAACATATCTCGTAAAAGATAGGTTGGAAAAAGATAAAACAAATGCGCATCTTATTCTTTTAGCAAAAAATGAAAATGGTCGCCAAGCAATAAATGATATAATTTCAGAAGCAAACATCACAGGTTATTATTATAAGGCAAGAATTGACTTGCCTCTTTTGTTCTCTCTGCCACAAAAAGATGTGTGGGTTACAACTGCATGTGTTGGTGGAATTTGGAAATATGAAGATTCAGAAGATTTGGTAATGCAAATATCTGAATATTTTGGCAATAATTTTTTCCTTGAAGTACAAAATCATAGTACCCCGTTGCAGATAGCATTAAATTCAAAAATCTTAGACTTGTCCAATAAAAATAACATAAAAATTATATTTGGATGTGATAGCCATGTTATCAAACCAGAGCAATCAAAAGATAGGGAAGATTTTCTATTATCAAAAAAGATTGTTTATGAAGATGAGGGTGGCTGGAATCTTGATTATGCATCTGATGAAGAAGTATATAAAAGATTTGACAATCAA
>Ga0172381_10008392_pt1 | contig 10098 bp, 12 predicted proteins | sample Leawel6488metaG_FD_119754 | JGI IMG/M metagenome (GOLD analysis project Ga0172381, IMG submission 119754) | Leachate microbial communities from a municipal landfill in Southern Ontario, Canada - Leachate well 64-88 metaG | ecosystem: Engineered > Solid waste > Landfill > Unclassified | place... | reverse complement strand
CATTTTGGCGACTAAAGAAGGGGCAGGAGGATTACCTCTTAGTATTAAAACCAGAATCGGAGTCAAAAACATTCAAACCGAAAAATGGGCTGAATTTCTTTTGGGATTTAATCTTGATTGCTTAATAATTCACGGACGGACAATTGCAGAGATGTCCGAATCCCCTACCCACTGGGATGAAATCGGCAAAGTTGTCAAACTAAGAAATTCTCTCAAATTAAAAACATTAATTATCGGCAACGGTGATATAAAAACCCGTGAGGAAGCAATAGAAAAATCTAAACAATATAATCTTGATGGAATTATGATCGGACGCGGAATATTTAATAATCTTTGGATTTATAATAAAAATATTGATCCGACAAAAATTTCCTCTCAAGAAAAAATAAAACTCCTAATTGAGCACATAAAACTTTTTGATAAAACTTGGGGCCCATTCGACAAGCTCAGGGCGAAAAATTTTTCTTTAATGAAAAAATTCTATAAAATTTATATTTCCGGAATACCGGATGCACAAAATGTACGAATGAAACTAATGGAATTTAAGAACTCTAAAGATACGCTTAATTTTCTTAAATTACTTTGAAGTTAATACAAAACCGATAACTGCAATTGCTATTCCAACTGAAGAAACTACAAACCCGTACGCCAATATTTTCCAAAAATTTAAATTATCCGATTTTTTCAACTTCTACTCCCTTTTTCGTATCTTTAATTAAATATCCTAATTTTTTAATTTTATTCCGCACATGATCTGCCTGAATAAAACTCCCGTGTTTTCTTAAGCCATTGCGCTCCTCAATGAGTCTTTGTACTTCATTCGGCACAATTATTTTTAATGTTTTTTTCTTTTCTTTTGCGTTTTCCAAATCAAGCCCCAAAACCTGATCCATTCTGAAAAGACTTTCTGCTTTGGCATAATCAGGAACATCATCAGATTTGAGCATTTCCCAAACCAGACCCAAAGCCTTTGCCGTATTCAAATCATCATTTATTGCCTCAAGAAACTTTTTTTCATATTCTTTTGAACCGACTTTTGGACTTGGTAATTCTGCAACTTCCTCAACCAAACGTTTATAGGCAATCTGTGCCGCTCCCAATGCTTCCCAAGTAAAATTCATTTCCTGACGGTAATGAGTTTGCAAATAAAGATAACGCAAGGCCAACGGATCAAAACCCTTTCTTACAATATCCTCAACTGTCCAAATATTTCCAATGCTTTTGCTCATTTTATTTCCGTCAACATGCAAATGATTATGGTGAACCCAATATCTTACGAATGGCTTGCCTGTTGCTGCTTCCGATTGGGCAATTTCATTTGAATGGTGAATTGAAATATGATCAATCCCTCCTGTATGAATATCTATCGTATCTGTGTCCAAACCTTTAATCGCCATTGTTGAACATTCAATGTGCCAGCCAGGAAACCCCACTCCCCATGGACTTTCCCACTCCATTTGCCTTTTTTCATTTTTAGGGCTAAATTTCCATAATGCAAAATCCGTAATATTTTTCTTACCTTCTACCATTCCCACTCTTGCTCCTGCTTTTAAATCCTCTAAATTTTGTCCGGAAAGCTTGTTGTAGTTTGGAAATTTGGAGGTATCAAAATAAATTCCATCCGCAATTTTGTAGGTAAATCCTTTTTGCTCCAAAACTTGAATGAAGGCAATCTGTTCTTTTATGTAGTCTGTTGCGCGCATCAGAACTTCCGGCCGCTCTATATTTAAAGCGTCCATAGAATTAAAAAATTGTTTTTCAAATTTTTTCGCAATATTCCAAACGCTCATTCCAAATTTACGGGCTCCTTTTTCCATTTTATCTTCTCCAATATCGGAGTCTGACACCAAATGTCCGACATCCGTAATATTCATAACCTCTTTAACTCTAAAGCCATTAAATTCTAAAGCGCGGATTAAGATATCATCTCCAACATAACGCCTCATATGACCAATGTGTTGAAAATCATAAACAGTCGGACCGCAAGCATACACTGTTACCAATGGCGGATTTTGCGGCTTAAATTCTTCAACCTTATGACCTAACGTGTTATAAATTTTTAACATAATTCTATCCTGCTGCTCCCCTAAACATTTCTGCTTTATTTTGCTCTCTGACTACTGCCAAAGGCGGCGGGGCTTTTTCTTTTTTCTCCTGCAGATCCTGCATTTCTTTTTTCTTCTCGTTTTCTACTTTCTCTGCCGGTCTTTCTTCCTGCTCTTTAACAGGATTTACAATTTTATCATAATAATTCTCATTGTGCAGCTGTCCCCTTAACTCCATTAGTTTTTTCTGCTCTTCCGGCGATTTACCCTTAATCTGCTCTTGAAATTCTGTTGGCTTTTCTTTTGAGCTTACTAATGGATTTGCGCTGGTCTTTTTTGTATCTGAAGTGGGAACAGGAGTCTTATCTTTAGCTCCGTATAAATCCTGCAGAAATTTTATTCTTTCTTCGTCAGACTGCCATTGCTTCGGTTCACCGGAGCCTTCGGCAGAGGAGGCAGGTTTTACCGTTCCGATTTGCTCACTAGCGCTCCTCCCCATTTCTCCGGGCAATTTTACGGCTTGTTTTACTGTTTGCTTGACTGTTTGCCCTAATTGATTAAGTGCTCCTCCCAAAATAGTCGTATCATCCATATTTTTAATTATAACGTAAATTAATAATCACTTCTGCCTTCCATGGCACGCTGTAAAGTCAGTTCGTCAGCATATTCAATGTCTGCTCCCGTTGGAAGTCCCCGCCCAATTCTGGTAATTTTAACTTCCTTACCAAAACTCTTAATTTGCTTGGCGATATACATTGCGGTTGCTTCGCCTTCCATAGTTGGATTGGTGGCTAAAATTACTTCTTCCACCTCTCCTTTTGAAACCCTGTCCAATAATTGCTTAATGTAAATCTCATCCGGACCGATATTGTTCAAAGGATCTATTTTCCCATGAAGCACATGGTAAACACCTTTGTATCTGCCGTTTTTCTCAAGCGCCAAAACATCTAATGGCTCTTCTACGACACAAATTTCAGCTTTATTCCTCGTTGAATTAGAACAAATGCTGCATGGATCAGCTTCATCCACAACAAAACAGGTCGAACAAATAATTGTTCCTTTTTTAAGGTTTCGAATTGAATTAGAGAAGTTATCTAATTCACCTTGAGGAACATGCAAAAGATAAAACGTCAAACGCTGAGCAGTCTTACCTCCTATGCCGGGCAATTTCTCAAAAGACTCAATTAAACTTTGTATTGCTTTAGGGATTTTCATGCGGATTTTATGCTTTCTGCCAGCATTTTTGATACCGACAATATTTCCAGTTTTGGAAATCTTTTTTCTCCGGGGATTAAAATAGTATCTGTTGTGTAGATCTTTTCTGTCTTTGACTCCTGAAGAATTTTTGAAGCATCATCGGAAAAAACAGGATGAGTTGCGAATACAGATATTTCTTCAACGCCGTGTTTTCTTAATATATCTGCAGCCACAGAAATTGTTTTTCCGCTGGAAATCATATCATCAACAATTATCGCCCTTGATAAAACCTCCCCGTTTATTTTGCTCGCAGCTACTTCTCCTGTTGATAAATCACGGTTCTTTTCAATTGAAATATAAGGCATTCCGTTTAATTGTTCTGAAAGAAGTTTTATTCTTCTTATGCCACCCATATCCGGCGAAACTAAAACTGTTTTTTTATCATTCCACTTTTCTTCCTTAATTTTTTCTGCAAATAGAGGAATTGCAGAAAGATGCTTTATTGGCAAATGAAAAAGTTCAGGAATTTTAACTGAATGCAAATCAAGTGTAATTATTCTTGCAACTCCGGTTGACTCCAGAGTCTTAACGATAACTTCCAAGGATACTGCCTCACCAGGCCTAAAAACATGATCCTGTCTCTGATAACCAAGATACGGAATAATTGCGGTTACCGATTTTGCACCGCTTCTTTTCAAGGCGTCTACAATAAAAAATAACTGCATGTAATTTTCATCTGCAGGATTGGAAGTTGATTCAACTACAACAGTGTCTTCATCCAGGACTTTATCAAGAATTGTAATGCGTTTCTCTCCGTCCGGAAATACAAATATCTCCAAATCAGAAAGTTTAAGACCCAAATCTTCGGCTAATTTTTCAGCAAGGGATTTATTGGAGGTTCCGCTGAATATCTTCATTCAATTCTATTTTACTCTTAAAAGCCTGTCTTTATCAACAGGTGGTTCGGGGCTTTTCTCCACTTTTTTTCTAGTAAAAAGCTTTCTTATCACAGTAAAGGAATCCGTATAGTCGGAAGAATCAACATCGGGTGTCGGAGAATTTATCAATATGGGGATTTCCTGTACTGAAGACTCCGGCGGTAAGATTAAGCCTATTGCTCTTATGACTTCTGAGGTTATATTTTTCTTTGACAATCTCCCGAAAGCACTGACAGCCTCTCTTGCCTCTTTTCCTCCCTTACTACTATGTAATTTTCGCAAATCATTTTTATTTGCTATTGTCCTCAAAGGCACAATGCCATCTCCTCTGGATATGTACAAATCTATTCCGTTATAGGCAATGAATTTAGTCTGGCTGTCTGAATTAGTTACGAAAGAATCAAATTTTATTTTAAGACCTGCTTTGCTATCTTCATTCGAATTTATCCCGTAACGGCATAAGTCAGAAAGAACAGGCGAAATAATATCTCTAATAAATTTAAAATTACTTATCGCCCCTGATAATGGACTAGAAAATCTTTCTTCTCCCAATTCAGGCAAGATCTTTTTTTCTATATCAGATATTGCTTCGCTTGCAAAATTATTCAACAGCGAATTACCTGACTCAGAATGAAATTGCTCTTCGCTCATAAAGCCGAGATTAACACAGCTAATTATAAGTGTCAATCAATTAAAGAATTACTTTACATTCCTCCTAAGAGTCCGCCCAAACCTCCCCCCATTTGAGAGAGCTTTCTCGCAGCTACTTCTTGAGATTTTTTGACTGCTTCATTAATTGCATCTTTAATATCGTTATCTGATTTTCCGTTAGATGAAAGCTCTTTTATTTTTTGATCTCCCGAAATAACAATATGTACACCATTTTTATCAATAATTACTTCTTCTGCTTGAAGTTGTTTTTGAATTGCCATGGCTTGATCTCTCATTTTTTTTATTTCGCCCATTTTCTGAAATGGATTCATCATAAATTATTCACCTCCCTTTCAAAACTATTTCTACTTCTACCTTCTTTCTCGTAACATCTTTTAATGAACTTTCCAGTATCTGTTTTGTTTTTATTTCACTAAGTTTTTCTTTGTGAAATTTAAAGTTTGTTTCCAGTATTAATATTTTACTATCATAACTTTTTATACTGCATCCGCGCAAGACTCCGGCTATTGAATGATTATAGGTTTTTACTTTATCTACTAAGGCTGTCCATAAGGCATCGTTTTTATTATACCCTGCAATATTTTGCTGTATAACATTTGACTCTAAATTTACTACTTCCAATTTTTTAGCAGGCACATTAGTGATAAAAGTTTTATTAACAGAAGACATTTTTTCAGACGAAGAAGGGCTTATGACAGGCGGGTTTACATTTAAATTTTCATCCTTTGCCATTCCCCATTCTACAATTACCAATTCCAGGGGAATTTGCGGAAGAACAGCATGTTTTAATTCAATTTTTGCTTCTGATAAAAGTTTTATTAATTTTTTGATTTCTTCCACTTTTAATTTTAAACTATCTATTGTGAGATTAACGTTTCCTGCTGTAAATTCTACGCCGGCTTTAAAAAGCATACTATTATGCAAAGTTTCAATAAGTCCCTGCATAAAATAATTCATTTCAATTCCTTCATTAGTAAGTTTCGTAACCAATTCCAAACCACTCTTAATGTCTTTTTCTTCAAATATTTTGATCATTTGAGCCACTTTATATTGTATGCTGGCAATTGAATAATTCTTCTGAACCAATTCTTCTGTAATTTTTTTATTCTTGGCAATTAAGGCCATTTCTTCCAAAATTTTAACGCCATCCCTAAAACTCCCGTCTGAAAGATTAGCAATTAAACGAAGCGCTCCTTTTTCTCCCGCTAATTTTTCTCTCCCAATTATTCTTTCAAATGAGCGGACTAATTCTTCTTCGGTTGCTTTTTTAAATTGTATTCTTAAGCAACGGGATAAAATTGTGCTGGGAACTTTGTGCGGCTCAGTCGTGCAGAGAATAAAAACAACGTGGCTTGGTGGTTCTTCCAAAGTTTTAAGAAGCGCGTTGAAGGCTTCCGATGTCAACATGTGGACTTCATCAATAATATAAACTTTTTTACTGGCATTCATTGGAGATAACTTTATTTTTTCGCGAAGGTCGCGGATTTCATCAATTCCCCTATTTGATGCACCATCAATTTCTAGAACGTCCAAATTGGTTCCATTAGTAATGGAAACGCATTGATTGCATTTATTACATGGCTCTATGCCTTTTGTTTTTTTCTCGCAATTTAAAGATTTTGCTACAATTCTGGCTGCTGATGTTTTCCCCAAACCCTTTGGACCTGTAAAGAGAAACGCATGAGAAACTGATTTGCTTCCCAAAGCATTGTGAAGCTTTTCTCTGACTTCTTTGCTATCCAGCTCTTCTATTGTTTGAGGACGGTATGTTCGGTAAAAAACCATAGCTTACTCATGATGGATTCCTAATAAATGCAACATTCCATGCTCCACCAATTCATCAATTCTATCATCAACCAAAAATTCTTTTTGGGATGCTTCTCTAATAACTTCGGGGTAGGACAGGACAATATCTCCAAGCCTTAATTTTTCGCTAGGCAAATATGTCATTTCGCCTTCAGCCAAAGGGAAAGATAAAATATTTCTGGTTTTATCTTCACCTTTGTACTTTTTGCTCAGAGAACGCATTTTTCTGTCTCCCACAATTGCCACAGAGATTTCAATCGGACCTTTAATTCCCTGCTCTGCCAACACTTTAAGGACAGCTTTTTTGATACGCTTTCTGTTAACTCTATATCTGCTTTCTACAAAAATGGGGATTTGTACTGTTTCCATATTAAGCCCACATCTTCTTAGCACGTCTCGCATCTTCTTTTTTCTGCTTTCGAGCTAATGATGGTTTTAAATAAAAAACCCGTCTTTTTGCTTCAGGGATAATTCCCTCATTTAAGACTTTTCTTTGAAATTTGCGGATTAGCGTATCATCGCTATCTCCCGGCATTCTTTTAACTACTACCATAAAATAAAAACACCTCCTTTAACCTGCTTTGCGCTTCTTATTTTACTCCAAACCAAAAACAGAGTAAATAGCCAAACCCTACATTGTTACATCTTTTCCCAGAGGACCAACCAGATGAATATGAAGATGCCTGATAATTTGTGCTCCTCCGCCGTTAATTACGACCCTATATCCTTTATTTTCTAATTTAAGCTTTTTAACCATTTTTTGTACTACATTTTTTAATTTTCCCCAAAGAACGTTATTGTCGACATCCAAAAAATCTTCGATGTGCTTCTTAGGAATAATCAGAATATGAATAGGCTTAAACGGATTAATATCGGGGAAAACCATCACATCGTCATCCTCATAAAGAAACTCTTTAGGAATAATTCTGTCTCTGATTTTGCAAAAAATACAATTTTTCATAATTTTTAGATCTTTTCTAAGATTTTTATTATCTCATTTAACTCAAGTTTTGTCGGCTTCATTTTGGGGCTTTTCGCTGATCCATTCAAGAGCATTTTTTTAGAAATATGCAGAAACCATGTTGCATCCGGATCCTTTTTTTTCAATTCTTCATAAGCAGGAGTTAAATCTATATCTATTTTTTCCGTTGCAGGCACTGCTTTTATCCTGACGTAGCCTTTTCTTGGATCTTTACGCAAAACAATCACGTATCCCATTTTTTGGGCCAGCTTGATAACTGAATCGTTAATAATTTCAAAACCTATTCCTTTTCCGGACCTGATTACAAACTCTCTGCCGTTTTTGGCAATTTCTTTCTCTGCCCAAATCCTATTCTCAAATTGATGTAAAATTGCATCCAAAGTTTTACTGATAAATTCAACATAATAATCGTCATTATTCGGAAATTGGAGCTTTAATCCATCCAAAATACCTATTAAATCAAATTCATGGTAATCTGCTATTGCATCTTTCCTAAAAACCTCCTTGAAATGATCTATTTCCGTAATAACTTGGGTCATTCTTGAAATTGCCTCAATTCTATCTTTAATTTTTTCTGAATCCTCATTTTTAAACTCTTCACTTTTAGCTTTAATATAATCCCATGTCAGACTTGCGGCACATACTTTGTCTGAAGCGATTTGATGATGATCCAAAAGCCCCAATCCTGTATCTACGTGAATTGCCTCATTGTCCTCAATGATTTCTATGGGAGATTTACTTTTTTCATCTTTCCATTTTCCGCTATCAATTCTTTCTCCTGCAGACACAAACTTAACGGCGCTTTCTTCCCATCCCGGCAAAAATCTTTTAATAAGCCAAACTGCCATAATTGCATCTATATCAGGAGAATTATGAGTCACAATAATTTTCATACGATTAAGTATACATTAGTAATCCATCACTTGACAAATTACCAAAAATAAAAGACTATATTTACAAGAGGAGATTCTTATGGATCCACAAAAACTATCCCAGCTTGACCCAAAATTGAGAGAAGCGTATCAACGTGTAATGGGAACTACAATCCCGGAACCAGCAGCTCCCAATCAAGCGCCCGCTCCTGCTCCCCTGCAACCTACTCCTCCCGTCGCTCAGCCTCAGCCTGTAACTAATCCTCAAGCAGCGCCTGAACCGGCTATCCCCCAACAGCCGACCAGTAATTTCGTGCAAATGAATTCTACGGTAGCAGCTATCCCTGCAGATCAAGCTCAAAGCGGCACTGTTCTGAAGAAAAAAAGCGGATTAATGCCTGTTTTATTTATAATTGCCGGCTTAATCTTTGTTGGAATTTATACTCTTTTCTGGGTGAAGATTTTTAATCTACAAGTTCCGTTTCTTCAATAATAGCTCGGGGTAACACCGCCTGCTCAAACAAAAGTTCTCTAAACAGACTTTCGTCCAATCTGGTTTTATCAAAACAATCAAGTAATGACTGCGCGCTTGTTTTATCTTTACAATAGTTGAAGTATTCTTCCGGGTATTTTACAAAGGCAGTAAGTTTATCGTAAGCAGACAAAATGCTTTCTCTTATAGTTTCCGTATCCCAACTTTTACTTTTTTCGAATTTCAATCTTATTCTATTTAGCATTCTTTTTATCTCTTCTCTTTCTAGAGGTTCCATTTTTACAGAAAAAGCATCCAATACTTCTTTTTTATTAGTATGCATATTCAAAAGACCCAAAATAACAACATAAATTTCATTATCTTCAAGAGAAGGGGGAAGAAAAATTTCTTCTGTTTTTTCATTTACAACTCTTACGATTTTTTCCATTTTTAATCCTTTTAATCCGCAGGTTTCCAACTTACTGCCTTTCATGCTAAAAACCTTATTTAAGGTTAATTTATCAAATATTGGAAATTCCAGGTCATTCTTCTCTGCCGGCTTTTTCGCTTCAAAGATATTGTCTTTAATAGAAATTGTCTCTTCTAATTTCTCTTTCCTGTTATAAAGATTTTTACTTGTTAAGTAATAACCAACTTTGTCTGCCGCCCTTATTTCTGCCCCTTCTACTTTTTGCGCTACAATAGCTAAACCTTGATCTTCGGCTTTTCTTTTAAGATTATAAAATGTGCCTCCCACGCTATCTCTGGTAATTTCCAATTCTTCTTTATTATTTTTCTTCCATTCCTTTTTCAATCTTTCCGTCATAAAAGACAAGGTGTACCTATTGTCTTTTGATGTTTCAGTAAGCATTTTAAACAATTCCATTTCTTTACGAGAAAGCCCGCGGATAGTCATTGTTTTTTCCTCAAGTAAAAACGTGTAGTCTCTATCATATTTTTTCTTCTTTACAAAACCTGCCATATCAGCAAGCTCTTCTTGAGAAATTATTCCGAAATTAAATGCAGCTCCTATTCTTACTGCATCTAATGAGAAAAAAAGTGGATGATTTTCACCAGCCCCGGATATTCCCAGCTCCTTGGCTTTCTTGCGAAT
>Ga0172381_10008390_pt1 | contig 10099 bp, 11 predicted proteins | sample Leawel6488metaG_FD_119754 | JGI IMG/M metagenome (GOLD analysis project Ga0172381, IMG submission 119754) | Leachate microbial communities from a municipal landfill in Southern Ontario, Canada - Leachate well 64-88 metaG | ecosystem: Engineered > Solid waste > Landfill > Unclassified | place... | reverse complement strand
TCTTCCCATTTTCTCTTTTATTCTTCTCTCTTCCATCTTCTTACTTCCGCCTATTTTATTATCCATAAATTCACTCCTGCTTTTTTTATTCTTTCAACTTTACCCGAAAGTGCAAGTTCCATCAAGTATTTTTCAGCAGTATTCCAAGAAACCTCTAAATGTCCTGCCAATTCAGATGAGGTAATAACTTTTTCTTTCTTAATAAAATCTATAATACTTTTATCCGAATTATCTTCTTTCATTTTTTAAAATATTGTGCCGGGTTACTTCCCGGCACTAGTCACCTTTTTCCCATGGCTTTTTCATGAAATATGAATGAAAAAGACATCGACATATTCCGTGTCTAATGTCTTTGCTTTAATTACTTATGAATATTCATATTATCTTACATAGTAATAATCATAATTATATTACTATGTTTAATAGTCTAAATATTATTATGAATATTCATATTTAAATCTTTTGGAAAAATAAATTTTTTCTTAATTTCTCTTACATTTAATCTTCCTTCTACCCTCTAGTTTCTCGTATCTCGTTTCTACCTTCTTCTCTCTTCAACTTTTGTCCGCCAAAACATTTAAATACATTAACTTAGTAGTAGTAACATGAATAATATTGTTAATAAATTAAAACAAACAGCCCTTGCAGGAATTGCAGCTGGAACTTTACTCACTGGTACTGGATGTCTCTCTGCTAGAGATGCCGTTTTTAATATCGAGGATTCATATGTTAGTATACAAAGTTTTCCAAATCCCGGTAAAAATGTAACTATAAGATATACTGATACAAACGAAGTTGTTGGAAACTATACAACAAATTTTGAATTTCATGCTCCAACCAAATCTCGCTCTTATTCTGTAGAATGTGATGGAGTTGTGAAAAGTATAAGTTCTTTTTCAAATAATGGCGCAGCAGTTAATTTTTCAAATATAAATCCTATAGGAACAGCAATTGATATTGCAAACGAGAAACATCTTACTCTCTCTCCAAAGAAAATATTTTTTTATTTTCCCGAAGAAATAGATTACGCTTCTTTTCCTAGAGAGAATAGTATACAATTTCTAAATCAAATGAAAGAGTTGCGAGATAAACACTGGATGACTCAAGAAGATTATTTAAGATTTGAAAACGCAGTAAATAATCACTTAAAACAAAGAGCTTCTAAAAATATTCAATAGTTCTTAAAACCCGGGCGGTATAACACAACTTCTTACAGCAAATCTAAATCTTTCTTCACTTTCTTTGCTTTTTATTGTATAAATTGTGTCCGAATTTCCTGTTCTAAATTTGGTAATAGCAAATTCTGGGTAAATTAACATATATCCTACTTGTTCAAAATTGCAAAATCTCGCTTCTTGACTAACTATTTCTTGAGCTACAATTGCTAAGTCATAAAACCTAGTATAAACCACTGTTTTTAATCCAGAATATTTAGAACTTGCTTCAGATTTATGAGCAGTTATTTCTCCATCAACAACGACGACAACTCTATCCGAATACATATTAACATCAAATCCCCTATAATTTTCTTCAACAGTTTCTCCTTTGTTCTTTAAAGAACTAACAACTTCATTAAAGCACTCTTGGACTTCTTCGCTAATATCATTCTTTATTTCTTTTTTTAAGTGATTAATTAACATTGGTTGTTGATTAATACAAGATAAATAATTATTTTGTTGATAACATAAATAAGAAATATCTGCTTTTTCCTCGTTAGCAAACTGGAAACTTAAATTTAGTTTGTTTGAAGTATATCCTCCCTGTTTAGAAATTAAATCAATAGAACTTCTCACACGCTCTTCAATACAACTTGAAAATTCTTTATTCGGATCTAGTTCTTGTTTTCCAGATAAAGTTGGAACAACTTCTGCTCTAAATATAAAAAATAAAACCCCTAACAAAACAATTAGTGCTCCGATAATAATAAATATTGTAGTCTGCCCTCTCTTTTTCATTTCATTCTAATGTTCTTTTAATTTATAAAGTTTAGGTGAAAAGTTATTTTTTTATTAGGATGAAGGTGGAAGAGGGAAGAGGAAAGACTGAAGTTTTTACTCCTTCGTTTCTAGTTTCTTCATTCTCGTATCTTAAACCTCGTAACTACTTTCTACCTTCTGCCATCTTCCTTCCGCCTAGCCTAACCAAAACCTTATATTCTAATTTCTTTTTTAATTTGAATGGAAAAAGAGTAAGTTTCTAAAACAGATTTTAAAAAACAAGGTAGAAGAAATAAAATTAACGGAGGAATTTTTGAAAGAAAAGTTCGCGCAGACTTAGAAAAAAAAGGTTGGATAGTAAACAAGTGGATGAATAATGTAGATATAACCGAAGACAAATTAATCTCTTCAAAAAGAAAATTTAATCCGTTTTCAAAAGTAATGACTATTGGAACAGGATTTCCCGATTTTGTTTGTTTTAAAAAAAATGAAAATTCTTTTGAAGTTATTCTAGTAGAAGTAAAACGAAACGGATTTTTTGATAAAGAAGAGAAAGAAAAAGCAAAATGGTATCTAGACAAAAAAATTGTAAACACCATTTTAATTGCAAAAGAAATAAAGAATGGTAGAAAATTAGAGATAGAATATGCAAATTTTGTTGAAAAATATCCCAAACTATTCAAATAAAAATATAATTTCAAATCAATTTATCTTTTAATGAGAATATTTTTTCTTTTAATTCTATTAACTGGTTTCATTTCCAGTCTAGAAGTTGAGTTCTCTTGTCCTGATGAAGTTTATTTGAATGAAGATTTTGAATGCGAAATTTTTCTAGAAAAAAATAAACTAAGTTACGATGTAAAAATAACAATAAAGTCTGAAGATAAAATAATAAACAAAATTTGGAATGGAAATTCTTTCTCTAGAGCAGATTGGTACGCAGAAAAATTAATCAACACAGAACAAACTTTTGTTCGTTTAACTTTAGATAAAGAGTTTTATGGAATTGTAGAAGGCGAGATAAAATTAAGAGATTCTTCCACTAAAAAAATAATTTATTCTGATTCTTTTAAGATTAATATCCCCAAAACCGAAGAGAGTATTTTAATTGAAGAAAAAGAGATAGTTCTTAATTCAAAAGGTATAAAAACCGAAAGGAATATTGATTTATTAGACTCAAAAGCATTAAAGTATTCTGGGCTTATTTGTCTAGGTTTAATTGCAGGAGTTTTATATTTAATTCAAGGTAAAAACAAAAATGACAGAAGAAACTACAAAGAAGATACATTCGATATTAATTATTGAAATAATGGGGACTCCTAAAGAATACTTAAAAGAGTCTTTAGAAAAAATTTTACAAGGAATAACTCAAGAAAAAGGGGTAAAAGTTGTTGAATCTAAGATTAACGAAGCAGTTGAAGTAAAAGATAAAAAAGACTTCTTTACTAGTTTTATGGAAGTAGAAGTAGAAACAATTGACTCCTTTACACTAGCAGTTTTAATGTTTAAATATATGCCAGCACACATAGAAGTATTGTACCCTGAAAATTTAATTTTAACAAATCATTCTTTTAACGAAATATTAAACGAATTAGTAAGAAGACTTCATGGATATGATAATCTTGCTAGAATTTTTCAATATGAAAAAGCTAAGATGTCTGAAGAGATAGAAAAATTAAGAGAAAAGAAGAAATAAGTTCACAATTTTAATCTGGGTTTACCTTTTGCTATTTTTAATAAATCTATCTTTTGCATCCCTGCATGCCCATATTTCTTAAAGAAAAACCATCCAATTATTATCAATAAAATAACTATAATTATCCATCCAACAACTTTTGAAGTTGTTCCTTCTTCAGGGTCAATCTCTTGTATGTCGTCTTCTAAAGTTATATTCTCTTCTAAATTTAGGGGAATATATTCTTTAGTGGATATAATATCTAAGTATAAATAAGCATAATTTTCTAAGTCGTCAACAGCCCTAATTTTTCCGCTAATTGATTTTTCTTCAGTTGGGGAATCTAAGTAAATTTCTACTTTTATTGAAGAATTTTTTTCCAAGTCAAAACTTTCATTTATCAATAAGGAAATGTACTCTGAAATTTCTTCTGAAACGATTAAACTAATGTTTTCTATATCTTTTTCTCCAGTATTTTTTAAATAGGTAAAATAAGTTTTCTTTGTTCCAATAGTAGTATTAATTTTTATATTTCCTTGATCAAAAGAATATTCTATTTTTTCTTCTTCTGTTTTTTTGTCATCTTTTTCTAAATAAACTGGCAAATAATAAGAATAATTTTCTGAAGAAAACAAGATGTTCTTTTCTAGCGATTTATTTGAACTTTTATAATAAAATTTTATCTTTTTTATTTCTCCAGATTTTAATTCATAAGTATCGTATTCTGGATAAACTAAACCAGAATCCCATCCAGAAATACTCAGCTGGATTTTTGTATTTTTTAAATTTTGGACTGTGACTGAAAAATTATTGTTTGTTCTAATTGAACCCGGAAAAATAGAAAATTCAATCGTATTGTTTATTATGCTAAACGGAATGATTATTTCTTCAGTTATTAATTGTCTTCCATCTAAATATGATGCTCCAGTTATCTTCATCGAATAATTTCCAGGAAATTTATCTATTAACGAAGATGAAATATAATACTCTCCTTCAATATTCTCCATAGATATTTCAGAAGCAGTCTTTGCTCCTCCACGATAGATTAAAATATTTTTTTCTAAAATAGGCGAGACGAAATTTCCCGAAACTTTTATCAAAGCTGTCTCTCCTATTGAATAAGATTCCTTCGAGTCAATTTCTAATCCAAAAACAAATTGATTAATCATTAAGATTAAAAAACAAATCATTAAAGTTTTTTTCATAATAAATTAATAAGAAAATAGTATTTAAGTATTACGAACTTTATTTGCTCATCTCTTTTAGTTTTCTTAAAACTTCGTCCATCTCATCGGTTTGTTTATTTTGTGTCGAGGGTTTAGGAATATTTTGTTGAACAGGTGGTCTATTTTGAGTATATCTTTGTGGAGGCAAAATTCTTCTATCTGGAGTTCTTATTGGAAGAGAATTACTCGGAGAATTAGGGAACCCTGGTCTGAATGTTGGTCTTGGTTTTTCTCCTTTCTTAAACTTAGAACCAATTTTTATCCAGTAAGGTCTTAATTTATCTCTATATAAAATACCTAAGACTACTAAAAGGATTAATAAGAATAGTAATACAATCCAAATCCAAAGAGAACTGGTTGTTTCATCTATTTTTTTTTCAACACAGCAAACTTCACTAGAAGTTTCACAGCCATAAGCTTTTTCTTCTTCTGTTGAAGAGCAACCATAAGCAGAAGGAACACAAGTTCCAGAGCTTTGTTCACATTCTGTTTCTTCTTCTATAACATAATCAGAACAAATTCCGTTTATACAACAAGTTTGACCTGAACTTAAATCAGAAGTTGTTTGAGAAGTTCCACTACAGGTTTGACTTGAACTACAAATATTTCCGTTTAATTCAGAACAGGTATTTAATGCATTTTTACTACAACAAGTATCTCCAACTTTCTGGCAACTATAACTAGAAAAACTAGTTCCAGAAGCACTACTACATTCTAATGGAGAGATACAAAAATATCCTTGATCAGTACAGTCCATAGTTGTAGTCGATGAACCACTCGAAACTGCTCTTGGCCAGAGAGAATATAAAATAAATGCTGTGTTTAAAATATTTCCCTTCCAACACCCTTCATCGTCTTGGACTCCGGAAGATAAAAGCCAGCTCATTGATTTTGATTTTTCTGTAGAACTTTCTCCAAATGGAAGTAAAGCAAATGCAGTATCATAAAATTTATCGCCAGAAGCTTCCCAATATCCATCGCTTTCTTGTTTTTCTAACAAACTGGATTTAAATGAAGCAGAATCAGAAACATAAGAGAGTATTCCTTCCGGAAGTAAATTTTCATTTTCTTCAGCCATTATTTGTAAGTATGGCCAAAAAGGACTAATATCATAAGAATCAACTGAAGCAAGAGCATAAACTGCCCAAAGAGTTGCCGCATAATCGCATACTCCATTTTCTGCAAAACATTGTGAATTAATTTTTTCCGAAGTTGTTGACTCAGCAGGACCAGAATTTGTTCTTTGAGAAATATAAAAAACAGATGAAGATGCTTTTTTATACATTAAATTTGTCTGAAAGCTTTTGTCGCAACTTATTACAAATTCTTCATCATAGCAGTCTTCTGAAATTATTAACCAATAATTATTATATACTGAAACACAACTTCCAGCACCAGAAGAGATTGTTCTATCTTCGTTAACTTTGATACTTTCATATACTGTATTATCATATTTTATTGAACAAGTCATTTCTTCGTTGCCTTCTATTTGCAAGAACCATTGTAAGTCAGTAGCAGAAGTATTTTTTGTTAAAAGCCAGTCATGGACATCTTCTGTATCAGAACCAGCTCTTTCTAACGCAATCATTGCTTGTGCAGATTCTTTTATTTTACAACTTGAACTTGGCCAGCATTCTCCGTTGCTTTTTGCATCATCGATCAATTCGGAAAGACATTCTCCTGTTGCAATTGTTGAGAATATTTTTTCAGATAAAGTTAAATCTTCACAAGTTTTTTCTTCAATTTTATCTTCTAAACAAGAATATGCTAAATCTACTTTGTCGCTTTCGTCGGTAAGTTCAGAGGCAGTTAAATTTGAGGTGGATTCTTCATCTGCAGCATAAACAAATTGAAACCCAATTAATATAATAAGAAATACTATCGAGATTAGAACGCCCCTTTTCATAAATAAAATAGTTCATTCGTCTTTTTAAATTTGTTGGAATTTAAAATTTTATTTTTTCTTCGAAGAAGAATTGTTTTTAGAAAAATTTTTCTTTACAACATAATTTACCGGATTTTTTATTGAAGAACAGCTATAGTCTGGAAGGCAAACTCCAAGATTAGAATAAAATTCTTTACAATTTGGAGGCATTATAGGTTTTCTTTTATACATCCATTGAAGCTGTGAATCGACATATCCCTTTTTTAATGGGGGAGTGTTTTTTTGATTCCAAGAATAAATTTTGCTCTCCATATCCTCTTTATTCATACCAATTGAACGAAACAAATTTATCAAGACAAAAAGTCCTCTTTTTTTTCCGTCTCCAAGTCCGTTTAATATTTTTTTTACACACGGAGGAAAATCTTTCTCTTCAATATTTTTTAATAAAAGTGGCTTAAAGTCCGCGTACTTTCCAGTGATTTTGTTTTCTTCAACAGGAATGTTCATTGAACACCAATCAAGTGCAGATGTAACAAATTCTTTTCCTTCTCCAACATTTACTTTTGGCATAAAATCTTTTACTTGAATTTTCATTGGATCTGCGTCAGTTAAATCAAAATTTTCTAATTTTTCTATGTCAACAATAGTACTAGCTAAAGCGGTTTTTTCGTGAAGAGAATAAGGCATTCTAAATAAGTGTCTTGGAGAAACAAGAACTAAATCCAATCCCATTACTTCAAATAAATCTGCTTTCTCGCTTCTAGAAAAACTATCTTTATTTTTTATAGAATTTATATTGCATTTTTCACAAACATAAAGTGGAAAAGAATTTTTTATAATATACTGTCTTTTACAATGAGGGCATTTTAGGTTTTTATCTGAAAGAGGGTCTACTTTTTTTTGTTCACCAATTCTACAATTAGGGCAAAAGAATTCTATAAATTCATATTCTCTTGCAATTTCTCCACAATTATTACATTTTATTCCTCTCTTAACAGACGTATTTTTTAACACACTTTTTAGAAATTCTTCTGGAATAATCTTTTCTAATTCTTTCCCTGCTTGAAATCTTAAATAAGCTACAAGTTTTCTTGGCAATTCCGGGAACAAATTTTTCGTTTCTTCTCCAGCAATTTCTTTTGGGAATACTTCAAATGGAACAAGAATATGAAACCCTTTTGAACCAGAAAACTTTACAGAAATAGAACTAATATTGTGTTTTTTTAAAACATTAACTAGCGCAATTGCAGCATATTTTGAGCCCTCAATCCAAGGACAATCAATATCAATTAGCAAATCCCAACCAATTCTAAGTTCATTATACTTTTCAGGAGTCATTTCAGTTGTTATTTCTAAAGGGTCTTCCCAAAGTTCTTCAGAGCAATGAAAAGAAGTAGCCCCTTTTTTTACAAGAGAAAAAATGTCTCCAGGATATTGAAAAGAATCTGGTCTTTTACCGAAGCCATCAAAATATCTTGGCGAAATTTCTCTATTCTTTGAAAATTTGAAAATTGCTTCTTGAATGTCTTTTCTTGAGTAATACAAGCTAGTTATTTTTCTAATCCGTTCTTCTTTATGTGAAATCTCATTTTGCATAAAGCAATCCTCTTCTTTCTCTTGGTTTGCCTTATCTAGCGTAGAACTTTCTTTAGAATCTTTTGTCATTAATCTTCTTAGCTTTTTTACATTTAAATTATTTTAGATGGTAGAAAGGAGAAGGTAGAAGGAAGAGAGAAGAAGGTGGAGGTTAGTAACGAGATACGAGAAACAAGGAGAAAGAAACTAGAAACGAGGAAATAGTTACGAGAAAAACTTCCATCTTTTAGTCTTCCTTCTTCAGCCTAATTTTAATCTTCTGTTTCAACTCTTGGAGCAAGAACAAAGTTAACTTTCATATGATTCGCTTTTATCTCTACCATTAAAGGATGGTCACTGGAAAATTTAAGAATAGTTTTTTCACAAAGTTTTACTCCTTTTAAGAATTTTTGTAAATATTCTAAGCTATATTTTGAACGAGAATTTTCTCCAGAAATTGTTGCTTCGTCACAAAATTCACTCTTTGCAGAATTTGTTCCTCGGGCAGAAATTATAAACTTTCCTTCTTTTATTTCAAAACTACAAGAATCTGAAACAACAGAACAATCTTCAATTGAAGCGGTTAAATCGCAAGAATTTATTTCTACTTTAGAGACAAATTCCATTCTTTCTGTTTTTTGTTTAAAGTCGATTTCATCTCTTTCAACTTCAATTAAATTTAAACTAAAACTTCTTCGTATTTTGTCTTCGATAAAAATATCTAAAGAGTTTTCTTTTTTCTCTAAAACTAAAGAACTTTTTGCCCCGCATCTTTTCAAAATTCCTTTTAGCTCGTCTAAATTTACTCCTAAAGTTTCTTCATCTGTTTCAAATATAGAAAAAGCTTCTTTTGGAAGAGAGTAACCAACCAAACTAATATTTGCGGGGTCCATTGCAGTAATACTCAAACCAAACTCGGTTACCTTTAATCTTACCTCATTAACTAACTCAGAAATGATTTCTATACCTTTCACAAGCTCACTTGGACTTTCTAATTTTAGCTTCATATAATCTAAATTCTTACAATCTTTTTAAATATTTAGACAATAGGCTGAAGTAAGAAGGTTGAAGGATGAAGTTTTCTATTTTCTGCGTTCTTCCCTCTCGTATCTAATTTCTCGTATCTCGTTACTAACCTCCACCTTCTTCTCTCTTCCTTCTACCCTCTATTCTTACGAAATCTTTAAAATCCTAATAGTTATTATTGATTTATGAAAAAGAGCGTAAGACTTTATATTACCGGTTCAGTGCAAGGTATTTTTTATAGAAATTTCGTAAAACAAAATGCAGAAAAATTAGAGACTAGAGGTTTTGTTCGAAGTTTAGATGATGGTAGAGTAGAAATATTTTTAGAGGGTTCAATAGAAAATGTAGACAAAATGATAGAACTTTGTAAAGTAGGTCCAAAGCATTCACAAATAAGAAGTGTCGAGCAAAGGGAAGAAAAATTTCAAGATTTTAAAACCTTTAAAGTTCTTCATATCTAAAATGATTTATACGAATTCTCTCAGAGGTGCAAAAAGAAAATTACCTTTGAATTTGGAAATTTCTCGTTTACACTTCCTTTGGAGGATAAAATGATTTATACTAATTCTGACGGAGGTGCAAGAGGAAATCCTGGGCCAGGAGCGGTGGGAGTTATAATTCGTAATGAAGAAGAAATAATAATGAAATATTCTGCTATTGTTGGAAAATTTGTAACAAACAACATCTGTGAATACGAGGGATTAATTAAAGCGCTAGAATTAGCAAGTAAAGTTACTGATAAAGAAGTTACTTGCATTCTGGATTCTGAATTAGT
>Ga0172381_10008389_pt1 | contig 10099 bp, 15 predicted proteins | sample Leawel6488metaG_FD_119754 | JGI IMG/M metagenome (GOLD analysis project Ga0172381, IMG submission 119754) | Leachate microbial communities from a municipal landfill in Southern Ontario, Canada - Leachate well 64-88 metaG | ecosystem: Engineered > Solid waste > Landfill > Unclassified | place... | reverse complement strand
TTACTGTTTTTTCATCTCATCTTCGTGAGATGGACAGTTTTTATACCAATGGTCTTGTTTTTACACAATCGCAGGACAGATTTTAACTCTCACCATCCAAAGCACTGTAAACCACTGGGTAAAGACAGCAAAAATAAATGGTAATACAACACAATCCTATGTGTCTGTATCTCGTGGCTATCCAGGGGTTTATAAGGCCTTATTCCTTTCTTAATGAACAAAAACCTAGCTGTATGAATACAGACCCCTATTCGTTTGCTACTGGCCACTGTTTAATAATTGTTTTCCCTTGTTTTCCTATAGTTTTTTATACAAAAACCTTAAAATCTGTCCAGAATCTCCTCGAAATGGGTGTAAATCTGTCCATCAAATGGACAGATTTTAAGCACCATCCCATATAGACCTGTTTAGTACATCGCTCTGTGGTTTTTCCCCGTAAATGCGACATATTTTTTCCGACTTATTAAACAGTGAAAGGAGTATGTGTATAAAGCAGGGAAAGACGATTATAAAGCTGGGGTTCATGCCGACCCCAACAACGGCTGCCAGTGGTTATTCATGGGTTGTGCCCAGGCTATCTTAGCGCTGGTGATGGTTGTAACCGTGCTTGTGTTAACAGTGTGTTGTTTATTCAGCAGGTAAAGAAAGGAGCAAAGTGGATATCGTGCTGGTCGTTCTGTTTCTGGCAGCCATCGTACATGTCATCGCAGTTATCTCGTTTATGCGTAGTAATCTAAAGTAAATATTACAAATCAAAGGAGAACAGCAATGAAATTTCCTGACATGCCGTGGTGGAGTATCTTGGGGTTACGATTATAATTTGCTATTGCCCAACACCATTTGCAGGACAGCACTGTTCATACTATTACCGCGTTAGAGGGGCGTTCTTTGATACAGCAGAGTTTAGCACATTACAGGGTGCGTTGGATTTCATTGACTTATTACAGAAAGGAACAGGAGAATGTTCAGGCTGACTTATAGAACCAAAGGAGATATGCAATGAAAACTATCACCATCAACGAACTGATGTCATGGCACCCGTGCTATAGCCGCGCGGAAGTGGAGGCGATTGCGAATGGTCATCCCGAGATGACAGCACTGGAAGTGTTGCGCCTCGATATCCCGATATCAGACAGGTTATGGGTAGTGCTGCGTCAGGAAGTGCTTGACGATAAGACACTCAGGCTGTTCGCCTTTGCCTGCGCCGAGCGCGTGTTGCCAATTTATGAGGTAAGTTACCCAGATGATATGAGACCGCGTAATGCCATAGAGACTGCCAGGCGGTATGCGGATGGTGAAGCAACAAAAGAAGAATTAGAGGCAGCCGTGGATGCTGCAAGGGATGCTGCGCGGGCTGCTGCATATGCTGCGTGTGCTGCTGCTGCTGCGAGGGCTGCGTGGGATGCTGCATATGCTGCGTGTGCTGTGTATGCTGCAGGGGATGCTGCGAGGGATGCTGCGCGGGTTGCTGCGCGGGCTACCGTGTGGGCTGTGCAGGATGCTGCGTGTGCTGTACAGGGTGCTGCACAGCATAACGAGCGTCAATGGCAGGTCGATACACTGATAGCGATGCTGGAGAAAGCGGGATGAGCAAAGTTTAGCACATTACAGGGTGCGTTGGATTTCATTGACTTATTACAGAAAGGAACAGGAGAATGTTCAGGCTGACTTATAGAACCAATAAGTTTTCTCTGGATAAAGAGAGGCGTGAGCGCATTGAAGAGCTATGCACAAGGCACACTTACGACACAGATGACCCCTTGCAGGTGCCCAGTGCTGGAGAAATACTCGATGACATTGTTGTTACGTTAAACAAAATGGGGTGGTTCAGTTACTACCAGGATTATGACGGGTACACATGGCTGATTACGAACTGTTGGGAATATGACTGGGTAATTGCCTTTAGATTAGAGTAAAGCAACGAGAGGAGCGAAGCAACGAGAGGAGCAAAGCAATGAATAGCTTTATGGCACTTGGAAACACGGGGTTTGCTGTTTCATTAGCGGTTGGTTCAGTTGATACAGTGGTGGTTGTCCTGCGACAGTCCAGTGCAAGGAATAATGACGGAACTTACGTTGACCCACGTAAACATGATGTTTATGAGTCTTTTACTGGAGCGCTGAGTATTTTGCTGGGTAACTGGCAGGAAGAATACAAGGACATTACTGAGCAGTTCTTTGATTCGCTCCCCACTGAGCTGGGTGGGGAAATTGCCAGGGAGTCTCACGTTGTTACCCCACGAATTTACTGTATGGCAATGAGCTGGGTGAATTCATTCCTTGAGATACACAAAGATGTTTAACGGGGAGGAATACAACGCAGATGAGATAGGTTGCATTAGTTGTTTCATTGGGCTTATTATTCTTCTAGGTGCAGGGGCTATTGCCTTTGGTTATGTTAAGTTGGTTTTGTTCTTGCTGAGTAGTGCACAATAAAGAGGAGGTTTATTACAACAGAATAGCTAGAGTTATGCGCTGGCAACAATTGTGAGTTGTTTTGCTGTTTATTGCTTAAAGGAGCAAAGATGATTACTAGGAACGTTCGTTGGATAATTTATCAACACCAGGCAGTTACGGTGCCATGCCCCACGTGCGGGCAGGACATGGAAAAGACGCAGAGTGTGATACACATTCAGATAGAAGGGAAGCCAGGCAATCGCGATTATGGATTTGCCTTTGACCTTCCATTGGATTACATCCCAGGTGTGACGGAGGAATACATCAATGATGTTTCTGCGGGGGATACTACATCACTTGCCTCTACGAGAGCATACACCAAAGGAACACTCGTTTTGCTGGACGATGAGCATCTGGCGTTCTCCCCGCACACCAGTAATGTAATGTTTTCTAAGTATGCTGTGGTCTTTCCTACCCCTGAAGAGTATGAATCTGTGTTTGATTACATGAAGCAGAACGCTCAATAGCTGTTACTTTACTGGGGCAGGTGCAGAGCCTGCCCCAAATTACGAGAGGAGTAAACAATGGTTTATGGAGCACTGTTCTTTGCTTGTCCACCAGAATTCTGGGAAGACCTGTGGAAAACAAAACGGTTAGCACTAAAGTACCCCGATGGGACAGTGCCTGTTCCAGCGTCAAAGATGTACAACCTGTGCTCATTGTTCGCTGGGGCGGCTGATGTGCCATGCCATTCGTGCTGGCACAGGCACTTTGCATTGCAAGAGATGAAGATTGTTGGGGAACAGCCATGCAAATGCATGTTCGCAGATATGTACAGGCGGCTCATTTACCTGTTAACTCGTTGCAAGCCAGAGATGCTGGATAAAGTGAAGTATCTGTATGTTGATACATACAGGGAGACTGACTGGGTTTTGAATGACAGGTCAGTAAAACTTTGGAACTCTGTTTCTGTTCTTTCTGAAGAGCTGGATGACCCAACCTGGAACTATGACATAAAGTTGGCACGGCATAAATTCTTGAGCAGCTTTGCTTCTTTTCTACGAGCATATTGTGGTAGCTCCACGACAACGGTATTAAGCTCCCCACAGTTTCAGCAATTACGCGAGATGGCGGAAGAGCGGGGAAATTTCGGGATAGGAACACGGGTAAGTCGGGTATTTTCAACCGCTGGGATTAACCTGGCAGCTACTTCGAACAGAACCTCCTTTGAACAACAGTTCAAGTGGCGGCCTTTGCATGAATTCACTGCTTTAGTTGAGACGCTGAACACTTCCTTTATTGACAGGGTGTCCTGCTTACGATTCTAGGCGAAAGGAGATGGACATGACCGAGCTGGCACGCTATGATTTGGCTGTAGAAATCACTTCCTTCTATGCATTGCAGCACATGGCATGGCTGGTGGGACATGTGCTATCCAGAAATGGGAAGCACGTTGCGCGGGTGTCATTGATGCGGTTGCTGGAACAGATAGAGAGCAACCTGGCTGTGACGGAAGAGAGTCTGGCGTGGCTCATTTTTGACTACTTGTGCTTGGCGTGCATGGGGGAGGCACGCCATTCCCACAGTGCTTCGAATGGATATCTGACAAGCTTTGATTGGACACGGAATAGTTCACGTGAATCTGTGGCGGCTGGTGTGGTGGGGAACTATGACCCTTATGAATTCTTACCCAAGTTAATAGACCTGTTTGATATTCCTAAGTGGGAAAGCAGTTATGGCGGGCGCAAGTGGGGGGAGCTAGCGCGCACAGCACTACGCTTTTTGGATAAGCAATGGTCGGCGGCAGTGTTGATTGACCACTGCGTTGACCTTGTTCACAATGGCGGGCTTTGTTTTAACAAGGGGTTTCTACTGGATTGCTCCTTTGAGCAGAGCCAGTTAGAGGCACTGCTTGATGATAAAGCCAGTAAGAAACCACTGTCTGAGTGGCATGGTTGCACAAAGATGGGTGGCACAGTGTTGTGGTTGATACATGCACTGCAAAGGCATGGGTTGATAAAGCCTGTGAGGGGCGTGCCTGTTGAGTGGTGTGAAATTTGTGGGGAGTGCCATAGGAACTTTGAAATCCCTTTGGTGTGTCGCTTTCTTAGCGATGTCCCACCATTAGAGGGGCTGGTTAAGACACTGGCAGATACAGGGTATGTCCCCATCCGATGGAAGCGAATTAGTGAGGGCGCTGAAACCGTTGGTGATTTGGTTGTGAAACCGAGTGGCGAGGATGAGGAGGATGAGAACACGGATGGCGAAGAAGAAAACTTGACAGGTTCAGGGTGCAACCTGAATGACCATGAGCCTTGCAATGACGGTTGTGATACATGCCCGTACAATCACGGAGGCTGCAGTGAAAACGGGTATGACCCATGTGATGGGGATTGCGATGTGTGCCCATTTAATGCTGTAACACCTGTGGTTGATAAGGAAGCTTTAGCTGAGAATTTTAATAACATCAATGCCATCACCAGTGTTTCAGATGTAAAGGACGTAACCAAGTTTAGTAGACAAGGAGAACAGGAATGAGTAGAACAGCATTTAAGAAGGAAGCAACGGTAACTGCCACACCAGCGGCTAAAGCAGCAATGACTGTAGTAGATGCCACTAAAGCAGTAACCTTAGCAGCACCTATTGTTAAAGCAGCAACAACAACACCAGCAAGCACAGCCACTGTTTATGACAAGTGCCACACTGGGGATGTGCACGTGTTTGATTATGTCAAGGATGGAGCGACCCTGTCATTCTTTGGCGGGGGAACAAGCAAGGGTTCATACCAAAAACCAGGGCAGTTACTGTTTGCTTTGCAAAGTACGGACACAGGAGATGCAGCCTCGCTCAAGGCATATGGCTTTGTTTTGCCAGACTACCTCATTAAGTACACACAGTCGCGCGTGTTAAAGATGGATGTGCCTGACCAGCACGCACCTGGAGTGCCCTATTCATTTTGGCCTGAGCTATTAACGTTCTTTCTAGCAATGGCAAAGAATGAACCTGAGCAGACACTAGAAATTCTTGTGCGCTGCTTTGGTGGGCACGGTAGAACTGGGGTAGTGTTGTGCGCACTGGCAATTGCTGCCAATGCCTGTCCTGAACAAGACCCCATCAAGTGGTTACGCGACAAGTACTGCGATAAAGCCGTGGAGTCTATAGAACAGTTCGAGTATATTGAGGGATACTCTGGGATACCATCACTCGAATTGTTTAGTAGGACAACAAAGACCACCACCTCGTACACATATGGGCTGGGGTGTACGCCCCCTTTTCCAAGCACGGCGGTGACGCCGACAAAGCCTACGACTACCAAAGCAGATACTACAACGCCTACGACGAAGACGGATTCCGAGATGATTATCGAGACTACCACGGGTGGTGAACAACCCAGCACACTTGCAACAGATGTGTTGGCTATGTATCTCGTTGAATTTCCAGAGAGCGTTTCATGGAGTGACCCTGATGGGAATTGGAAGTATACTTACAAAGACAAGTCAGGTGCTGAGCAGTCTGTGATATCATCCATTGACCCACTCGTTGCAGGTGTGCCAATGGAGCTTGCAACTGATGCTCTGGTTGACAAGGTAGTATATCTTGGCAGTAGGACGCACGTTGTCTTTAGCAATGGTGATGAGTGGGACTTCGATGAAGAACAACCTGATGAATCAGAGCTTATGCAGGCTGTTTACTTTGAAGATATTGACAAGTGGGCGTATTACACGTACGATGGAGATGTTCTTCTGCTGTCTTTACCGCCAACAGTCGATGGAATTCCTTTGAAGAACAACATGTACAATGAGCTGCGTATTACTAGTGTAGACTATGATGAGTATACTGCTGTGTTACACACTGTTGATAGCCAGGTGATAAAACTGTGTAAAACTGTGTATAGCCAGCTGCAAAAGTTACTTTATAATGAGAATAGCAATAGTAGAATAGAAGGAGACTTTGAATGAGTAAATTTAATCAAGGCGTTCCGTTTATCTCTGTGCCTTTTCCCATTCGTTGGATTATGTCAGAGGGTGATAAGACAATTCATGCACAGGTAGACAAGAATGCCTTTGCTCCCACACAAAAGGCACCATTAAACCGTGCTTATGGTGCGGTGTTTGATGTTTGCATAAGTAGTTGTGTTGTACCCATTGGTGCTCCGCCACTAGACATTACATTATGGAAGGGAGTAAAGCAAGAAACAGTGTCGTTAGCCACAAAAGATAAACCATATGCAAAGGGAGTTGCCCAGTTATTCTTAAACATGGCGGACTTTCTGTGCCCTAACTTTATCTTTGTAAATCCAATCCCGAACTATTCGCCTCTAATCCTATTCAGGCTAGACCAAGACTTGTTTCATTGGCAGTCTTTAGCTTGCTGGGTTGGTTCCTTGGAAACTACTGCTAACTTGCTGTTTATGCAGTCTAACTTTGACATAGCTTGTATAGAATTTAGCTATGGGTATTCTCTTCAACCATCTCTGGGTGCATGGAAATATCCCAGTGAAGTATCTCAGTTAAAAGAAGGGATGCCAACCAAAGTTATGTCAACTGCTGCTACTGCAAGTATGAAGGAACCAATGACAGACAATGGACTAACTGTTGTCGACCCTAAAACAGGTGAAGTGTTGCTGGAAGGGATGAGCCTAGCATTGCTTTTTGAAAAGTTCTGTGAACCCCTGGTAGTTCCTGATGTGTTTTCTGTCCCTGGTATGCCTCTGGAGCGGATGGATTTTATTCCTGTGCGTTGGACATTGCGTAATGGTTTTGTTCACATTCAGATACGCTATGATTTTACAAAATTACATACCCCACATACTCTACAAACTACAGTGTTAACCAGAACATCTTATGGATATTCAATGGATATTCCTGTGAGCAACAATGCTTTTATAGTGTACTCACAGGACCAGCTTGAAGCTTTTCTTCGTGCAACAGATGTGGGGGACACTGAATCTTACTGTTCTTCCAAACCATACACACAAGGCAGATTGATAACGAGGATATATGGTGGGGATAAGTGTTGTGGTGAATTGTTGTTTGAGCCTTTGCGAGGTAATAACGCAGCGTTAATGCTGCGTTATGTAGATGTAGACCCTGACGTTCTTAGTACCAGTCACTTTGAAGCCGATGATTGGTTTGCCTTTTGTCTTGCTGGCATGAATGTTAACTGCTTGGATTCCTGACGGATGTTAAACTTTGTACTCATCACTAAAGGAGGTCAGACATGGGCAGATTATTTCCAGGCAATGCTGTTGTATTCGCCAGGGGGCGAAGCAACCGCCGTTCTTGCCCGTCTGTTGGGGTAGTTGTGGAGGTGGTTAGTGATACCCATGCTTGGGTGGCATGTAACAAGGGAAAATTTCTGGTTAGAACAAAGGATTGCATAGCACTGCTATGTACTGTACCCAGTAGTACAGCGGAGCACAAAGATGCATAGGATATGTGTATGGCTTGAGGTGCGTCTGTACAGTGCTGGGCAATTGCGTGGTGTGATTAAGAACAAAACACGTTCCCAGTTACTTGAGGCAATGGATAGGTGGTGTATACGCAAAGATACACCTGGGCTATTGATAGCACAACTATGGGATGCGCGGAGAAATCGTGAACGAGAAAGACGAATGGGCGCTGGATGTGAAAGGAGCAAAGATGTTTGATGTTGATGGTATGTCGGAAGAAGAGCAGAAAAACAATCTTATAAGGGCAATGACCTTTCTTGGCGTAGCAAAATTGTTACTGCCCGTTAAGACATTCAAGCAACTCTCTGATGCTACAGTGCTTCTCCTTATAGTACAAGACAAACTGGAAATAAAAAACAATAAACCAAACCTATCAAACATTACGTTTACTGTATTTGACCCAGATGAGGGAGGGGACGACCGCAACAACTAGTAACTGGGAGTGTGGGCTAAAGCGTGTCTGGAAAATCATTGAGTATAAGGAGCAATCGAGTGGAAGAACTTTGGACAATCAAGCAAGTGGCTGAGTTTCTTAAACTGAAACAGTCAACCATTTATGCATGGGCACAGGCTGCAAGGATACCCGCAATTAAAATGGGGCGAACATGGAGGTTTAGCAAAGAAGCAATCGTCGCCTGGCTAGAGCAAAAGCAGGAGGAACACGGGGAAAAGCAATGATTATCCTATTGACATTATACAATATATATGCTATTATAATTACAGTTTAGGAGTAATATGAAATGCCAGTGATGGAAGATAGAGAAGTGTTTGGGTATTTAATTCGCAATGGCTGCACCAAATTCTTCTGTAATCAGTGTGCTGACCATATGAGTGAGAGTCAACGCGCCAGAGCCATCCCCGTGTACAGTGTTAAAGACGCACCAATAGGAACCCTTTGTTATATTTGCTGTGCTTATCTGGAAGAGTTCGGTGAGTTGGACGAGGATGACCCATGGTGGGACGATGAGTACAAACAAGATGACGAGGACGATGCTGACGATGACGATGATGATGTATAAGAAGGAGAACAATGAGTGATACAAAACTTCCTGTGTGTATAGGCGAGGGAGTAGCTCGTGCAGGATTTACAAGTTACACTACCCCAACTGGGCACATCTGTACAATGCGAGGCACCCGTGGTATGCCTCTCGAATTTCTCTCACTGGGTGATTATGGGCAGCAGCAAAATATCAAGGCGGATTTTCTTGGGCTTAGCCGTGAACTGAATGGTGTTCTACATGGTGAACTACTGTCTTTGGAAAAGAAATGGGTCATCACAATATCCTCGCAGTATGGCTGTTCAATGGGATGTAAGTTTTGTGATGTACCTAAAGTGGGGCACGGAATCAATGCCACGACCATTGATATGCTAGTTCAAGTTTACAATGCTCTTTCATTACACCCCGAAGTTAAGCGTGCAGAGAGAATCAATGTACACTTCGCTCGCATGGGTGAGCCAACGTTTAACCTTGATGTACTTGGTGCTGCAAGGGTATTGCACGAATATTTTATGTCTTGTCACTGGGGATATCATCCAGTGGTATCAACTATGATGCCAAAGCAAAATGCGTTGTTGGACATGTTCTTGTCTAGGTGGTTGGTCTTTAAGAATCAAACACTGGATGGCAGAGCAGGACTCCAGGTAAGCATCAATACTACTGATGCAGGAGCGAGGGAAAGGACGATGCCTATGTCCATGAGTCTTGAAGATATTAGTCATATGCTTACACAAATAATCGCTATTCAGGGTGTTTATGGGCGTAAGATAGCTTTGAACTTTGCTTTAACAGATGCGCCTATTGATGCAGTACGTTTACGTAAGCTGTTCAATCCAAAGAACTTTATGTGTAAGATAACCCCGATGCATAATACAACCACTGCTGTTGCTAATGGGTTGATTACACACGGTGGTTACGACTCTTACTACCCTTATCAAAAAGTAGAGCAAGACCTAAAAGAACAGGGGTTTGACGTACTAGTCTTTGTCCCTTCCAAAGAAGAAGACGAAAGTATGATTACTTGTGGCAATGCTATACTATCACAAATATAAAGGAGAACAATGCGATATACAAAGAAAGATAAGACGGAAGCAATGGAACAACTTACAGCCATGATAAAAGCAGGGGACACGTTATATACTAAGGTCAACCAGGTTAGTCGCTCAGGTATGTCCAGAGATATCTCAGTGTATATCTTCGTAGACAACAGGCCAATTGACATCTCTTGGTATACAGCTGTGTTAACTGACAAT
>Ga0172381_10008387_pt1 | contig 10104 bp, 21 predicted proteins | sample Leawel6488metaG_FD_119754 | JGI IMG/M metagenome (GOLD analysis project Ga0172381, IMG submission 119754) | Leachate microbial communities from a municipal landfill in Southern Ontario, Canada - Leachate well 64-88 metaG | ecosystem: Engineered > Solid waste > Landfill > Unclassified | place... | reverse complement strand
GTATCGCAAGGGTGGAAGCCTGCCTAATCTTTGGTTGGGTGTTACGGCGGAGAATCAACAGCGAGCCGATGAACGAATCCCAATTCTTTTACAGATTCCGGCGGCAAAGCGGTTTGTAAGTATTGAACCAATGCTCGGAAAAATAAACCTTATATCAGATATAGGAGGAACACTATGGATTGGTGGACAACGTGGTTGCAGTGGCAAACACAGAGGCATTGGAACTCCTGATTGTCCCATAACGTTACATCACCACCACGACCATCGTTGTAAAATGGGTCTCGACTGGGTAATTGTCGGCGGTGAGACCGGCCATAACGCAAGGCCGATGAATAATGAATGGGCAACATTGATTCAACAGCAGTGCGAATCAGCAGGTGTGCCGTTCTTTTACAAATCAAGCGGCGGCAGAAATAAAATATCTGCATTAAATGGCGTTGAGTATAAGGAGTTTCCGAAATGATAGAGTTGGCCATTTTCAACGAAGCCCGGACTTTATTTCCATCACGCCGCCCGGGTGCGAAGCGTGGCAACGAAGTAGAGTTCAAAAACTTTTGCCGACACAAGGACTGGAAACAATGTTTACCTTTACTGAAATCTGCAATACAAAGAGAAATAAAATGGCGAGAAGAAACGGCAAAGTTAAATTCCAAACAGCGGGATAGGGACAAGATTGTATTTATTCCCGAATGGCCGAATTTTTCAGTTTGGATAAATGGCAGGCGATGGGAAAATGAGTTTGAACTGCCCAGTGAAAAGGCCAAGCCGAAGCCTGTGGCGGTCGCAGTGAACATATTTCAGTCTGTCCCAGAATATGATGCCATTGCCGCAAAAGAACAGCAGGCGAGGCGATTAAAGATGCGTGAAGATTTAAGAAAAGAAACAGGCGTGCGATTATGATTTCAGCGGGCGTAGATATATGCAAAGAAGCTTCTGTTTCTGTGGTTGCTATTTGCGAATTTAAAGATGATGTGGTTACCGTGTTGGCTATCAAGAGATATAAAACCTTGAATTACAAAAAAATAGCAGGATATTTAAAAAGAACATACGGTAATATTAGATTAACTATTTGTAATTAAGAATTTAAAGGAATAATGAAATGTCAGAAGAAATTGACCCAGAAGAAAAAGAATATGACGACAAAATGAACATTATCAGGGCTAACAAGAAATTTGCTAAAGCAATGCTTACTCGTATGCTTGCCAAATACGATGAAGGCTTGCGGGGTTGGGATAATCCAGACAATAGAAGCGAAATTTCTTTCAGGATAGAGCAAGATGTATGGAAAAATACCACAGCCAAAGCCGTTGACATTGCCAATCGCGCAATGATGCTATATATGTTTGATACCGAAAAGCCAAAGGATTGATTGCGGGGCAGGGATGCCCAGGAAGGAGGTGAGTATGAGAACTGTACGAGATTTAAGATGTGAAGTCATTATGCCAAAAAGCGATAGTAGGCGTACCACAGGAAAGTATTTTACAGTTATACTTGCCGATAACATTAAAGAGTTTATAGAGAAAAAAGAGTATTCACATATTGTCGATATTAAGATATTTGGGAAAGATAATACGATAGTTTGCACGATAATTTATGAACCATTGAAAAGTAAGCCAAAGGATTGAAAATGAAATCCCTATGCAACACCTGTCGCCTGTGCGATAAAGAAAATATGATGTGCAGTAAATATGAATGTAGCAAGATTGATAATGAAGTAAGAATATGTCAGCATTATAAACCAGAAGAGGGCAAGTAAATGGCAAAGCGTAAAGAAGAATTAAAGCGATGCCCGTTTTGCGGAAGCAATACCATAACTGTATATTGCATATCTAAGAGTGCATATATGTGCCAATGCGAGGGCTGTTATGCTTCGGCAAGGTCGTCTGTTCAACGACAAATGGCAATTAAGAATTGGAACAGGAGGATAGGCAGTGGCAAAATGTAAGAATATAACTTCTGGCAAAAAGGGCTTGATTACAAGGTTATTTAATCAAGATACATCTATCCCCGATATTTCAAGTGAATTGGGAATATCCATAACTCTTGTTCGGCAGTACGTCTTGGCTTGGTGCAGAGAACAGAACGATGACTTATGGTCTAAGATAATTAGGCAAGTAGGGCATTGCGAAATATCAGGCAGGACGGACGAACTTAATGCACATCATATTCTCGAAAAGGGTGCTTTTGGTTGGCTAAGATGGGACTTGAGTAACGGTATCTGCCTTAATGTTAATTACCATCAGGCGGATAGGGGTAACATACAGGAAATGTCGGCACACGGCACGGTAAGGCAAACGCAGATGTTTCTGGACTGGCTCAAAGAAAACAGGCCGGGTCAGTATCGGTTTTATTGCGACAACAAAGATAATCGAGTTCACGAAGATGTAGATATTATTGCAAAATATCACGAATTAAAAGAAATTTACGAAAAAGGATTGTAATTATTAACGCCGCCAGAGCGTCAGGACGATTAGCGATGGCGGCAAATTTTTGAAAGGAAAGTAGAATGATAAGTTTTGTGATATATGTTGTGTGTTTGGTTGCCGTTGTAGTAGTTTATATTGCGATATTGAAAAAAGTATCTGCTAAATACAACGAGCGAATAAAAACCCTTGAATCTGATTTTAAGAATATCGACAATGGGTTATATGGTGCCCGCAAAGACTTAATCGTCTTTAATAAATGGAAAACCTTGCGCGATTGCATTGACAGTGGCAGGCATAAGCCGGTGTTGTTTATAAGGGCGGAAAAACAATCAATCTTGCCGTCAATATTTAGTCCAGCATTTTACATTTATGTTTTTATGTGCAACAACTGCCGAGAAGAATACCGATTACAGGAATCAGAGCTATCCAAAGAACAACGTAATGTCTTGGTAGCAATGGGAATACTCAAAAAGTAAGGTAAAAAATGACCCCAAACCGATTCAGACGTGCGATTGTTGCCATAGCCTTACTTACTGTCCTATTGATTGTTTTAATGTCGCTATCGGGCTGTAACGGCGTTATAGTGAACGTCTTTAATCCCACTACCGGCAAGTTACAGGAACGAATAATAGTAACGTCCACAATGGTAACGCAGGACATAAACAGCTTAACGGTGGAAACCTGCTACGCCAAAGTGAGGATTGACAAGTTGAGCCAGATTTACAATTCTGAATCTTGGGTAAATATAGGCAGGGGTTGGGCTATTGCAACTACTGGCGGGTTGCCAGAACTGGCCGAGAAATGGCTTGTAGGAAATAATGTGGTAGATGTAAATAATAACTAAATCAGGCCGTATCGCCTCACATAGCCACTCGGCTCAGGCCGCAAGTGTGGGGCGATATTTAGAAAAGGATAGAATGATGGGAAAAGAAAAGTTAAAGCAAACGGTATGCGAGTATATGAAACGCAGGATAACACATATCGGGTGTACGCACCCAGAAGCAAAAGGGGCTAATGGGTATAATTGCTATCTCGCATTATGCCCTAAAAAAGCACGAATAAAAAAAGTTATGAACAGACGGAAAGAGGCTGGTAAATGAAAGAAATTATTTTGATAGGAATTATGGTTGCTATTTATTGCGTAGCTTATCAATTATGGGAATTAACGGTAGTTTTAGATTCGATTTCAAAAATGATAAAATAAGAAATCAGGAGAACGAAAATGAGTACCTGTAAAACTTGCGGACAGCAAATACCTTTAGGCTTTGAGCATAGATGCACAACGCCAACCGTTGACACCGCCGATATGATTACAAAATTAGAATCCATAGATGGGTGTTTTCCGTGCAATGGTTGCGAGACGTGTAAATTTGATATGCTTACGAAATCGCAAAACATCGACATATCAAAGCCAAGTGTCGATGGCGCAAAGGTATCAGATACGGAAATGATAACAACCGATTTAAGAGCTTTGATTCCGATTTTAGCACAAATAGAGCATTGCCATAGCAAGTCAATGCTTATCGGCAGGGTAATAAGTAAAATCGGCCAACAGGCGATTACAATTAAAGAGCTTGAAAGTAAAGTGGAAGAATGGCAACGAGACGCATTTAACAGAAGAATAGAAGTTGAAGACCTCAAAGCCTTTACCAATACCCAATCCAAAGAAATCCAAAGGCTAACATCAGAAAACAATACTTTGCAAATAGCGACAGACCTTGTCAGCAAAGACCTAAATATGTACCGGAATATGACCGTACAGGAATTTGAGAAATTACAGAGCCAGAAAGGGTAAATGATGAAAAAGGTAAAATTAGAGCCGTGTCCGTTTTGCGGCGGCGAAGCTATTCTTAGTAAAGAAAGCGACCATCACGGAGAATACTTTGATTTGGGTTGTAAAGATGCAAAATGTTGTGGCTATTTGGTGTTTTACACTGAACCAATAGGAAATTTAAACATAGCAATTAAGGCTTGGAATGGGCGGAAAGGGTAATATGGATATTGCAATATGCCAAGATAAGAATTGTCCTAAACGTGAGAACTGCTTTAGATTTATGGCCGAGCCAAATCCCGATTATCAATCTTACGGCAGTTTCAAATGGGACAATGGCTGTCAATACTATTGGGAACTTGAAAAGGAGTAATTTATGATTTGTGCAATATGCGGGAAAGACGAAGAACAGTACCATTTTGCAGAAATTATGATAGTTGACAAAAGGAAGTAATATGATAAGATATAGCACAGATAGACTTAGCGGTCGAAAAGCCGGACTTCCTGACCGGCCTGCTGTGCCTTTTAATTCAGGACTAACTATTACAGGAAATAGTAATATGAAAACAATTCAATTAACACGCGGTAAAGTAGCATTAGTAGATGATGCGGATTATGAGGAGCTAAATAAGTATAAGTGGCAAGCAAAAAAAAATAAACTTACTTTTTATGCGACAAGAACTGTAATAATTGGAGATATTAAGAGTTCACGCAACCCCCTTCGCAAGAGAACTTCCGTTCTTATGCACAGGGAGATAGTTAATGCCGCCAAAGGTTGGGATGTTGACCACGCAAACCACAACGGCCTTGATAATCGCCGTACAAATTTAAGGTTATGTTCAAGGTCAGAAAATCAGGGCAATCGTATTAACAGTTGCAATTCTACCTCCAAATATAAGGGAGTAAGTTGGGACAAGGTAAAAAGGAAGTGGCGAGCAAGGATTGCTTGCGGCAAAAAAAACACAAGCATTGGAAGATTTAATTCTGAAATTGAAGCGGCCAAAGCATACGATAAAAAAGCAAAAGAATTATTTGGAGAATTTGCTTATCTTAATATGCCAGAGGAAAAACAATTACAGTCTTTAATGAAATAACGGCTGTAAGTGTTGTTGGGGAATTAAAAGGATTATATAGGTTAAAAGGAGTAATATATGATTTGCAAGATATGTGACAGAAAGATTGACGACAACCCAACCGTAATAGACGCTCATCATAATGGCGAAGATATGAAATTCACAATAAATAGTAATCCCAAATTGTGCAAGAGTTGCGTTGTCCAAAAGCTACAATCGACTTTTGAGCAAATGGTGGGAGATGAACAATGAAAACCTGTCCACATTGCCAATTCAGATTTAACGCCAAAGATGCCGAATACTGTATAGTTTGCGGCCATAAATTCATATATTTTGACGACAATGTTGATGTAAATAATTTATTCAATACGTTGTTCGGACGTAAACCGCCAAAAAAGGAACAACAATGAGCATAAAAGAACGAATGTATCAGAGAGTAACGTACAAACAAATGCTTTCCTGCGTCCGGTTCTGCCAGAACTTCCTAAATCTTCGGGATTGGACAATAACCTTGCAAGAATCAGATACGTTAGAGGATTTGGGCAATATCGAAGTTGACCCGAACAAAATGGTTGCGACTATTACCATAAACCCACAATCGCATAAGGCAGAGAACGAGAACATCTACTCTACCCTTATTCATGAATGTATTCACATATTGTCGATAGGCGTGTGCAAGATTGACGCTAACCAATCAGAGCCAATAAGCTATGCCTTTGAAGATATATTATATCTAAATTACGTCCAGATAAAGAAACTAAAAACAGCGAATTTAAAGGATTAAGAATTATGGAAGAAATCGTAACAAACGAACAAGGCGGAAAACAGTCTAAGATTAGAGGCAAAATGTCAGAAGTTCCGGCACTGGCAATAATTGAAGTATCAGAGGTTATGGCTTTGGGGCAATCCAGATACCCCAGAGAACCGGACGGAACTCCAAACTGGTATAAAATTGATTGTATGAGCAATCTTGACCACGCATTAGAACACGCCTTTAATCTCTTGGCTGAAAGAAATAAGGCGGTTAGAAATGATGCGTTTATGAGAGAAGAACTAAGCCACTTGGCGGCGAGGTCTTTAATGGCATTGGAACAATTTATAAGGGAGTTAAAATGAAACGTGTATATGTAGCAGGTGCGTATTCTTCGGACAATGTAATTGGTGTTCTTAATAATATCAGAAAAGGGACACAAGCAAGTGTTGATGTTTTCTTGGCGGGTTTTGCGCCGTTCTGCCCTTGGCTTGACTATCAATTCCAGTTCTATACTGACCAATTAAAAGTATCTGATTACTATTCTTATTCTATGGCTTGGCTTGATGCCAGCGATGCCGTATTAGTTACGCCTGATTATGAGAATAGTAAAGGTACTATTGCAGAAATAGAACGTGCAATGGAATTGCATATCCCAGTATATTTTTCGTTAGCAGATTTGATACAAAGTGAAATGTAAACAACTAAAGGATTGAATAATGAAAGACACTAAGAGTGCGACAATCGTAAAAGAGTTTTTAACGAAGTACCCAGAATTACCGTCATTAACACTGGCCAAGATTATCTACAAGAAGAATAAACTGCGTTGGAGCAGTGTTGATGGCGTTAGGAATATGATAAAATACTATCGGGGGCAAGATGGAGATAGGAATAGGGGTAAACTTGCAGACAATACTTTTGTCAAGCCCGCCGGCAAGTTATGCCCATTTGACGCATTGCCAGAGCCAATAAAGAGCCTGCACGATTGGAAACCATATCCAGTATCAGGCGAGAACATACTTGCCTTGTTTGATTTACATATCCCATTTTACGCTAAACCAGAATTAGGGCTTGTCCTGAAGTATGCCAAAAAAAGAGTTCCAGATACTATAATTCTTGGTGGTGATATTATAGACTTCTATTCCTGCTCGTTCTGGTCAACAGACCCGCAAGTAAGGAATATGCTTAGAGATATATCCCAAACATTGATGATATTGAAGTGCCTGCGAGATTCGTTCCCAGATACAAGGATTGTCTTTAAAGTTGGCAATCACGAAGAACGGTTAGAGCGATATATCAGGGTCAAGGCCGCAGATTTAATCGAGGGCAAGGCCGAGGATATGCCAGATGACCCTATCTTCAAAGACATTGATATAGTTAAAAATTTCAGGAAGATTATTAAAGCGGACAATTTAGGTATAGATGTTGTCGAGAACAAACGCATACTCAAAGTTGGCAAGCATTTACATATCATTCACGGACACGAGTTCGGCGGTGGAATCTCTGTTCCGGTTAATCCTGCGAGAACGCTATTCCTGCGCGGCAAGGAAATCGCAATGTGCGGCCATTTCCACCAATCTTCACAACATTCAGTCAAAACTATGGGCGAAAAGAACATCGCTTGTTGGTCTGTTGGTTGTATGTGCGACTTGCACCCCGAATATAGACCCATAAATGAATGGAATCACGGCTTTGCCTATATCGAAACTTCAGGTGATGATTTTGAAGTTGAGAATAAGAGAATAATAAATATGAAGATTCACTAAGGAAACTGGCTTAATGCGGCAGTATCTGGATAGAAACATCTACACTTATTGATATATGGTAAGGAATTGAACACTATGAAATGGACGTATTCAGAACTCGACTACTTCTACGATAATCCGCCGAAGCGAAAGCGTAGATTCCTGTGTTGGCTCGGATTCCATAAATGGCACAAGGAGGAATCAGGCGAAGTCCATTGCGTTTGCTGCGACATAAATAAGGCAGATATAGATTGACTATTTAATTCTAATTGGTACGCCAATTTTAACCAAAGCCTGTTGCTCTAACAGGCTTGGCCTGCAAGTGCCATTTTTTTTACAAACCAACGGCCACCATTCGACAGGCGGAAGCCGATTACCCGAATAGGCATTAGTGATAACCTGAAACTGGCGTAGTAGTTCTGAAATCCATTCAGTACAATGCAGTTTTGCGGTCTGCAATACGGCCTTATTCCACCCAATTTCACACAGGAATAATTCAAGTAGCCCGGGTATGCCATTTTCATAGAACTGAGCATCTTTATCCCGCAAATGGTCAAATATAAATCGGACAATATGCTGATTATTTAGTGGCGGGACTTGACTTTGCACCTGCCTAATCCAGACCTTGCCGTTGTAGTTTTCAAGCCAACCTTCAAAATCGTTGATTTGTAGACCCTTTTTGGGCGGTTTAGGCCAATTATTCAGGGTTGTGGTTTCGTTTACATATATCCCTGATGGGCTTATTGATGTGTCTAAGACCTCTGCAATGACCGTAGGAACACGAACTATCATTGCGGCGTGGCTTATGTCGGAAGCGGGGGAAACGAAGCCCCTGAGCCGTTGTAGCCACTGTATCTGTTGCGACATTTTCCCGCTTCCAGAGCAGAGAATTATATCCAGAGATTGCAGATTGAGAGTTTGCCAATCGGTTATTTTATCGGTCATTATCTACTCCTTATCCAACTGCCGCCGCCAGAGCGTAAAAGTTCCAAGTTTCCGTATGTTATATCACCGGTGATTTTATAGTAAGTCTGTACTGGCTCGCCTGCCGTAGCTTCGGTTGCAAATTGATAATCTCTGTCTGTGCCAATTTTATATGGATTAGTTGCCGTCCCTGCCCCACCAGAATATGGATAAACCTCCCAAACTAACATCGGGTACATACCAACTGTTGATGTTACGCCTCGCCAATGCCTATCTGTGCCGAGAAAATCATAGCCAGTGAAAGTTGTCATAGTCTGCATTTGCGCGGTCGTATTTGCATCTGTACCAGCAATAGAATCGTCTGCGGTTATTGTGCTTGTGGTAGAATCCCACCGGCACGAAGAATAAGTTGAGGTTGCGTTGTACCCGACAAAGCCGCGACAATAAGATGAGCCGGAAGTATAGGCATCAATCGCCGCCCAGCAGTTGGTTGCAGTTAAGTTTGTGGCGTATCCGCAAATACCGCCATATCTGGCCGCAACTGTAGCACCAAGTAAATCATCAATACTGCCTTTTGCGTAACAATTTATGATAATGGGGTTACCGGCTGTGGCACGGCCAACAAGACCGCCGGAAAAACCCACACCGCTGGCATAACTTATGCTTACGTTGCAATCTGCGTAACTATCCATAATAGTATAAGTGCCTGACATTACTCCTATTGCACCGCCAACGTGATTGCTTAGCAGGTTATTAACAGACTTAACATTTCCTTTTGCTGAACTGCAAGCAACAAGTCCTGCTTGTTGCCCAACAATACCGCCAACATAAAGAAAATTAGATGTCGCAGTATTAGCATCATAATCTATAATTCCCGACCAGTGGCAATTATTGACTTCGGTAACATCAGTACCCGGTGTAAATAACTGCCCGCAAATACCGCCTACACTGGTATTTTTTACGCTACAAGCATCGCCAATGTTATAGATATTCATAGTGGACGAACTGTTTATTATCTTACCCTTTTGTCCCTCGGAAGCCCCTGATGTTTGAAAACCTACAAGTCCACCAATAGATAAGCCTGTACCAACTACGATATTTGCATATATATTGCCAGAGCTTGTGCAGTTCTGCATAACGGCGTGGCTTGAACCAGATATGCCACCCACATAAACATTAGTCACCGCAATGGTGCTGTTGTCGTGGGTGATGGTAGCGTTGAGAACGTGGCAATCGTTTATGTCTGCCCCCCAAGTCGTCTCGCCAACGAGGACACCTGTATATGCAGATACTCCTGCATAGGGTGCGCCTGTTACTGTAGCATTGGTAACGGTTATATTTTGCAGGATTGCCGTTGTGGAGATTTTGCGAAACATAGCAACTCTGCCAGTTGTAGAACTGTCAGCGACCGCAG
>Ga0172381_10008386_pt1 | contig 10105 bp, 6 predicted proteins | sample Leawel6488metaG_FD_119754 | JGI IMG/M metagenome (GOLD analysis project Ga0172381, IMG submission 119754) | Leachate microbial communities from a municipal landfill in Southern Ontario, Canada - Leachate well 64-88 metaG | ecosystem: Engineered > Solid waste > Landfill > Unclassified | place... | reverse complement strand
ATTTCTCGCGTAAGCGCCGGCACCATTCTCATTCCATTTTCACTTTTCCATACTGTTCCCGGAAAAATGAAAATAATATCATTTCCGTCGCATTTCGGGATGAGGTCCTGATTATTTACCAGGTATTCAGCCTCGTGCTGGCCGAGTTTTCTTGCCTGGGTTATTGTATCTGGACTCAGATCCTCCATCCTGGTCGGTTTGAATTTTGCGGAATGAGGCGAATCGCTTAATAGCGTCCACCCGTCTTCTCTTTTATCGTTGTCGAATAAAGAAAAATTCAGCATTTTCCAGATCCCCCTAAGTGCGTTCATGATGTCTCTCATAATTCCCCCCTATTTCAACTCTAATTGTTTTAAGTTTCTTTTATTATATTAGCACAAAATTAGTGTTTTGTCAAAGTAAAAAAACGCCCCGGCAGGCGTTTATAGCTTACCGGGGCAAGTACGGCTTCCGTTGCAGCAGTGCGCAACGGGGCGGAGCAGGTATTTCTTTCTGAGCATTAGGTTCATAATGCCTCCTTGAATGAGAACTAAGGAGAAATATAAAGCAGAGAATCTAATTAGTCAATGTTTTGCCAGATAACAGAGTTTCTTATTTTAAATAGAAGAATAAGGCGTTGTTTTCAAAAATATCTTTTTCTTGATTTGGCGTAATATAGTGTATGTTCTTATCGGCTTGTTTTTTTGTCGTGAAGGTGTCGGTAATGAACATTACGGTTTGCGCCGCCATTGGTATGCCGCGGACTGTTACATCGCTATTTTCCACAACAACATATTTCATTGTTTCTTTCGGCAGGGAATTAAGTTCTCTCCCCAGATCAACATAGCTTTGGTTAAAGGCGTTTATTACATTTTGGTTTTGTCCCCATTCAATAAAATAATAATTGTATGTTTGGGCCGTTAATAGCGCGCAGACCAAGATAAAAGAATTTTTTACGAGTTTATCGTGTTTGTGATAAAAACCCGAAATTCGATTTATTAAAATTTCATATATCTTTAAAGCTCCGGCGCCGGCTAAAATAAAGACTGGGGGAATCATAAGGACCGATCTAAGGGCGTGCGGAATATTTTCATTGGAAAATATTACGGGAATGGCGGCTATAACTATCCATAAAAATAGAACAAAGAATTCTCGATTTAGTTTTTTTAACAGACCCTTAAGTCCATAAAAAATACCGAAAAGAAAAGTGATCCCTATTGGCCAGTACAATTCCGGTTTGCCGGCAAAATTATGGCGCCAATTGTTATCTCCCGAAATATTGAACATTCCAGCCGTTTTTAATATATTCATCCCAAGATCTTTTATTGGAGAAGTGGAATTGAAAACAGATATCTGAGTAGTGCGACCCAAGAAGTCTTGCGGATTTTGGATGAAGTAAACGGAAAGCGGCAAAATAGCGATGAAGGCGAAAAGCGCAAAAACCCTAAAAACTTCCAATACGTCTTGTCTGGGAATATTTTTTATTCCGGATCCATCAGTCGATCTGGCGATGTTCTTGGTGTTTATCCAGTAAATTAAAAAAATAGCCAATATTAGTAATGGGGTGGCTCGATATGCAATGTATGTATAGAAACCGGCGCCGTAGATCAATCCGCTAAAAGCCGCGAGAAGCCAGGACGGATGGTCGGTATTAAGAGGTTTATTTATAGTGTCATTTCTTTTGATTGCTAATAATAAAAGGTAGAGCGCCCAAACCAATAAGAGCGGAGCCGCAATGGCTCGGAATCCTATGCGTGAAAAATTGATATGCCAGAAAGAGATCGCCGTAAAAAATGAAGATAGGAGGCCAATGGAGGCATTGTTGAACAGGGTGGCGCTAAAAAGATATATTCCCAAAACAGTTAAAATTCCGATAATGGCGCTTGGAAGCCTTAGCGCCCATGGTTCATTGCCGAAGAGTTTTAAAGATATTGCTTGAATATTAATAAATAATCCTTCGCGGCCGTTGTTATCCGGATAAAAGATCTTGAATCCGCCAGTTGGCGAAGCCGTGTCTAGGGCTTCTAGCGCGTTGTTTCCATTCACGGCTTCATCTGGATAAAGGCCCGGGGGCACGCTATTCATTCCGTTTAAATTGTAAAGCCGGAAGAACGAAGCTATAATTAGTACTATTAATAGTAAGAAGATTTGTTTGGGGATCTTTTTGAACATATCTATAGTATTATTATAGTATATTTTATGCCGGGCAGTGAAAATTTGATTGGTCCGTCAGTTGACGGACATAATTTGTAAATAATCACTATCCGGAAACAAAATAATTAAGTAATATAAAAAGTCGCATATATATAATTGATTAAATTTCTACTGACCCGGTATGAATCCGAATTTTGAAAATGCTCCGTTTGAAAAAGATATTCAAGATTTTTCAAGAGAGGTTAGGGAACACCAAGAGAAGAATAGGATAGAAAATTTACAAGAATCCCATGTTAGGGATCTTTTAAGGCCTCGTCTTGGGCAGCCTCAGATCGTACAGCCGCAAAAAAGCCAGGCCGGAAGTTCGGTTTTACAGGAATCGGAATCACTTCCTGATTATTTGATCACTGAATCTAGCCAAATAAAAAATAAAGTGGAAGATCTGATCGGCTTAGCTTTTTCAAAGGGTATCGACGTATCGGCAAAAGAGGCGGCTAAATCTGGACCTTTTATTTTAGACGCTTTTCATGATGCCCTTACTTCTAAATTGTATGAAGAATTAAAAAATCGAGGGCTATTAAAATAAATTCCGTATGAATATTGATCCACTTATATTAAGTTTTATCGCTTTTGTTGCGATCGCTGGCGGCATAATTTCCTTTATTTTTATTAAGAAAATAAAACACAGGTATTTTTTAGATGCCTTGAAGCTCAAAGTATTATCGATCAGGATGGTTCAGAGATCCGATCAAAATGATAAGGATGCTTGGATCAAGGAGATCAATTTATCGGGGCAGCTTATCAGTATTTTAGTCAATTTAAAATCGCAATTTTCTTTTGAGGTAGCTGTGAGCTATATCGGGGAAGAGATCGTTTTCTATGTCTCTGTTCCGGGAGATTCAGTGCAATTTACAATGAGACAAATTCAGAGTTTGTGGCCGGACGCTCAGATCGAAGAAGTGGATGATTATAATATCTTTAATAGCCAAGGGGTTTCTTCCGGTTCATTTTTGAAACAAAAAAATAATGTAGTATTGCCGATCAGAACATTCGAAGAGGCTCAAATAGATACTTTCTTGCCGATCTTAAGCAATTTATCGAAAATAGAGGCTCTTGGCGAAGGCGCCGCTTTGCAATTTATGATAAAGCCGGCTTCATCGGTATTTAAGAAAAATTCATTGAGGGTTTTAGAAAAATTAAAGAAGGGAAAGAAATTCGATGAAGCTATTAAAGTAGAGAGTTCATTCATAACTTTTCAAGATATTAAGCGTGTTATAAATCCTGAAACTAAAAAGGACGATCAGGGCGAAAAAATGATCATTGACGAGGATACTATAAAAGCTATCGAGAAGAAATTATCCAAACAAGTTTTTTCGGTCAATGTCAGATTGATCGTTTCGGCTCCCAGCCAATCTAGGGCCGAAGAAATTCTGAATAGTTTTACCGGTTCTTTTGAGCAGTTCACTTCGCCTTTAAGGAACGAACTTAAATTCAATAAACCGAGAAATCAAAGCGATTTTATTTTCAAATATATTTTTAGGGAATTTGACGATGCCCAGGCGATGACTCTGGGAACCGATGAATTGATCAGTCTTTTTCATTTGCCGACCTCTGCCACTGAAATTCCTAGGATCAAATGGCTTAAATTCAGAGAAGTGGCGCCGCCTTCTAATTTGTCTAAGGAGGGGGTTTTGATAGGCAAAAGCGTTTTTAGAAAGGAGGAAAAACCTGTTTATATGAGCGAGGATGACAGGCGAAGGCATATTTATATGGTTGGACAGACCGGAACCGGAAAATCTACGCTTATTAAAAATATGGCTGTAAGCGATATTCAAAACGGCAAGGGTATAGCCATTATTGATCCTCATGGCGATCTTATTGATGACGTGTTGGCCTTGATCCCAAAAAATAGATATGACGATGTCATTGTTTTTGATCCTTCTGATATCTTGAAGCCGATCGGTTTGAATATGCTTGAATATGATCTAGCGCGTCCGGAAGAAAAAACATTTATAGTCAATGAGATTCAGAGCATATTCAACAAGCTTTTTTCTGCTGAAACAATGGGTCCGATGTTCGAGCAATTTATGAGAAATGCCTTGCTATTGTTAATGGATAATGCCGCCAATGAGCCGCCGACTTTTTTGGATGTTCCTAGGATCTTTACCGATCCTGAATTTAGGGCAAAAAAATTGGCTAATTGCCAAAATCCGGTAGTAAAAGATTTTTGGGAGAAAGAAGCGATAATGGTTGGGGGAGAAGGATCATTGCAAAATATGACTCCGTATATAACTTCAAAGTTCAATAATTTTATTGCTAACGATTATTTGAGGCCGATCATTACTCAGCCGAAATCAACTCTTAACTTTAGAGAGCTGATGGATAATGGCAAAATTCTTTTGGTCAATATGTCTAAGGGAAAAATAGGCGAGCTCAATGCTAATCTTCTGGGTATGATCATTGTTGGAAAGATATTGATGGCAGCTATGGGTCGCGCCGATATGCCGATGGAAAAGAGAAGAGATTTTAATTTGTATATCGATGAGTTCCAAAATTTTACTACTGATTCCATTGCCACGATCCTTTCCGAGGCAAGAAAATATAGATTGAATTTGATAATAGGACATCAGTTCATTGCTCAGATACAAGAAAAAATTCGCGATGCTGTTTTTGGAAACGTCGGTTCCATAATTTCTTTTAGAGTTGGTCCGGACGATGCTGAATTTTTAGAAAAGCAATTTGCGCCTGTATTTACCAAAAACGATCTTATGAACGTGGATAATTACAATGCTTATGCAAAAATTTTGATAGGCGGTCAAACTTCAAAACCGTTTAATTTTAGGCCGCTTGCTCCGCAAAAAGGCGATCTGGAAAACAGAGAAATTATAAAAAATATTTCTCGTCTGAAGTATGGTATGGATCGGGGCGAAGTTTAGAGTGGTATAATTTAAAAATAGGAGGGTTAAAATTTCATATAAATCCAAGTATGCTTTTGATAAAACAAGTTCAAATTGTTGATGGTAGCGGCGCTAAGCCATTTTTCGGAGATATATTGATAAATGGCGAGAAGATCGTTGCTATTGGAAAGAATATTTCTAAGAAAAAAGCCGAAACAGTGATAGACGGGCTCGGTTTGGTTGCTGTCCCCGGGTTTATTGATGTAAATAATGACTCGGATCATCATTTGAGTCTTTTTACCAATCCTGGACAAAAAGACTTTATCGATCAGGGAATTACTTCGATAATTGGAGGGCAATGCGGCGCTTCGCTGGCCCCATTAATGTATGGATCCCTAGCTTCAATAGGACAGTGGGTAAATACCGATAAAGTTAACGTAGATTGGATGTCTATTCGCGAGCTGCGCCAAGTTTTAGGGAGAATAAGATTAGGGCTAAACTTTGAAACTTTAGTTGGATATTCTACGATCAGAGGAGATCTGGCGGGTATGGAAATTAGAGATCTGACCGATTCGGAGATAAAGATCTTTATTGATATTTTAGAGCAAGCTCTTAAAGACGGAGCGCTGGGCCTTTCTACCGGGCTTGGTTTTTTGGATTCAAAATTTGTCCCTTACAGCGAAATTAAAAAAATAGTTTCAGTGGTTAGTAGAATGGATAAGGTCTATACGACCCATCTTCGCGATGAAAAGGATGACCTTTTACGATCAATAAATGAAACTCTAATGATGTCTCGCGAAACAGGGGCAAAAACAGTTATAAGCCATTTTAGGCCATTGAAAGGCTGTGAAAAAATATTCGGCGAGGCACTTAGTCTTATTGAAAAGAGTTTGGTTGATTCTAATATTTATTTTGATATTAATCCGTTCACTTCAACTATCTTTCCGGTTCATTCCTATTTGCCATATTGGGCTCAAAGTGAAAGATCGGAAATAATGCTGGATAATATTAAAGACCCTGAAAAACGCAAACTCATCATTAAAGAACTGCAAAATTCTAATTTGCAAGAATTGATCATCGCCGATGCGAGAGGGCAGGAGTATCTGATCGGAAAGAGTTTGCTTGAGTTGGCGCAAAATAGGGAAAAGGATATTGTTTCGGTGGTTTTAGATATTATGGAGTCCACTAAGATGAAAACTATGCTTATGTCAAAGAGTTTGAATATCGATCTTCTTTCGCCTTTATTAACTCATTCAAGATCATTGATCGGCAGTAATAGCGCTAGTTTGCCGCCGTCAAATCAGGGAAGAGTTTTGAAATTAGAAAGAGCTTTTTCTACTTTTACTAAATATTTAGAAATTGTTTTGAGTCAGGGAATACCGGTGGAATCTGCGATCAAAAAAATAACTTCTTTTCCTGCTCAACTCTTTGGCTTGAAAGATAGGGGGCTTCTTAAGGAGGGTTTTATTGCAGATGTTGTTCTATTAAAGGGTAGTGAAGTGGTCAATGTGATCATAAACGGCAAAAATTTATCTTAATCGACTTCTTATATGCTTGGAATAAAAAATAGCAATAGCGGGCATAAGCCAGATTTTTTATTGGTAGTTTTTATTTTTATAATCATTGCTTTTGGTTTGGTTATGCTTGCGAGCGCTTCTTCGGATGTGGCGAAAATAGAATTTGGAAATAGTTATTTCTATCTAAGCCATCAGCTTTTATATGGTTTGATCCCGGGGCTTATCGGATTTTTTTTAGCTTCTAATATTTATTATCAAAATTATAAGAAGTTCATTATTCCCTTTTTTATTTTAAATATTATTTGTTTGGTTTTAGTTTTTTCTCCTCTCGGGGTCACTTCCGGGGGCGCATCTAGATGGCTAAATCTTGGCTTTGTTTTTCAGCCATCCGAATTTTTAAAAATATCCTTCATTGTTTATTTGGCCGCTTGGATGAGCGGCAATGAAAAGAGAAAAAATAGTTGGGGGGGATTTTTATTATTTTTTGCTATTTGCGGATTAGTTTCTATTCTTTTGATATTACAGCCGGCTACCAGTATAGTTGCTATTTTGATGCTTTCGGCCCTGATCATGTATTTTGTAAGCGGTGCAAGGATCTCTTACATTCTTACTACAATGACTTTGGCGGCAGTTCTTTTTGCCGGATTGCTGTATTTAACGCCCAATAGCTATAGAACACAAAGGATCATGAGCTTTATAGACCCGAGTCAAAATGTTTTGAGTTCTAGCTACCACATAAATCAATCTCTTATTGCTATAGGATCCGGAAATATTTTTGGTGTTGGTTATGGCGAATCGACTACAAAGATCCATTATTTGCCGGAACCTATCGGGGATTCTATTTTTGCTGTTATTGCCGAAGAACTTGGTTTTGTCGGGTCGGTCGCTTTGATCTTGTGTTTTCTGATCTTAATTACCAGGATATTTATTTTAGCCAAGAGAAGTAGGGATCATTTTGCTCAGTTAATTCTTGTGGGTTTTGGATCTCTTATCGGTATTCAGGTATTCATAAATATAGGGGCTATATCGGGATTGATACCACTAACCGGAATGCCCTTGCCATTCATAAGTTATGGGGGTACGGCTCTTGCGGTTTTTATGACTATTTCAGGTATAATAATAAATATAACAAAACATAATTAGCTTAAATTAATTTAATTTTTATATGAAAAAAGCTAGAATTTTATTGGTTGGCGGCGGCAGCGGCGGCCATATTTATCCCTTAATAGCAGTGGCTCAGAAAATAAGATCTTTTGTTGGTACGGATAGCGGTTATCATTTGGATCTAAGATATTTTGGAGATGCCGGAGGATATGAGGGCCTTATCAAAGAAAATGGTATCGAATATTCGCATATTATTTCTAGCAAGTTAAGGCGATATTTTTCGTTTAAAAATTTTGTTGATTTTTTTAAGTTTTTTGCGGCGATATTTCAGTCACTATTCAAGGTTTTTTTATTTATGCCCGATGTGGTTTTTTCAAAGGGTGGTCCCGGTTCTTTGCCTATTATTTTTGTTTGTAAATTTTTCGCTATTCCTATTGTGATCCATGAATCGGATAGCGCCCCTGGATTAACCAATCTGATAAGCGGAAAAATTTCTAAAAAGATATTTTTGGCCTTTGGATCGGCGCAGCGATATTTTCCAAATAAGAATGTCGAGGTGGTTGGTAATCCTGTTCGAAATGAATTAATAATGGGGGAGGGGGATTCTGCTGCGCAAATAACCGAAGCTGATCAAAAAAATGCCAGGGATCATTTTGGTTTTGATCAGAAAGATCCAGTATTGCTCGTTTTGGGCGGTTCTCAGGGGGCGGTTGTCATCAATGACTTTGTACTTAAAAATATAGAAGCCCTTACCGTAAAATTTAAAGTTTTACATCAGGTTGGTTCTAATAATTTCAATGAATATAAAAAAGATTATGATTTTTTAAGTAAGACTATTTCTGACAAGGTAAAGAATAATTATAGATTTTATTCTTATTTTGGAGATGATCTAAAGAATGCTTATATTGCCTCCGATCTTGTTTTGGCTCGTGCCGGAGCTGGTACTATTTTTGAGATAGCGTATTTTGGCAAGCCCTCTATCTTAGTTCCTCTACCAGATGCCGCAAATGATCATCAAGTTCTGAATGCTTATGAATTTGAAGAGGCTGGCGCCACATTCGATATCGAACAAGAAAATTTTCTAAGCCATTTAGTTCTAGTTCAATTAGAGACTTTGATCTCTAAAACCGATGATCTGAAAAAGATGTCTAAGTTGGCGGCCGCTTTTTTTAGGCCGTTTTCGGCGGATAGCATAGCTTCGTATCTATTGTCATTTTCCGGGCTTAATATATATCGTGATAAGAAATCGATCAAGGAGGCATTATTAAAATAACCATTAAAAACTTATGCGGGGTTTGATAAAAAAATAATATGTTAAATTTTCTAAAAAATATATTCAATAAGCAAAATAAAGTTGTCGTAAGATTTGCGCCTAGCCCGACCGGCGAGCTTCATATTGGGGGCGCCAGAACGGCTTTTTTTAACTACCTTTTTGCTAGACATAATGGCGGAAAGTTTTTATTAAGAATTGAGGATACGGACAGGGAAAGGTTGGTTCCGGGTTCTATAGACCGCATCAAAGCCGCTCTTAAATGGCTTGGTATGGACTTGGATAACGAAGAAAAAATAATGATCCAATCCGAACGAGTTGATATTTACAAAAAGAGAGCCATTGAATTATTGGAAAAAAATGAAGCCTATATTTGTGTTTGTTCCAGAGAAAGACTGGCCGCCGATCAAGAAGAGCAAATGAAAATGGGGAAACCGCCAATGTATGCCGGTCATTGCCGTGAAGCTGGAATAAAAATATCTGAAGTGGATGGCAAGAAGCCCTATGTGATCAGGATGAAAATGCCTAGATCGGGGAAGATCATAGTTCATGATCTTATTAGGGGCGATGTTGAGTTCGATCTAGCTCTTATAGATGATCAGGTGCTTTTAAAATCCGATGGCTTTCCAACATATCATCTTGCATCGATCATTGATGACCATGAAATGAAAATTTCGCATGTAATTCGCGCCGAAGAATGGTTGCCGTCTACGCCTAAGCACCTGATTCTTTATAAGATGTTCGGTTGGCAGGCGCCGCAATTTTGTCATTTGCCGATGATACTTGCCCCTGATAAATCTAAACTTTCTAAGCGCCATGGCGCAACTGGAGTTTTTGAATATAAGCAGCTCGGATATCTGTCTGGGGCTATTTTGAATTTTATCGGTTTGATGGGCTGGCATCCAAAAGAGGATCGCGAGGTTTTAAGCCTTAATGAAATGATCGATGAATTTTCTTTGGATCGAGTTCAGAAGGGCGGAGCCATTTTTGATATTAAAAAATTGAATTGGCTAAATTCCGAGTATATTAAAAAAGCCCCGATCGCCGAATTAAAATTGGCTTTAGCGGATATTTTTGGACAAGATTATATTAAAAATAATTTGATAGATAAGTTGATAGAATTATCCAAGGAAAGAATGGAAAAACTTACTGATTTTAAAGAGATGAATGAATTTTTCTTTGAT
>Ga0172381_10008385_pt1 | contig 10106 bp, 6 predicted proteins | sample Leawel6488metaG_FD_119754 | JGI IMG/M metagenome (GOLD analysis project Ga0172381, IMG submission 119754) | Leachate microbial communities from a municipal landfill in Southern Ontario, Canada - Leachate well 64-88 metaG | ecosystem: Engineered > Solid waste > Landfill > Unclassified | place... | reverse complement strand
CTTGCCTATGACCTGCTTTCCAATCAGCTTAATGGCGCTCTCCTTATTGGGGCCGATGGGCGAGCCCACCACGATCTGGGTGACGCCGGTTCCGAGAAGCTCATCCACCCGTGTCCTGCAGTCCGCGGGCGCACCGGAGACGGAGAAGGCCTCAGTCATCTTGGCAGTTACAGCCGCCATGGCCGCTTTGAAGTCGTATTTAGCAATGGCCTCGGAGATTGTCTTCGCCTCATCCATGCCAATTCCGTGCCTCTCTAAAACGTTCTCGGGCGAACCTGCCACGATGAAGGCCACCACAATCTTGGAGGCATTAACGGCCTTGGCCGGATCTTTGTCGGCGCTGAAGCTGGCATAGGCGCACACCTGCACATCCTCAGGCTTTCGGCCCACCTTTTCCGCTCCCTGTCTGATCATGGGCACGGCGAACTTGAAGTCCTCGGGATGAGAGGCATTGATGAGCACGCCATCGGCAATGGCTCCGGCCAGCTCCAGCATCTTCGGCCCCTGAGCGCCGATGTAAATTGGAATTTTGCTGGTGGCAAAGGCCATCTGCGCACCTTTAAAGCCCGCCTGGTTAACCTGCTCCCTGGCCAAAAAGGCCCGAATGGCCTGGACCGAATCCTTGACACGGGTGAGGGGCTTGTCCCAGTTGATGCCCATCTTCTCGAAGGTGGCTTTGTCCCCAGGACCTATGCCCAGTATGGCTCTCCCGCCTGACAGTTCGTTTATGGAGGCGATGGACGAAGCGGTGATGGCCGCATTCCTGGTGTAAGGATTGGTAACGCCCGTTCCCAGCAAGATCTTATTGGTTACCATTGACAGCACGGCTAAGGTGGTCCAAACATCTCGATTATTATAATGATCTGTTATCCAGATATTCTGAAATCCAGCATCCTCTGCCAGCTTTGCCATATAGCCGATCTTATAGGCCGATTCATCGGGCACAAACTCAATTCCGAACAACTTAAATCTCCTCCAGCTCGATGCGGTCCCCGGCTTTGAGGCAGAACGCCTCGGCGGCATTTCCCTGGTTGACCGCAATTTCAGCAAAGCCATGGCTGCCCAGGGTTATAAGTGGTTCGATCCTGCGAGCCTGGGCGTAGGTTCCAACGTGCCTTAGCTTTATTCCCTTCAGGCTCACTGGGAAGGCCGGAACCTTTCTCATATTCAGGATGAGGTTACCGAATCGGTCCACATAGATGACCGTGGCCTCAATACCCCGGTCCGTCTTCTTTGCTTCTCCGAAATTCAGGTTTTTAGGCCTGACCGGGGGGCCAATACCTGCAGGGCTTTTGCCTGAGGCCAGGAGAGCTGCGACTGGAGCGAAAACGTCCCTGCCATGGAAGGTGTTGGAGGCCGGGTACGCCTGGCCAAGGGCCTCAAGAGAAATGGCTATCTTGTAGGCTTGCAGAGGATTGCCCGGCGTGCCCAGACTGCGTGCCGCAGGCATGAGCAGGCCGTTGTCCGGCCCGACGAATATCTGCCCGCCGCTTTCAACCACCAGGCCCAGCCTCTCCGTGCCCACGTCGGGGTCAACCACACCGATGTGGATGGTGCCGGGAGGAAAGAAGCGTGCACTGGAGAGCAGGGCAAAGGCACCGGCGCGCACATCCTGGGGCGGGATGTCGTGGGCGATGTCCACGAAGGTTACGTCCCTGGCTTTTTCGCCCAGCCGGGAGAGGATCACGCCTTTCATCTGCGCCGGGTAAAAGGAGCCGAAATCGGTGAGCAACGTTATGATCTTCATTTTGTTATTTCCGATACTATTTCTGCTACCATTATCCATCTCCTCCCAAGCTCCTGCATGAGCGCACGCGACTTGCTGGCATCTGTATTGTCCAGGACGTAGGATGCCACTATCTCGCTGCCGATCCAATGCAGGGTCTTGCCATGGAAGCGCGGCTTCTGCCCATGATGGCCACTGCCTCAGCTTCGCCATAACGCGCCAGGCCTCAGGCCTCAGGCCGCAGTCAAGCAGATCTTATCAGTGTCGTCGAATATCTGGATTTTCGATGTGAAAAACCAGAATGGAGTATCATTAATTTAATATTATCATATACAAGTTTCCAATTTGTAGCTTAAATTTTAATTGTTGTTGATTTTATCAATTTGTTCTTTCTCTTTTGGTTTATTCATGCCCGCATTGGATTTTTGACTTTCTATATATGTCTTTATTTCATCTAATTCGGCAAAAAATTCGTTATCTATATCAATTTCTTTAACATAATTGTAACATTGTTCAATAGATCTCATCAAATGCTTCTTTTCTTGCAGGTTACTAGAAGCTTGCGGCTGCTGAACCAGTGGTTGTGTGGCTGCTGTTTGAGCGGGCTGGGGGGCTGGTTGCGGCTGAACCGGTGGTTGTGTAGCTACTGTTTGAGCGGGCTGGGGGGCTGGTTGAGGCTGAACCGGTGGTTGTGTAGCTACCGTTTGAGCGGGCTGAGGGGATGGTTGCGGCTGAACAGGTGGTTGTGTGGCTACCGTTTGAGCGGGCTGGGAGGCTGGTTGCGGCTGAACAGGTGGTTGTGTGGCTACCGTTTGAGCAGGCTGTGGCATAGCTTGCTGCTGAATGATGCCATTATTCAGAATTTCTAGTTTTTGTTTATATGCTTTGGCCAAGTAGAGATAAGCATCTCGATCCGACATCAAGTTAATCGATCTTTCGAGATGATCTATGGCCTTATTGATTCGATCTTCTGCCAAATCTGGCTTTCCTAAAATGCTTTTCTTATACCAGATCCAACCTAAGCATTTTTCCTTAGCAGATCTGTATTCTTTCCTATATTCATCATTTTTTAATCCATCTATATACTCAGTTGAACCTGATGCCAAGTCAAATGCCACATCAAGCTTTGGATAATCTTCTTTATTCTTAAGAACATCATTTTGAGGAGATTCTACATATTTTATCGATTTATTCGCATATAAAAGCGATAATTCTAAGCGGGTAGATATAATAATAAGCCCAAGAGGCAGGCTTAATCTTAGCCCCTCGCCAATAGTAGTATTTATATTGAGTTCATTATTGTTCTTCAATCTCTCGGCATTCGTTATTATCTGATTAAATTCCTCTTCACTTTCATTGAACATCTTTTTCTTTGAATAGGCGTTTGCGAGACGGTAGCAAATAATCATTTCCTCTAGCTGAGGCACTCCTGTCATTGTCAATGCTTTTGAAACATTAAGCTGCATTATTTCTTGATCATATTCTTTCATTTCTTCGCAAATAATGCTTAGCCAGTAGTGTGCCGCCATTTTGAAGCTCATTTGTCCGCTTTCGAATAGTATAATTGCCTCCTTTAGACTTTTTTCAGCTTTTTCAAATATTTCTTTTCTTTGGACTGGTTCGATGCATTCTTGTGCCTGTAAAATGTAAGTAACTCCAATATTGAACCGAGATAATGAATCATCCGGGTTCAAACTCAGAGCGTTCTCCCATGCTTCTCTTGCCTCTGCATAATATTTAGTTTTGGTATAGGCCCACCCTAGAATGGAACGATCCTTATGATCCAGTGGATCTAAAGACACCATATGTTCAGCATTTTGCTGAGCCTCTGCTAATCGGCGGGATTGATTTAAAAGAGCTCGAGCTAACTTTGTCTGTAACTCCAGATGAGCCATCTTCTGAGTATCCTCATGGAGATTCTCTATGCACCGATTATAATAATACTCTGATTTTAAATAATCCACTTCTGTGCCTATGCTAAAATATAGATCCCCTAGAGTTAAACATATATCCACAAAATAATCAACATTTTTTTCAATTTCGCCAAGTTCTTTTGCAACAAACTCATCTAAGCGCCATCGTTGTTCCTTCAAGATATTTCCGAAAGTTTTTAGATCTTCTTTCTGCTTAAAACGACTGAGCAAATTTAAGTTGCAATATAATTTAGCACTGCCAATTTTTTTCAGAAAATTTTCATCTGTATATACTTTATCTTTAAGAGTTATTTTTTCTAAGACATCCTTGGCATCCTTGCATGCTTTTTCGGCATCCTCTATCATCCCTTCATTGCGATGTTCTGAACTCCAAATGATGTCGATTTTTTTTATAGCAATTAGACAAAGCCTTCTGGCTTCTTCTGGTTTGATAGTGAGCCTATCGATCGCGTCTAAGCAATATTTCTGGACATATTTGGTTTTTGTAGTATTAGACGCAAAATAAATTTCTTCCAACAAAAGCACAGTCCTAGCATAGACCAATGGGTCTTCGTAAACTTGATCCAACTCATATATTAGATTCCATTCTATATCGTCCAAACTAATCTTACGTTCTTTTATATCCTTCTTTAAGTCCATAATAATTGACTTACACCTTTCCGAAAGACAAATAGCATGTTCCCTCAGATCCATTGAATTTAGTGCAGGATTCATGCTTTGGGCAATTTCAAACTGATCATTTGCTTCAGGTAATAATGCATGATTTTTGTAGATTTGTCCTAACCTTATGTGCAAGAACGCATCCTCTGGCGAGATGTTTATTGCTTCTTTTAGAAGAAGCTCAGAAAATATATAGGTGCTTTTATCATGACATTGTCCATATAAATGATAGTAATAGTCCGTCGCAAGATCCATTATACATTTTGTGACTAATAATGCCGCACCTTTGGTATTTTCTCTTTTAAAATAGGCCATATACAAAGCCCGATAGGAAAGACAGACTGCTTTCTTGTGATTAATTATTGATTTGTCTAGATTTTTTTGCGCCGCAGCTAGATCATTAAATTCATACTCTGGCAGTTCTATTATTTCTCGGAAGCGTTGAGCTAAGCCCATTAGGTGATAAACGTTTGCATTTTGATCATCCGATTCAGGATTGAGGGTGATTGCGTGCATACATAATTTAATTATCTTATTATATTGTCCTTTTAGACCTTCTATGCTTGATGGTGGCATATATTCCTTTTTATCCTTAAATTCCTTTTCAATTCTTTGATTTTCTTCGAAGAGGTTCAACCCTAGGGCATAATATCCCTCCCATCGGTCTGGAGTCTTCTCGATTGATTTTAAAAATGCAATCTCTGCAGATTTAGGTCTCTTTAGTTCGTTGTACAATACTCCTAGATTATAATACACCATATTAAACTGCTCATCTTCTGCGAGAGTTTCCAGAAATTTTTTTTCTGCTTCGATTAGTTTTAATTTCTTATTTAATCGACTGCGCAAACAATCCCTATATGCCTTCAACCCTTCACTAAATCGACATGTAGCCTTCCACCTCACCAATTCTTTGCGATATGGATTGAACACAAAGTCCGTAAAAATGCGGCACGCAAGTTCTGTAATCTGCTCTTCAATATCCAGAGGACTTTCCTCTTGAGAAAGCTTCTTGTCGGTTGGTCTTTCCTTACTCAGCTCTTTTTTTTGCCCTTGATTGGATTTTGGTCCCTGTTGAGTATTTATATCTTCTGCAGTATTTTCCTCAATCGTATCGTTTTCACTCAGCGGAAAACTTAATTTTTTCCTAACCTGCCAGCTATTGCACGATCTTTGCCCTCCGGAAATATGCGCCGTAAGGACCAGAACTTCGTTATTTTTAGCATCCTTGTTCTTATGTATCGCTCCTGTAATTGTTGGCGGTTTCAAAATGAAGGCAATGAATTTCGTGACAAGCTCTGCAGGAGCATTTAGCCATCCTACATTCAATGCGGATTCGGTTCCTACTGTTTTTCCGATCAACTCGTTTATTGCATCTTGATCGATTTTTATGCCAGCCTGTATGGGCTGATCCAATCCCGTTGATGTGGGCATTGAACGAGTTTCATTAGCTTTGCTGAAAATATCATTAAGTTCTGCAATCTTTATGGCTAGAAGATTTGAAATCAAAATTCCATCTAGGCTTTTTCCGGATTTGTCCTCAAAATTTTCTATGATTACTTTTTTATGCGCAGACCATGCCATGAGCAATATTTCAAAAATGACCCAAACCAAAAGGATAGGAGCACCATTATCCCATACTGCAATCAGAATTTGATAAATTTTTCCCGCAGCATCAATAACTATAGTGGACACAGAAATAGGCATTATCGATGCTGTAGATATCCCTGTGGCTTTGATTGAATTCTCAACAAAAAGAGTAGTATTATAAGAAGTAAGATTATTAAATAACGTACTGCTAAAACTCGAATTAGAAATCGTTGCATTTGCTATTGGATAATTAACCACTTTTTGAGTTGTAGCGTTTATTATAGTTGTATTTATAAGTATTGCTTTTTTTATGATGATATCATGAATCGTTGCATTAAGGACGGTTATGTTTTTAAAAATAAAGTCATTTATGGATGTATTTTGCTCAATTACACGAGATAGTGAATCATTTATCGAGGATATATTCTTAAATAACATATTATTCATAATAACATCTGAAAGGTTCTGATTTAACACGGTTATATTCTTAATTATTAGATCAGACATATTATTTGAAGAGATGCTAGTATTCTTGCTGAATACTATATCATTATTTGATAGAGACAAATTTTTTAAAATTACATTTTGCATCTCCCCACCTGAAAGCACCACTTTTTGGAGGACTATGCTGTCGTAAACTTTTTGTTTTACCGCTACAGTGACTTCACTATTTATAATTGTGTTAGACTCAGCATTCGCTTTCAAAAAGATTTTGCTCAATGTACCGTTGAATAGAAGGAAAATCAATCCGATAAATGAGAGTCTGATTACGGGCGGCCTCCATTCACTCTTAAGCATCCTATATAATTGTCCCACTCTATATGCAGGACCTTTCGCCAAAAATTGCAGCCTTATCCAAAAGATATCTTTTGCCTGCGCCCTCCAGATTGAGATCAGTATAATTGCCCACATTATAATTGATGGCATAATTAAGGAAGTTATCGGAACCTGAATATTTCGCAAATTTTGCGACTCATTATTCAAGAAGATTGCCAGTCCACTTGACTCAGAAGGTATCACAAGAAAAGTTGCTCCAAATAGCCCGTAACATAGAATCGCGGCAAATAGAATGACGACCCATATTATAAGAAACAATAAAGCTGCTCTAAAGGCGCCTTTAGTACTCCGTCCGCCTTCAACAAAGTAAAACGCACCACCCATTGATCCTCCTTACCTTATGCTCATGTTTATCTTTATGCCTGCGTTAGCAATTAACCATTATATTTAGTTCGGAACTATATCTACTTTTCGAAATCCAAACATATAAATCACAAAAAATTCTATTATATTTATTAAATTTGAATCAGGAATTTAACAAATTTTAATTTAATATTTGTATATCTTTGATACTCGAAACTACAATCTCCTCTTGCCCATTGAATTCAGAGATAGTTCCTAGGACCCTGATTAGATCTCCCGCATGAAGCTGGGACAGAAGCTCTTCAGATCTTGAAGCTGAAGGGATAAAAATTGGCAACGGCGATGAGTTCAGCTTAAGGATAAGGTTGCCTCCGCTTCTGGTTGGCTTTATCTCAAGGACTTTGCCTTCCACCGAGATGCTCGCAACTTTCTTGGCTGCAGAAAAGCCATCTAAACCGTCATCTTCTGGACCAAAGGCCCAAAAAGCCACGGCCAGAGATCCCAGGGCCATGAGGAGCAGCACTACTACGATCTTCTCCTCCTTTTGCATCCTCATGATCTCACATCCAGCTCTAAAGCCCAGGCTATGCCGCAAGCTCCACGCGATTATGCAAAAAATGTTTTGAGATTTGTGGGAATACGATTATTATCTTATTTCTTGGCTTCCGGTTTGGCACCGTAGTACTGCTGCCAGCCTTTCTCCAGGTGATCCAGGCATATGTCGCATACGCCCTTGTATGCGCCCTCGGGGTATGTAAGGTTATGAACGGGGGCCTTTATGGGAAAGAGCAGCGGTCGTGCACGTGTACATAGTTCGCAATCAGCCATTTGAATTCATCTCCTACTGGATGAAAGATGGAAGTTCTCATGTTTAAGTTTTCCGTTGGCGCAATAGGCAGTTGCATTTGGCCGGGGCGTTATCCTAATGAAAACAGGTACTTCGACGAGCTTCATTGTAGAGGTATTGCCGATAGTTAGGTTAAAAGGAAAAACTATATTCCGGCTGGCGTCAGCGCTAATTATTATGGAACCCATATATTCTCCCGGAGGGCATTTGTTTTCAATGCTTAGATTGATAAATTCGATACGGTTAGAGTTAAATGGCTTAATCATATTAGATCCGCTTGAATTCCATTTAGCATTAATGAGCTGTCCCTTGGAAGAGTTCGGAAACGATAGATCAGCCTGCAAGAGATCGCATCCTGCATTTTTAACAGAGATTGTCACAAAATCACCATCTCCTGCTGTAGAGTTTTCCTTGATCTGCAGAGGATCTGTAACGATATTAAGGGGAGGGTTCTGCCACAGTATACACAGAAATAGAAAAGCCAGCACCAACGATCGGATTAGCAATAGAATAACATTTTTAGATAGTAGTAAATATAAAGCACCTAACCAGCCCATATCACCATTAGCCCAGTCGCAATGACTAATTGTCAAATCTAATGATTTATTTTTTATATCTATGGGAATTAGGGTCCTAATCTTCCTTGTGTGCAGCCAAAGTACATAGCTCTCCGACTCACCACTTGATAGTTTTCCAGTTTTATTTATCCATATTCTTTCGAAATCTTCTCGATATTTTGATCCATTTTCAAATGAAGACTCGCACCATTTATGGTCTGGCTTTGGCCGGATTAATACTGAGCCTTCTGGCAATTTAACTGCTATTTCCTCGTCTTGTATGCATGAATGACCTTTATTACTGACTATTATATAATAACTTATGTCTCCAGGAAGCAAGAACGCGAATTTCCATGAATACATATTGCTCCGGCATAATAAATAATGAGCTATAGAAATTATTATTGTAATATATACGACAGATAAAGCAATCTGAAATGGAATATCCGAAATTGTGAGGTTGATAACCATAATAAATAATATGCATAATATAATAGTTAGAATTAGAGTAACTACAAAATCATATAGTATTCGTTTAAAAGTTATATGTGATTCTAGCATAATATTCTCCTAATTTTTCTTCCTCCTCCATAAAACCTAAAACCAAATAGTATAGTGATTTATTATAATTCATATAAGCTTGATAGCTGCTGACGAAGCTTATGCAGGAAATAAACAAAATAAACAATGAAATGAATATACATAAACTCCATGAAACCTGAAATGTCTTCAGTAAATAATATGGGACAACAATAGAGAAAGGAACCAAAGCAATAAATGTGTTTGCATAAAACTCAGAGTAACAATATTTGCCTTTTCTTAGATGCGTAATATAATTTAATGCATCTGCACCGATCTTTTTAATAAAATAATAATATATAATATTTTCTGGATCGCAATGGTTGAATTTATTAGGATCAATTTTGGTCAATCTATTGAATTTTGTTATCCATAATTGGACCTCATCGAATTGATCGAATATCAGGCCTTCCAGGATGGAATGATGAATGTTGTCCAGGATAACACCCATAATCGTGCCGACAAGCAGAACAAAGCCGATAAATGCAATCATGTTATTGTAATTAGAAAGAACAAGCTCCGTAAGTCTGGTAGGGCTCCACACATCCATGAGCATGAAAAATGTAACGGCTGTGAAAAATCCGGGAAATGTATGTGATAAAAGATGCTCATATTCAAATTGACCTGGAATCTCTCCTGTCAATAAAATCCCATCCAAATATCCTTAACTATTTGTAATGGATAATTGGTAGTCACACCTTTAAATAACTTCTCTCAATAAATTTATATTAAAATAGTTGCAACAAAAAAATTTCTCTTTAGACCTCAGCCCGGTAGTCCTCCATCCCCCTTACCATCTCTGCCAGCTCCTCCACCAGTGCCTCGTCCACCTCCGCGAGCCTCACCTTTCGCACTGCATTTGTCACCTCGATGTCCGCCATGACGATCTTGGGAAGAGAGCTGTGCTTGAAGCCCTCCACCACAGCATAGTTCACTCCATCCGCCTCCAGTTCTGCCAGCGCGCAATTGAGGTCTCCCCGATCCCGCGTCACCTTCAGCCGCGCCTCTCCCAGACCGATAACCACGTCCGCCCCGGCATCGAAGTGGCGCTTGGTGTCGCCCCGGTCCACAGGATG
>Ga0172381_10008383_pt1 | contig 10107 bp, 8 predicted proteins | sample Leawel6488metaG_FD_119754 | JGI IMG/M metagenome (GOLD analysis project Ga0172381, IMG submission 119754) | Leachate microbial communities from a municipal landfill in Southern Ontario, Canada - Leachate well 64-88 metaG | ecosystem: Engineered > Solid waste > Landfill > Unclassified | place... | reverse complement strand
CCATGTCAACCATGGCTTCGCCTGGATCGCTCATAGCATCCGTCTCAAGGATCGTCTTGCTCATGCCGTTGAAACCACCGTAGGTATTCGCGGCAGCCAGGTCGGCCCAAGCCGACAATCGCTTGCGGGATTCCTTAGTTACAACCTGGTCGATCATCTTCCACTGATCTTTCACCAGGGTGGTAGCGTTGAACACGGGGCTATCAATACCTCGTGATCGCAGATTGGCAATCAGATGGTTTTCGTAGATGGGGACCATCATCTTCAATTTGTCGTCATATCGCATACGACCTGTATTCACCGTGGCACAAGGACGACCCTTGCTGTCACGGTAAGGGCGTCGCATACCGGGATCAAAGCGACTTCCGGCCAACTGCTCACCGACAGGGCCAAAGCCTTGGCCATTCAATACGTAGTCTACAAACATGCTTATTCTCCTATTCTGGTTGTCGGCGATTGTTGCCGAGTTATGTCATCCTCGCTTATTCCCAAGTGGATCAATAACCGGTGTAGCGAACCCACACGAGGGTTCCCGTGGAAGTTACGTCGGCGACAGTCTCCATCACCACGAAAGGCTCACTCTCAGGACCGCCCGTAGTAGACACGCAAGTACCGTCACCGTCGTTGACAATCAGCAGGTCGCCGATCGCCTTGCTGTCGCCCGTGCTAGTGCCTGCCGCTGATACCAACACGTTCAACTCATCGCCAGCCAATGGGCAATACAGGAAGCAACGATCCCCATCGGCATAAGCTGCCGTAGCTGCTTTGCCTTGCAACATATCTTCCCGCAGAATGTACAGCGGGCCTTGCGGACGATTACCATCAGCATCGCGGTTATAAGCCTCGTAGGTAAACCGCCCTCCCACCGGCTCTGTAGCCGCTTTGATTTGCATGATCGTGCCGGGATACGGCGTGCCACTCACAATCCCCTCGCAGAACTTGCCGCGAGGATTGGATTCTACAACAATGCAATTCCCCTTCGCCATATTAGATTCTCCTGTCTCTGAGATTCAATTTCGTATCTACACGAACAGAGCAAGCCAATTTACTTCTGCTGGCTCCAATTCGTGGTAGGCATTTCCAGGATGTCATTCGGGTCAACATCGTCCGCACGAGACTGGTTGAACGCAGGAGCCATTCCCAGGTAGTTCATTGCCGGTACTGCCACGTCTTGGGCAGGCAGCAAGGCCAAGTCAGCACGCAGGTCATTGATGTCCCGCAACTGCAAACGCTCAATCTGGGCCTTACGCACCGCTTCATCGCTGATGTTGGCCACCAAGCGATTGATGATTGCACCCTTCTCCTGGGCTTCAATCGCTTGGGCATTTGCCACTACTCGACGGACAGGCAACGGCGCTTGCTCCATCCATTCCTGATCAGTCAGCTTGCGTGATTGATTGGCTGCCAATTGCTGGACCTGCGCCTTAGCCGCAACCGCTTCCTCTTCAGCAGTCTTCAGCTTCTGGTTAGTCGTAGCCATCTTCTTGCGGCACTCGTCCATCGTAACGAGAGCCTCATCCTTCATGGCATTCAACGTTTCACGATCCCTCTCAGTCCAACCGCACTCACCGCAGTTGCCGATCAGGTCGTCCACAATTCGCTTCTTGTCACTCGCATTCAGAGCCATATTTGGTTCTCCTTGTTGGCTATTAGTTACAGACGACTCATCGGCAACATCCGACTCTTCGTCACCTGAATCGTTATTCTCCTCCGCCTCATCATCTGATTCTTCCTCCTCTTCATCACCGTCCGGTACTATTACCTCGCCCTCCTCGTCCAACCCTTCCTGATCTGCCCGCCCACCATCGTTGTCTACTGCATCTTCGACGTATTTCACTACCTTGTTAACCGGAGTTGGATTGCCAGTTAACGACGCCTCACCGCTCTCGTTTACAGCAAACCCCCGGCGAAACAGCCTGTCGCCGTCTTGGTAGATAAAGTGGTTATCCAATACCTCAACAACTTTGAGTTGAGCTGCTTCATTTTCTTTCAAGACATTCACGTTGTTGGTTGGCTCATAGCCAATGACCCTCGTTACCTTCTGTGGTGTACCTTCCAGTTGCAATCCACCTACGGGGTCTTGCTTGTATTTAATCCGATAAAACTGATTCTCCATGCTGTAAATCACGCTATCTTCAAACAGGTCTTGAACATAGATTCCTGCTGGATATGCCGCAGTAGGATTACCACTTTCGGTCTTGGCAAACTTGGAATTAAGCAAGCTTGATAGGCTTTCGCGAAGCGTGTCGTAAGACTGACCAGACTTCAAGGAGTTATCAACCAATTTCTTCTTGCGGCGATTGGTAAGCAACTTTGGCAAGTCAGATTCAGTCTTGTCTGGGTTATGCTTCAACCAAGCAGCACGTACCTTCTTCTTAACCGAGGCTAAGTCTTCAGGTGGGATGTCAACCTTCTGCCCCCGAAATCCCTTACCTAGTGCCGCAACGGCTGCGCCTACGTGCTGCGCGTCATCAATACGTAGCTTCCAGGTAGAGGGTTTCTCAGGATCAGGCACATAAGCAAACGAGGACGCCTTCAGCGTTTCCTCACCTTCAGTCTTCGTTGCATTGTTCACTCGTTTACGCAATTGCTCATTCAGTTTGGCCACGATTGCCTCCTGATTATTCGTTGTCTTGGAAGCAATAACGCCTCCTCGTTGATTTCTTAGGTAGGACCCAGACCTAGTCATCGACTCCTTCAGCTTTTCGGGGTCTAGCTTGAATTCCTTAATACCAGAATGCTTCTTCATGTATTGCTTCTGGTCTTCTTTGCTTACACCCAAAGCTGCGGCTAACTCAGACCCACCCTTGGCCTTCAGTTTTTCGGAAGCTTCCTTTAGGCTAGAGAACCCAGCCAACTTAGCCGCAGTTGCTGAATCAATTAGTTCCTGCTCTCCCTTGTAGCCATGCTGTTGAGCAACAGTATCTAGATTCTTTCCTGCCCCTCCACCAAAAGTCTTGTACAAATCCTGAGATACCTTCGACGACGTTCTTGTATAGTCCGGATGATCCCAAGCTGTCTGATTACTTCCGCTGCTGTTCTTTCCGTAGAGGCCATGTTTAGCGCCCTGGTTTTCATGGGTGCTGGCCAGACCCTCAGCTATTTTGCTAACCTTAGCGGCCGTTCCTCCAACAGAACAGGGTTTATATTGATTGCATCCTTCTGGGTTGGCGTTAGTAATCTTGGACATAGTCTTTCCACCCATATTCTGGTATATGTGAGCTACAACGGCCCAATACATATCTCCGGAGTACTTGCCCTTATCAGCAGCTAGCTTAGCCTTCTCCCACTTTGCTTCATCGATTGCCCAGTTCGGTGGATTCTCGCCCAACTCCGTCTTCTGTTTCAGTGCATCGCTACCCAACTCTCTATCCTGGTCAGTCAAGTGCATTGCGCCTAACTGCGCGTGCTCATGATGTTCACCCCTACCAGTGCCAGCATTCAGAGGCTTGAAGTGACCAGTATTCTTCGAGTGGGGTTGACCAATTACGTTTGCAAGCAAGTCAGATAGTTGATTCCTAATAGGAAGGAGGCCATTAGAAATCCTGCTTGAGGATTTACCAGATGAATCCTTAGTGGATAGGATATGACCAATCCTTATATCTTCTGCCGAACGCAACTTTACTTGGCTAGACTTCAACTGCTCCTGTCTAGTCTTAACCAATAGGAGTCTGGCCCCGTCACTGATCCTATCACTATGCCCCATAGGTTGAGAAGCAGCGGCTTCGTAAGACTTACCTATCTTGGAAGCTTCTCTAGGTGTTGCTGCTTGTTGTAGATGCTCCCACAACTTTGGCATACCTGGGTTAGTAGACGGATTAAGTTGTGGGTGTTGTGGCATCGGAGGAATAACTTTTCCTCCAGTAGAACAGGGCTTGTATTGATTACACCCCTCTGGGTTGGCATTTAGAAGCAATGCAGTCAGTTGGGCAACTAACGGTTGATTAGAGCGATTGGCCAATACTCCACAGCCATCACGTAAACTACAAGCGCCTACCTGATCTGGAAGAATAGCCAAGTGGTCTGCTCTGTAATTGCGAGCTACGTGGGTGTAGGTCACACCGTTGTAGTTGGAGCCAGTGGGGGCCTTATCATTCCTGGTGAAGAGACCAGTAGATAATTCGATAGGGCGATTGGCTCTTAGATTGCGAGTGATGTTAGGGTTGACCTTGTCAGTCTTCTTCACATCAAACCAACCGTAGCCCCGCAACACTCCGTCTTTGTCAGTATGGGGGTGCTTGACGAGACCGATACCACTTTTTCGCAGTACATACGGATCGTCATTAGCGCCGATGTTATTGCCGGCAGCATCCGTAGGATGGTTAACCACCATGGGAATGCCATCCCACTGGGCTTCGCTATTGCGAATTTCTTCAGGTGGGTATAGAAGCGGTCCCTTGGAACCGTTTAACACCTGGGGCTTGAGCAACACCATGGGAGCAACGAGGAATTCACGTCCCTCGCGCTTGATGCTGCGAACCCTGGAAGATAGGTTGGCCAATACCCTTTCCATGACGGAACTTTAACTGGTTCCATCAGGAGTGGTAAATAGAGTGTGGGGTAAACCGTATCCTAGGGCTAAAGTTACCCCTAGCTTAGGGCTTAGGATGCCCTACAGAGCCTCTAGCATCACTTGTAATGCGTTGTGGCGCAATAAATAACCCCTAGTGCCCACCCATTACAGGCAAGCACTAGGGGCCTTCCCCAAGCAACCCACAACACAACAGACCGCGGCCTTACACCCCTACATTATACCAGCTTTGGCAAGTCCTGGCAGTGAATAAAAATGTCTAGAATGTCTGAGGCATTACATGGGATAAGGCTAGCAACAGATATTCTATCTGCCAATTCTTTGATCTTGGGCAATTTTGATTCGTCAATACCAAGATACTCCAACTGTAGCTTCATCTTCTCTGCCTGTCGGTAGTTATCTACAGCTTGTGGTGTGCATTCTGATAAACCGACAGCACTCAGCATATTTGCTTGGATAATTAGCATTTGAGTCTTAGTTAGATTCATGACCTATGCTTACCCCCTAGGCATTCGTCTAGAAAGCAGGCTAGATAGAGAGGCCAACCAAACATCACCCACAAGACAAACAAAACTAGGGTCCATGGGTAGGTTTCTTCCAACCATTGCTCAACTGATTTGACAAGCGTATTGAGGTGTTTCATCACTTGTAACCATTGTTAGGAGAGTGTAGTAATCGCACGTGGCGGTAACTGATGCGTCGGTTCAGTATTTCACACACAATCTCATGCCCCATTGGCCTAAGTCGCTTGCGCAAGTCCGATATGTGCTGGTTGAGATACAGCCGATTGGTAATGTCTGGTACGGTCAAGGCACTGAACAACTCTTCACGTAAATGGGGTTTACCATCGTTCAATAACTTCAGGATAACAATTTGGGTTGGGGTAAACTTCTCCCTCAATCGTTGCCACTTCTGCTCTTCAGTTAACTCAACAACTGACTTAGGTTGATTATTGACTGGCGGTGTGGGCATCTCTTCTGCCATGCTTGGGAGACTCCTTAATGAAGGATGTAGGCATACTATCCATACTAACCGTTGAGAGCCAAGTCTAGCATAGTCAAGGCTAACTGTTGTTGAAGCAGTTGAGATTCTGTGGGCAATAAGTTCAAGTGTGGGGTGGTTGTGTTACCAACCATCCCTTTAGGCCGCTTCTTACCGATGGACTTATCTGCGCCCTTCCAACTGGACTTGGCTTTCTGTTGGGCTATGGTACGCTTGCTACCACGAGGTATTTCAGCTTTGATTGACTTACGAAATGCACCTTTGATTGATGCAGCAGAACGTAACTGACCTGACGTGTCTTCACCAACATTCGCTGGAACTAGACTGCACATACAGTTGGGATGACGTGGAATCAACCCTCTAGCTTCCTTAACCTTCATAACGATACCTTGCAGTGGCGCACATAGAGGACAGGGGCTGGGATTACCCAAGGCAGTTACACCCAGACCGCTAGTAGACCACTCCACAGCAACACCAACATCCTCAACACCTAGCTTCTCCATAGCATCGAGTTGTCCTTCTGCATGGGCACGAATTGTTTCTGTTCTCGCAACTGTGGTAGCTTGATTCTTGTAGGCATCCAACACGTCATTCATCTCACGGCCCACCTCACGTGGGCTTTTCCCCTCAATGATTCCATCCGTCAATGACCGTTGTACCTTCGTGGCCACCACGTCAGTAACGCCCTTGATGTCCGTATAGACACGACCTGCTAGTAGCTTGACTTTATCGACTGAGACTGGCTGAGCGAAGGCGCTACGCAGGAACTGCTCCTTGGTGCCACGATAGAAGTCACTTGTCGATTCGTCTTGAGCATATCCTTTTGCATAGGGACGTTTCGTGTCATCGAATGCTCTGCCTGCGCCCTGCTTGTAACCCTCTTCGATATACCCACGCCACCAAGCGTCCTTGATTTGCTCCTCCAGCGTACCAAACATCTGCAATTCAACTTCATTAGCTAGCCACCTACGAAAGGCCTCTGTCTGTTCTGCTGATGTTTGGAATGCAAAGCGTTGATTGGTCACAAGGGAGTTAGCAGCAATCCTATCAGTCCAATCTTTCGGTACTGAATTGTTGTCTTTTGTTCTGATGGAAAGCAGTCCCATCTTTACTAAAGACGATGAAGGCTTTAAGGCTAGCGACTCTTCTACACCAGGATCTACCCTAGGGTCTAGCTTGCTTAGAACCTTGCTAGGCAATCTAAGATGTAAAGTAACCGGAGATCCACCAGAGTCTTCAATCTGCCTATGTAACACCTCGGCTTGCTGTTTGCTAGTGGTCACAAACACTCTTTTCGTGGGTACTGGCGCAGATAACATTGAAGATGCAATATCGCTCTGATAGCCAGAAACCAGCCCATACTTCTTAATGCTTCCCAAGTTGTACGATTCTGTAACGTGATACAGGTCATGGAGTTTCTTCCCAGAAGCATCAAACCTCTTCCAGGTTTCAGGGTTATCTACATCGTCTGGTAAGTCTCCAACACCGCATCCAGGCCCCGTATATTGATTACATCCCTTGGGGTTTTCATTAACTGCGACTGACTCCCGCTCACGACCAGAACTAGAGAATACCAACTCGTCAAACTCCAACTCATAACCATCAAGTCCTGTAGCCATGAATAGATACTTGTGAGCAGTACCAGGCTTGAGATAAGCGATCGTCAAGTGGGGTTGATAGTTGGGATGAGTATCAACGTGCGGCAACAACTCCAACTTCTTATGTGCTCGATGCAAGTCCTTGCTATCAACTTCTAGCTTCAACACTTCAGCATCAGGCAACTCAAATACCGATAGCTTACCTAGCTTGGCACGTACAACCCCAATGTCTTTGATAACTTGTTGTGCTTGCGTAGGGTCATCGTCAGTAAACCCATACCTAACCGTAATGTGTGGTTGTTTCTCAAACTTCAACACGTCATCAGTGTCAATACGATTTCGAATGCCTTGCAGCAACTTCAGTACAGTAGGGTCAGTGATGTTGGCTTGAACTGAGGCATAAGAAGGTTCAGCATTGCCAACCATGGGATTGTGGCTGCGGGGCTTGAGGCCAAAGGCATCCTCTTCGACAACGAGATTCCAAATTGACTTCTTGAGGTTGTTGAGACGACGCACTATCTCTGCTTGGAATCTCCGCCTTAGACCTACCGTGCGCGTGGGATCACGCCGTAACACATTAGGCAAACCGCCATTGGACTTGGCATTAGCAACACAAGAACAAGGCTGGCTATGTGTATGTCCCATTATGAATCCTTAGCTAAGACTTGTTTGGATAGTCACTGCCTGGATGTGGGGTCATGACTAAGTGACCTGTTGAGTGGACCTTAACCGCACTAAGTAACTTATTAGCTCTGCGGTTGATGCGGGCCGCGATTTGCTTACTCTCACAACCCCACTCCGGCAAGCTATCAATCAGTTCACCCATGTCTCTCAGGAGCTTGCCTAGTTGGCGTACAGCTTCTGTTTCCTCTAGAATGACCTTCACTTCAATGATGGATTCTGATTTAGCCATATCAATCATTACCCGACTTAGGTTTAGGTCTTGGGTGTTCTCTGTTAATTACTGGTACTTGTACTGGAGTGGGTGAGGCTCTGTTGCGCCTTCGGTATTCATTGACACTCCAAGTCGAGCGCACTTCACGCATTCTACTTTCGACTTCTTCTGGTGTAGGAGTCCACTCCTTCTTGTGTTTCTTACCCACCCTGATTCCCAGTAGATTGAGTGTGCGCTGTACGCTATTCCTACCAATGTGCAACTGTCTGGCAATTTCTGAACAACTGGTTTTCTGTCTATACAGCGTTAGAACTGCTACCTGAATGTCAGGGTCTAACACAATGATTTCAGAAGACACAATAATCACTCCCAGGGTTAACAATTATGGCTTGGGCTTAGCATTCTTCGGTTCTTCAAACTTCAAGTCTTTGATTTCCCACATGAACCGATTAGGCTTGGGTTTCTTTTCTACCTTCTTGTCTTCAGACTTTTTATCATTGTTATTCATCCTACGTACTCCAATGTGACTTTGCTGCCAGAAACACTAGAAACTTTGTACTTGCTGCCCCTTTGAATCAACACTTCCCACTCTTGCTTACCAACAACGTCCTTTGGCAGGTAAGCAGCCTTAGCCCCCTTGGGAACTAACACTTCAACCTGAATGGGCTCAACCTTACTATTCTTACCCCAGGTTGCAGCGTACTTCTTGTTAGCTGTAGTACTCACAAAAGCATTATCAACTACCGTCTTACCAACATTAGATGCAAACTGACTTAGAATGGCCTCCCGTTCTTGAGGCGTCTTAGCATTCACCGCTCGGTGAGCAGTAATGTCTTTAGGAAAGCTTGTCTTATCTAGAACTGCGGCTAGAGCCTTGGCCTTGTCCTTCAGTGACTTCTCCTTGCAATTAGACCGCAGGCAGTTATTGATAAGAAAGCTATCAGAAGTTCCGGCGTAAGCCTTGACAGCCTTGTTGGCAAAGTAGTCTCCTGATGTTTCAGCCCACTGGGATTTTGATGGGGCCAGGTCTTTCTCAGCTTCATCTCCACTCTTGTATGAAGTGGGCGATTTGGAACTAGACTTAGGGGAAGCAGATTTTGGCCCTTCTGATTTGGGTGGTTCTGGTTCCTTGCTGCTTGCAGGCTTCTCAGGTGGTTTGCCTTCGGCTTCTGACCAAGCTGGAGGGTTTACCATTTTCCCACCCTTAATCAAGACATGCTGCCCACCAATAGTTACCCACCCATCACCTTTCTTATTGCTTATTGAGGCTTGGTTAGCAACTTCTTCCTCTTCTTCATCTTCTACAGGGACTTCCTCTTCAGTGTCGTCTACTTCGTCTTCAGGTTCAGAAGACACTTTAGGGGTAGGATTTGGATTGCCTGGAATGGCCTGTGGTGGTTGAGTGGCTTTCTTCAGATCTTCCTTGGAGATAATAGCCTCAGCTTTGGCTTCATCTACTTTGAAGAATAGCATGATCTGCTGCTTGAGCGTTTCACGAGTCATACCCCCAGCAGAATACAGCTTGAATAGTTCAACCATGCCTGTAATTCCGCTAGTCATGCTAAGCAGTGGGCTACCACCAGAGTCTTCTTCCTTGATTCTCTTTTCAACGGCTTCAATAATTGACCTTGCCTCTTCAATACCCATGTTGAGGATGCGGGTAAAGAAGTCAGCCAAGGACATAGCTGATTCACTGCCGCTCTGTACGAATTGGGCTAGAGCACCAGTGCGCTTTACAGCAATTTCGGCTTGATCCATATCACTCAATGATTCCAGGTCAGGCCATATCGTGCTGTAGCCTTTAGGTTCTGGCAACACACCCATCATGATCAGTCGATTGATTGTGGGGCAGATAATCCTAGGTGTGTTGCGTCTAGTCTGTTGCTGCCTTAGACGATCATTCCAAGCTGAATCGTCTTGACTGCTAGCCAATTCCCCTCGCTCGCTGCCCATGAATACCCGTACTGGGCAAGCCTTACGAATGCAAATGCGATCTAGCTGGACTTTGATTTGTGCAGTGGGGTCAACAACCGTAGGTGATAACGTCTTGGCTGTCATACCCATCAAGCCTAGGTAGCGTT
>Ga0172381_10008381_pt1 | contig 10111 bp, 13 predicted proteins | sample Leawel6488metaG_FD_119754 | JGI IMG/M metagenome (GOLD analysis project Ga0172381, IMG submission 119754) | Leachate microbial communities from a municipal landfill in Southern Ontario, Canada - Leachate well 64-88 metaG | ecosystem: Engineered > Solid waste > Landfill > Unclassified | place... | reverse complement strand
CCATTTTCTATTAAAGACGTAAAACAACTATGACGTAACAAATGAAAATGATATTCTTTACCCAAATATTGTTTAACTATTGCATTGCAGCTTGTAGATGAATATTGTTTGACATTTTGACCATTGAACATATATTCTTTTGGTTTATAATATAAATAATATTTTCTTAGCAATTCAAGGATAGTTTGTGATAATGGAACTATTCTATCTTTATTTCCTTTAGCTCGATAAACATTTATTATCATCCTTTTTGAATCAATATCAGATATTTTCAAGTTTATTATTTCTGAAACTCGCATACCAGTAGAATATGCTAAAGAAATAATAGTTTTATGTTTTAAATTATCAATTCTAGATATTTTATCAAGAATAAATTCTTTATCTATTATTTTTGGAAGATGCTTTTCTTTCCTCGGTCTTACTATTTTGGATAAATGTATATATTTCTTATTTAAAATAACTCCATAAAATTTTTTTAGTGAACTAATAATTTGATTTTGTTGAGATATGGAAGAATAATTATATTTAAAAATATAATCATTTAATTCTCTTATAGTTAATTGATAAACATCTTTGACATTTATATCAATAAAAAACTTAGATGCATAATGACAATACATTTGTATAGTTCTTTCTGAATAATTTTCATTTCTTAATTTTTTACTATAAATTTCAAGAATATTCATTTATAATTTATTAATAATTAAATAATTACAAGTATGTTTTTATATATAATAGTTATAGGTGATAAAATTTACTACATATCTATTTCATCATATTTTAATGCTGGTGAATTTAATTCTGTTTTTATTTCTTTTTTCTCGCCTAATATTCGCTTCATGTGGTTAGTTAATATCTCTTCAATTTCACCATCATAAAAATAGTATGTCGGTACTCCATCAATTTTAACTATTGCTTGTATTTTCTTCATCATCGTAAATTTTACATATCTATAACAAAGTGTATAAGTAATGTGGCTAAATAAGTTTTGTTATAAGTTGAAAGTATGTGCAAAGCCACACTACTCATACACTCAACCGTTATGTGCTATTTAATACATCTATAATTACTATGAATGTGAAATGGGTACATTTTTTTAAATTCAACATAGGTGCATATAATAGCGTTTGGTTTATTTATTATCATACAGTTGTTATAGTATGCTGAATCTAATGTATAAAAAAATGCTGCTTTTTTACCACATTCATATATTGCACCCATTTCGTTTTCACTTATTGGAATCTTCATATTATTAAAATAAACAGCACATAACAAGGTATATATGTTATACGCCAATGAAGTGTCGTACTTAATTTTAATGTTTGTGGTCAGGCGTACAACACATATACCCAACCGTTATGAAACATATTTAAGTATACCAAGTTCAATAAACAACATTCTTAGACTCCTTAATCTTCTGTCTAAATTATCATATTCAAATGAGTCTTCACACTCTTTCATTTTATGAGGTATTTGTTTATGTTCTTCTATTAGCTCGTTAATACGTTTCATAACATCAGATATATGTAATATTTCATTACTATTATCCAAGTTTTGTTCTAAATCTTTATCTTCTTTCATCTTGTTTAATTTTGTGTTAAAAATTAACGGATACTAACACATTCTATAAAAAATAGCGATATTGTGCGTTCATCGTGGTTTATACTATTAATTAAATTCATCTCGTTTGATAAGTTATTACTTTTAAATCCGCTACTTTTCATAGCATCAACGTTATACACAATGCTAAATATCCGTTTCAAAATAAGAGACTTCATTAAAATTAGCATCATTATCTGAATCATAGATACATCTAAATTTAAGAACACGTCCTCTATATGGTTGTTCTACTATCAATGTAATTTCGCTTGTCGATTCACTATTGAAGTCTGTTAAATCTTTCATATTGTTTTCTCTACAATATTTGTCATATTCTACATCAGAACTACCACTTTCAAACATGTGTTCTGTAAATTTTTCATAAGAGATGTCTGGCAATTTGTACTCAGTTCCATCGTCAAATTTAATTCTAATTCCTTCTGATTCTATTTCCATTTTATTTAAGTTTTTATGTTAATAATCCGCACTGTGTAACAAGGTGTATAAAACATAACCTATACTTTTTTGTGAGTTTAAAACATTTATACATTTTGATTAAAAATTAACTGACTATAACACACGCTCATACGTAACGTGGGTATTGTGCCAAAATTATGCAGTCTGCTTCTAATTTAGTTCGGTAACGTGGGATAAGTAACCGCTTCGAAATCCCACGCTACGCATAGCGTAATTCGTTATATCAAATTTTCATCTGTCACCCAAGTCCTTATATCTGTTCTATTTTCAAATTTACCATCTAACAACCATTGTCCTTCCACGGTATTTTTTTCCATAACCTCAATTTCTTCATTGGTGATTATTTGTAATTTTTTACCTTCATCATGTTTATACTCAACGTTATCGGCAAGGCTACCAATCCACATCGAAAGGCATCGTTTCAATTATTTTTTTAGCAATTGGAATGGAAAGAATGATTCCCTTTAAATCTCCAAGTTTTACATGTTCTTTAGTCCAAAAAATAGATTTTGTGCCATTTCTTGAATCATAACAACTACCAGCAATTGCACATATAGCATAATCACCAACTCTAAAATATTTTATAGTCCCCTTTTGTGAATAAGCATGTAATAATTCTTCTGGATTAAATGGTAAATCTTTAAACCATACTTTAGTTCTTTCAATTTTATTTCCAGTTAATCGCCAAAAATAATGTCCATGATTGTCAATATCTGTTCCGAAGTAATCGAGCACATTAACTAACACGTGGTTAACGTCATTGCCTTTTTCTTCGTTGATAATTTTATCGTTTTCCATGTTTTGCTTTTCAATTAAAGTTTTTACTAATTTTTAAGGTCGGCAACGAACACCATACCACCATCCGTTATGTGCAAGGCTAAGATTGTGCATTATTTGTAATTATGTTTTCATAACTAAATTTTATGACTTCGGGATGCCAATCTTTTTCGGGTATATTATTAAGTATATAGTCTAATAATCTACCTATTAACGACATACTTCTCATTATTGATTTTAGCCTTTTGGTGTTTAAATCATCAAGTTCAAATCCGCAATTTGGACATTTATTATTCATTTAGTTTTAAATTTAATTTAGGGTATATAATCAGCCAAGCACATAACAAGCGGTAATGCTATTTATGTTTATCATAAAACTCTATTAATTGGTAAATACACTTTGCATCTCCACTACTGTTGAACATAAATTTTTTTCGCAAGTGTTCCACCATTTTGTCAAGTGAAATTGTATTCCAATCTAACCATCCTTCTGGTAAAGAACTACTACCACTAACAGCACCTAAATCGCTATTGGAAGTTTCTTCTGTATTCAAATTTTCGAGTTCCATATTTACTTTATTTTATATACCCAACGTTATAACCAATACTACATTACTACTAATCAACATTTCGGTTGAAAAATTTAAAAGAAAAATCTCACACACTTTAAAAAGAATATGTTAAATATGGACAAACTTCATTCTTGAAGAATTTTTCTATTTTACCATCCAGTTCATCATCACAATAAATTTCACCACCAAATTCTAAATCTTCAAAATAAACAGTTCCTTTGTGTAACATTTGTCCATCTTCATATTCTTCAGTTTCGTTATATTCAAACTTTAATAATGGTATTGTTCTATTTTTTGAAACAAAAACATATCCGATATCTACTTGTAAAGATTTTTCCAAATCTGGATTTATATTGTTCGTTGAATATTGTTTCAAATACTTTAATTCCCCAGTATTTAATGATACAATACCATTAGAACTTATTTTGTCTAATATTTGGTTCATTAAATTTTGATTTTCATTAAGAAATTGTTTCCAATTTTTGACCTTATTTATTTGTACTCTCATTTCTTTACTCATATTATTTTCTTTTATATATAAATATTAATATTTAAAATTTCTAATAGCAAATATACAATAAAAAATATAGAAAGTCAAGTAATTTTAAAAATTTTATTAAATTTAATTATTTTTTAATATTATTTGTTTTTAAAAACTTTCTAAAATGTAATACAAATGCCGAATTATATCCATTTATATAAAAATTATTAGATATATTAATAATAGCATTAATTGGATTTATATCAGATGCATAAACAATAGTAATTAAATAAAAACTAATTTATTAATTCTACTATGATTTAGGTTATTAAATGAATTAAAACGATATATTTTATCATTTAATTCACTTCTATATCTGAGTCTAGTTTCATGAATAAAATCATGAATTTTCTTCCATGTATCGAAGTCTTTAAGTAAACTAACATCTCTCAGTTTCGTTTGATTCATCAAACTTAACTTACTCATAGCGTAGTCTATTGTATCTTCTATGGAAGGATAAAATTTATTCTTAACATATTTATTGATTCCTCTTCTACAAATTTCAATACTTGCATTACAACAATCAGTATAGTTATACATTAAATTACCAATTGTACTACTATAACAAGCATTTATTTCTATTAAATTGAAACCAAAATTATGTACATACTTATTTATTAAATTCTTTATTAAATCTAAATTCCACATATTTAATATTTGTCGATTTGATTCTTTATTCATATCATTCTGTTTTGATTTATCAAAATTTAAATCTTCTATTACTAAATTAAAACATTTATAATGTAACATCATTTTAAATATATCTTTCCAAATATGATATATTCCATGTTTTCTTTTATTAGTTATATGATTTCTGTAATCTTTGGATACATTTTTATCTAACTTTTTATTCAAATTAGTTAAATCATACTGAATTACTTTAATAATTTTAAAACTATCATTATTTTCAGATTTATCAATAATCGAACATCCTATATTATTTGGATTTAAATCAATTGATAAATATCTATTATTTAATTTACCAATTTGTTTTCTTGATCGCAATTCATCATAATATTTTTTATAAACTTCTTTTATTAAATTAGTTTTAGTTTCTTTATCAATATGATTATTTTTAATTTCACTCACTTCAATATTTCTTGATTTAACATCAAGTGAATATCCATATAATATTTCATTATCATATGTTAAACATATAGAATCGTTTGATAATCTAATAGATATTGATATATTTTTATTATTTATTAGTTCTTGTAATTTTATAAATTCATTTTTATATGACTTATGAATTGATAATTTAATTTCAATTTTAGTTTTTCTATTAGGTTTATAAATTATTAAATTATCTTTTAAATTAAATTCGAAGAATCGATTTGCCTTTTGATTTGATTCACCAATAATATAAATTGGCAATATTCTATTTATATTAAATAAATCTTTATATTGATTCTTTTTTACTTCATCATTTAAATTACTATATGTTGATATCTTTTTTAAATTATAAGATCCACCGAATACAATATCATTAGATAAATGATTTTCTTTATATTTTAATTTTTTATTTAATTTAAATAAAGTTCTAGTTTCTTTTTTATTTAATTTATTTTTGGATTCCAATTTTTCGATATCTTTAATAATTTCAGTAATCTGTAATTCATTTGCTTCTTTAGCTGCAATTATTTGTTTATATTTTGTATCAACATCATTAATTAAAGATCTAATTTCTATATCATTAAGATTAAATTTATTTTGCAAAAACTTAATAAAAAATGGATCTTTTATTCTATGAATATTTTTATATAATTTTCTAAAAGCATATGAATATTGAATTTGTTTATTATTTATAAATTCAATATTCGAAGAACTAATAATATTTAATTTCCTAGTTATCATCCTCAGTTTCCAGTTCTTTTTTTATTTTATTTAGTTTTCTACGATTTGAATATGATTTCATAGAGAAATAATGAATAATCGATATTAAATCTTCAGTTAGTTCTTGTTCATAAGTTTTATCTATAATATCAGATGTTACAATTATCTTTGTATTATATTTAGAACAAATAGTTTCAAATAAATCAAATCCAAATCTACACAATCTATCTTTATTTTCAATAATAATATTATCGATTTTATATTCGATTATATCATTTAATAATATATTAAATTGTTTGCGATCATTAAAATTCATTCCAGATTTAATATCAATATATTGTTTATCAATTTTATATCCATTTGATATTGAAAAATCATATAATCTTTTTGTTTGAGATTCTAAATCATTTTTTTGTTTATTTAAAGAAACTCTGGAATACGTAACATTAATTCTTTCTTTATTTCTACCCAATAATCTATATACATCATCTTCATTATAATTATAATGGTAATCATTAATTTTTATAAATCTCAGTGTTCCATTTTTAATATAATTATTTAATGTCTTCTGAGTAACGCGCAATATATTTTTTACATCTTTTGATTTCATATAGTTATTTATTTACAAATAATTGAATTTTTTTAATAGTTTTTATATTTTTTAATTTATTAATCATTCATAAAATTATTTTAAATGTGATATATTTCCATAATTAGGATATCTATACCAGTGATATAGATAAATTCCTTTCATGATATACATTTTTTCACCACATTTCTGTATTTTATTATGCATATCATTATCGACACCAAGCATTCCATTTTCTAAAAATCCTCCAATTTTTTTCCAAGTATCTTTTTTTAATAATATGAGAAATCCACTCATTAATGAATTATTAGTCACATCATCGCAATCAGATCCATATGTATCTTGCATATATTTACCAAATTCTCTATGATATTGCATATCATTATCATCAACATCAATATGTTCGGCGATTTGCCATTTACAATTAACTCTATTTGTAACTGAAGTAAAACATCCAACATATGGGTATTTATTAATTACATCATTAATTATATGTCCATAATTTGATGTAGTAAATATAGTATCACCATCAACAAAACATGCATAATCATCATCATCTGGTAATAGTTTCATAAAATCATTATAATATTTACCCATATTTTTATTTACATCATATGGTATCGAATAATATATTTGGTTCATAATATAAAATATTTTTTAATTTAATTTTTTCAATTCAATATAATCTAAATATAAACTACCATCCGTATTATTTTTATGTACATATGCCGGATTACCTTCTTCCCAATTTAATAAATAATTATGTATATTTAATACATTCTCACTTAATTTTGGATCTAATGTCATAAACGATCTATTTATTTTATTACAATACGTATCTTTCAAATATGTATAATGGTGCATCGGCATTTCTGATATTTTATATTTTAGTTCATCCATTTTTCGATGTGGATCAACTAAAACAGATGTTGGTATCTTCTTAAATATCATGTCATTAATTTTATAAACGGACGGAACATAATAACTATCGATAAAATAATGATTTCTATCATAATAATATGAATATATTGGACTATATAAAGTATCAATATCATTTTCATGCATGTATTTTACTTCATTTAATAATTCATCGGAATCATATAACTCATCAGTATCTAATGACATTATATAATTACATCCATTTTTTATACAATATTCTAATCCAATATTTCGTTTTTCTAAAATACATTTGGATTTATTTTTATAATCTATTATATCATAATATATGATATCATCAATTAATTTACTTTCAAGTAAATGCTTAATTATTCCTTGATTTATTATAGGAGCAGCTTTACCATCAAATCCATACTTTTGATGAACTAATACAATATAGTCTACTGTTTTTCTTATACTATTTATAGATTCTTCAATTAATTCCAATCCATAGAATGTATTATATGCAGCACCAATTTTTATTTTATTATTATATGATTTAATTTTAAATAGTTCACTAATATTACAAGATTTCCATAAATTATTGGATAAAATGTTATCAATAATTGATATCATATCATCAACATCATTAAATTCATAAATCATATTATTGAAATAATTTATCCTCGATTTTTCAGATACAACTATTTTATTATTTATCAACAATTCAAATATTCTAACTTGCTCTTGAATCATAGATTCATAATAATGTATATTAACTATAATTTTACTATTAAAAATATAATCATATAATCCATCATCATATTGTGGATCAACCATACATTTTCCTATTTTATGATTTCTATATTGAGTTATATTATCTTTAGTTGATGGAATTATACATACTTTATATAAATCAACTAATTTGCTTAAATATTCAATACGTCTATCATTAATTGACCCATAAAATAAAATATCATATTTTGGATAATCAATGTAATTTACGTGTATTAATTCTTCGGTATATAATAAAGGAATATGTTTTATATTTTCAAATCCATTATCTTTCAAAAATTCTATATTATCTATATCATAATCCCATATTTCATCACAATCTTTTAATGAATTTTTAACCAAATTTGAATTATTGATTATTCTTTGATTTGTGCTATTAAAATTCCACCAATTGCTAGTACCACCATATAATTGTTCTAATTGATATATTATTATTTTTTTATTAGGATACATTTTTCTATAATAATCTATTGGTTTACCAACATTATATCCTAATATCACTACACAATTGTTATAGTTTATATCATTTGAAAATTTAGATATAATCATTTTTTTTACTGAATTAAATGGATTAATTTCACATTTTTCAGTAGTAACTATACATTGGATTTGATCCGATTTAATTATATTTTCATTTGTAATATTATTAATAATATTCACTTCTTTTTGATATTTACTAATACTTTTTATATACTCAGATATTTTAATTGATTCCAAATTTCGTTTTTTAGAATTTTCAGTTTTTGTTTTTTGAATACCAATTCTATCATTATGTGATCTATATAAATAAAATGAATTCTGCATATATCCAATTTTTGAATCATTTTGTAGAATCTTCCAAATCCATATAACATCTTCACCACCCAATGTAATATCATCTGGGAATTTATTAATAATTAATTCCTTTTTAAAAAATGCAGTAGCACACGTTGTATTATTTATAATAGATTCAAAATTATTTTTATCATATTTTCCAACATCCGCATGTATTTTTGTAGTATATGATATAGCTCCATTTGTATTAACTTGAACAAATCTTTGGATATCAGTATATATTACATCATAACTATGACTTACCATATATTTTAAACACATGTCAACTCTATGCTGATCCATCAAATCATCACTATCTAACCAACATAAATAGTCTCCAGTTGATTTGTCCATTAAAAAATTCCTAGAAAATCCGACTCCTCGATTTACATTACCCTTATATATTATTACATTATTTGGTAATTTCTGAGATCGAAGAAATTGATATGTATTATCTGTACTACCATCATCATATACTATAATTTCTATATTTTTGTGAGTTTGTGATAATGCAGATTTAATTGAACTTAATATATATTGGGACCTATTATATGTAGGTATTAATATGGATACTTTAATATTATTCATTATTTTAATTATATGTAATTAATTATTACGCCGCATTCATTTAACATCTCAATCGCATATTTAAAAGATTGACCCCATGTATTATGCACCAAATCTGGTTTTGGTGCATATATAGTTTTTATACCGCTTTGAATTATTAATTTAGCGCATTCGTGGCATGGAAATAAAGTTACATATAATATGCAATTATTTAATGCATATCCGGATCTTACTGCACTACATATAGCATTTGCTTCGGCATGTACAGTATATGCATATTTATCGGGTCTTTCATGTCTCGAATCCAAATCGTCATTGAACCCCTGACAAAATCCATTATATCCAATGCTCACTATACGTTTATCATCATTTACTATTACACAACCAACACCAGTATTACGATCTTTACTCCAAGTGGATATACCAATCGCATGTTCATAAAATCGTTTATCCCAATCTACATTATTCATCATATTGTTAAATATTTTTACATAAACATACAAAAAAAAATCCCTTAAAGCAAAGGGATTTTAATATTTATTTTTTATTAATTAATATTATTGTATAATTTTCTTTCATATTGATAAATTTGATTTTTTAGATCCTTATTTTCTTCAATTATAATATTATACTCATCCTTTAGTTTATCATATTCATTAAGCAATTCAATAT
>Ga0172381_10008380_pt1 | contig 10112 bp, 12 predicted proteins | sample Leawel6488metaG_FD_119754 | JGI IMG/M metagenome (GOLD analysis project Ga0172381, IMG submission 119754) | Leachate microbial communities from a municipal landfill in Southern Ontario, Canada - Leachate well 64-88 metaG | ecosystem: Engineered > Solid waste > Landfill > Unclassified | place... | reverse complement strand
TTAAAATATATATAAAGGAGAATACTAATATGCAACATGGCCTTAGCTGTGATATATGTGACAAAAAAGACACTCTTAGTTGTGACTTTAATAGAACAGAAGTCTGCTTATTGTTTACTGAAAATGGTAAAAATCTTGTTCAATTATATACTGAATTAGCTAATGCTGTTCTTGATGGCAAGAGTGACATTAAGCATATGCTGGTCATTAAATAGTAATGTCTAACAAAGAAACTATTAAGAAGTTATTCTTATATATGATTAGATGGCAATTAAGTACTCCAATATTAGCCATAGTTATAGGCATATTTGCTTATCTTGGAGATTGGGTGGCCGCCACAATTGCAAATCTAATAGGTTCTTTAATATTCTTTTGGATAGATAGACTTATATTTAACTCTAACATAAGCCAAAATACGAAGGCATAAAGTTGTTTTCGTCAATTATAAAAGAAAAGAGGGAGTTGTGACCCCTCTTTTTTACATATTATAAGGAGGAATGTTTATGGATAATTTTAATGTAGTAGTTATGTGCTCAAGAGATTTTGACGATTATGATCTTCTAAAAGATACTTTAGACGTATTTATATCTGTTGACCCCAATACAGTAATTTTATGTGGCGATTCTGCTTCTGATCTTCTAGTCATTAAATACTCTGATGAAAATGATATTGGCCGGCTAGTATTTTCTGTTAAAGAACAGGACGAAATATCTTTTATGGCCAGAAATTTTGCTATCTCAGAACTAGCTAACTATGGTATTATGTTCTGGGATGGAAAATCCCCGACTACGTCCAATATGATTAAATTGTTGAAAGATAAGAATATTCAACATGATATCCATTTAATTTAAATGGGGGCGAATTGGATTCGACTGGGGGCTAGTATGTACAGATGGCGATCAGGATGGCAACCTACTGCCAAAAAACTTTTAATTGCCGAACAACCAATTAAATTAGCGGCTTAGCCGCTTGTCCGACTTTCGCCTTAGGTTGCGGAGAGAGATCCGGGCATCACAAAAGTAGCCTCGTCTTATCTAAAATCTGAACACTAATAGGATAAAAGACGTATATGTGTGTTCTAACTTTTGCAATCTTGGCCTCTCAGTAAAAGCAAAGGTGACAAAAAAGTAGAGGTAATGATCGTAAACTGTCTGTAAGTAACGCTTTCAACACCTGGGTTCGATTCCCAGCGCCTCCACCAGAGGTATTTTGCGCTATTGAGAGTGCTTAATATATTTTCACTTTTCTCTCGGCCGCTATAGAAATATAGCGGCCTATTACACATAATAGAAGATTCTATTTTTTGTATCTATATATAAAGCATTTTTGTCAGTATTATTTTATAAGAATAAGGAAGGGACTGATAAGAATGTCTTTATACTCTCTCAAAAAGTATACTGGTTCTGCTGCCTTAAGTGCACAGTTATATAATGGCACAGAGTTTAAGTTTATTGAACTCAGATTGCATTTAAGTACTCCAGGAACTGGAGGAACATTTGAAATGACTTTGGTTTCTGCTTCTGGTGCTGCTTATAATATGAAATTTGTAAATGAGCCTATGGTTGGAGTGCAAGATCTTTATTTTAGGCTTCCAAATTTTATTAGAGCTAATGCAGGAGACACTTTTGTATTTACTTGGTCAAATCCTGGAAATGCCACTTATGGTCTGGAGGTGCAGTATCAATGTTAATAATAGATGGTATAGAAAGAGTCTCTATCCCTGATGATGATGTCACTCTTTACAATAATATTAGTGGCCTCAGGAATTGGCGCAAATCCAAAGCAGATCAGGATGCTTATTTAACAGGACGGGGCGGTAATCCTGGTGTATGTAATATTAATTTTATTGGCGGATCTATAACTGAGGGCTATGCTGGTGGCACAATCAGTATTAGTAATTATGAGCGCGGCTTATCTAAAATAGTGCGGGATAAAATCCTAACAACATATAGCGATACAGGCGCAGGCTTTATACCTTGCAGATACCCCTATACAGCCGCAACACCAGCATGGATACAGGGTGGTGATTGGGTTAATTTTGGGCCATTTGTAAATGGTTGGGCCTATTTCTCTAATGGCTCTGGTGTCTTAATCAGCAATACTGCTGATAATACTCTTACAGTCAATTTTGATGGAGCCAGCCACTTTAATGGCACTGGTTTAGTATTATTGGTCGAAGAACGTACCGACGGCGGCGATTTTACGGTGTCAATAGATAGTGGTGCAGTACAGACATTCACTAATTATGCGGCCACAACAGCCTTAAAAGCGATTAGTAGCACAACTTCAGATGGTAGCACTCCCCTGTCAGCCGCTAATCATACATGCACAATCACAACGATTAATACTAATCGCATTAGCATTATGGGCGGATATGAATTAAAAGGCGATCATGGATTCCGTGTTAATACCGTGGCTGCCTCAGGCGGCCATGTATCAGGCATTGCACATAGTGCAGTCACTTTATCCGCAGCTTTTGATTATTGGGAGCCAAAATTATCCATCATAGAACTGATCGGCAATGACTTCAGCGCCCAAACTAGCCTAGAAGACTTCGCTACTTATTGGCAGACAGTAATTACTCAGGCTAAATTATATGGTGATGTACTAATTACCACAATAGGCGGCATATACAACCTGAGTAAAACCGTACCTATCAAGTCTTATATTGATACTTTATTTAGTTTAGCAATGGCTAATAATTGTGCTTTCTTGGACGTCTCAAAAGCATTTGGCGGGAATTTTACTGATGCAAATGCTTCTGGATATCTGGTCGATAATGTTCACTATTCAGTAGCCGGTCATCAAGCCGCCGCAAATTTAATTTTAAGGTCAATAGAAATATAAAATAAAGGAGAAGAACAATGTACATAGTAAACGGAAATGAAAATTTATATCTTCCTGAAGAAGGCCCTAACTTCTACAATACAGATAAGGGATTAAGAAATTGGCGCGTGGCTCTTGCAAAAGCTAAGGCTGGCGAAGGCGGTATCGTCAACCTTAATTTCTTAGGAGATTCTAATACAGAAGGATATGGAACATCAACTACCCCCGCTGATTTTGCAACTAAAGGATATGTAGGTCGCATAAGAACAAGATTTGCTAGTTCTTTTGGCGATTGTGGTTTAGGCTTTATAGCCCCTGCTTTCCCTTATGGTGAAGCTTTTTGGGAATTAGGAGCTGGTTGGCAAGTTAATACTTCATATGGCTGGGGCGTTGCTAAAACAAATTTAGCGTGTGGTGTTGACGATGCCAATATTATAATAGATTTTACTGGAACAGGATTTACTATTATACATGCTACAGGAACATCTTTAGGTAAATATACATGGAAAATAGATTCTGGTTCGGAAACAGAAGTAGATTGTGCAGGATCAATGGGAGCAGGAAACACTGTCATTACTGGATTAACTTCAGGTGTTCATACGCTTACTATTAAAAAATATGCTGATGCAAAATCGATATTCTTGTTTGGTGGATACCCTACTACAGATGTAACTTGTGGGGTAAGAATTAATAATTTAGCCAAATACGGTCAACCGCTAGAATCCTTTGTTTCTACTTCAGATTTTGTCAATGTCCCACAAATTAATTATTGGCAAGCTAAATTAACCGTTATTGCTTTAGTGGCTATAGATGCAAACGCAGGGACAAATGAATTAACTTATGAAACTAATATGCGGAGCTTGATTACTCGCTGTAAGGCATATGGCGATGTATTATTGCTTAATAACGCTGTTGTTCCAGCCATATCAAATGAAACAGCAAATAAATATGGCAATATTCTCAAGAATCTGGCTTTTGAAAACGATTGTGCTTATGCGAATTATGTTGGCCGGATGGTAACTAATAGTGGCTTACTTGATCTTGGTGTAATTAACACTTCTGATGAAGTACATCTTAATGCAGTTGGTGCACAAGATTTAGCAACATGGTTGCTTAATATATTGTTAGAAGAAAGATAAATAAGGAGGAAAATATAATGTCCTTAAGGCAATTATATTGGGACAGACATATAGTAACTCCTAGCCAGGAAGCTGCTTACAGCAAAGATATTACTTATAATATTAATAATGGCCTTAAAAAGTGGAGAGCGGCTCTAGCAAAATTAAAATCAAAACAATCTGGAATTATTAATCTTAATTTTATAGGAGACTCTAATACTGAAGGTTATGGGTCAGATGATCTTGCTCCAAATACTTTTGCTTATGGATATCCTGGCCGCATAAGAACAAAACTTGCATCTTTATATGGGGATGTTGGAGCCGGGTTTTTAGCTCCTGCTACTCCTTATGCGAGCCCTTTCTGGGTACTTGGTACTGGTTGGCAGTTAAATACAGCTTATGGATGGGGAGTATGTAAGACATGTATGGTAACTTCAACTCTCGATTCTATTATGACCTTGAACTTTACAGGTACAGGAATTAATCTGTTTTATGGTAGAGGCAGTGGATGTTGCAAGTTTACCTGGAAAATAGATAGTGGTTCAGAGACTACAGTAGACGCTCATGGTGATGGCGCTATTATGACTTTGTCTATATCTGGACTATCTTCTATGTCTCATACACTTACTATTAAAAATATTGCGCATACTAGTTATCCTGCTGCTACTTCTCAATTCTTTTTTGGCGGATATCCAGTAAATGACGCAGTATCAGGAATTAGAGTGAATAATTTAGCTAAGTATGGTAATCCTGCTAGTAGTTTTGTCTTTAATACAATTTTTTCTACTAGTAATATAGCTGCCTTATTACCTCCCACTTTGACTATAATTGCTACTATTGGAATTGATGCTGCTTCAGGTACTCCTCTCGCATCTTACAAGGATTCTTTACAAAGCATGATAACTTCAGCAAAGGTTTCTGGAGACGTACTCTTGCTTAATAATGCTATTATGCCAGGAGTATCTAATCAAACTGCTGCTATATATGGTGGAGTCATGAGAGAGCTCGCTAAAGAGAACGATATAGCTTATGTTAGCTATGTAGCAAGAGTGGGCTCTAATTCTGATACAGCAACTCGTGGTCTTATTAGATCTGATGATTTAGTCCACCTTACTAAGACAGGAGCTCAGGATTTAGCTACATTTTTACTTAACATATTATTAGAAGAAAGATAAAACTATAGATATTCCCTTTGGGATATAGTGTAACGGTAACACAGTGCACTTTGACTGCACTATTCCAGGTTCAAATCCTGGTATCCCAGCCAAATTTAATATAATACATATTAGGTCGGCCAAGTGGTCGGCTTTTTAATTTTTAAAAGAAAAAAGGAGATTAAAAATTATGTCAGACAAAAGAGTAGCAGTGTCTATATCCGGGACCAGGCCTTTGATTATGCACAGCCCTGATGGTGTTGATCCTATTAATCCAATTTCTATTGAAAAGAAAAAGATTTCCGGTAAGCGCACCAAGACCGAAGCCGATTACCTCGAACTTTATAGACTCGATTATCTCCAGGCCATATACCATTGCGATAAAGTCCGCGAAGCTGAAGGTCTTTCTGATGATAAGGTTGGCCCCTACATTTCCGCTCGTATGATTGAGGCCTGTATGAGAGAGGCCGCCAAGAAACAGCGTAAAGGCAAAGTGGTAGTATCTGGTGTTATGGTCGGCCCTGATGATTATTTGCCTTTGCAGTATAACGGCCCCGAATCAATTGAAGAACTATTCACTGATCCCAGCCGTCGCTTTATAAGCATCTCTCCGGTTACTATTAAAGGCAGCCGTATTATGGCATGCCGGCCCAAATTCAGAGAATGGGGTCTGGATTTTGAAGTTATTTATGACGATGAACAGTTGAATCGTTTGGACATTCGTACTATACTGGATACAGCGGGAAAATTGATCGGAATCGGCGCCTGGAGACCACAGCATGGGCAATTCACAGTTACTGACTTCCAGGATCTTGATTAATATAGGGGCTGGGCCCCTTACATAGCCGTATGTTGTTATATGAAGCCGAGTATAATAAGGCCAAGTTTAGTCTAGTATTTCCGGCTAGTCTTAAACGGCTAGACCGATACATATCATACCAATATGGAGTAATGTCGAATGGTATATAATGCAGTTGAGCGGAGCCTTGCAAACTATTTCTGGCGCTTATTTATAAGCGGCCAATACATAATAAAGCTCTATTTTGCTATATGTAGTTCTGTCTTGCAATATTAAGTTTTGTATTTTCGGCTGGTCTTTATGGCCAGGCCGATACATATTTATAAGAAAGGAGGAAGATTATGCCAAGAATCTTAGAAGAATCATTAGTTGTCGCTCAACAAATCATATCTCAGGATACTCCTATTAATAGAGTAATTTCTCATTTTATTGCTGCCCCAGAGCTTACTGTATTTTCTCATGAAGAAATCTCTGAAATTATGGGACGAGGGCTTCCTGAATCAGAGGCAGTAAAATATTATCAAGGATCGGCCAATTATCGCTCTGTGATGACTCAAGCCAAGAATCGTCTGGTTAACTCTAAAGTATTGCTTCGTAATCGTAGAGGAGAAGGCTATTATAAGACTCCTCAGTCATATCATACTGATGAAATTGATAGAAGAATGAGATTAGGTGGTAATCATATCAATTTTGCGGTAAAATTGGCTAACAATACTGATGTATCTAGTATGACTAAAGTAGAGGCAGCCAAATTTGAAGCCGTAGTTGGGCTTTTAGCTGAAGCCAAAACTCGTTTTACTGGATATCGGGCCCAGATCTCTGATATAGTTAAATCTCCACTATATGGCTATGGAGCCACTCCTAACAATGTTATTAATTAATGAGGGGCTATATGCCCCGTACATAGCAGTCTTCTGTGGTATACTATGCTGTATTATTATATGCTGTAGAGTTTTATCTTGTATTTCCGGCAGAGTCATAATGGCTCTGGCCGATACATAACAATATACTGTTATATTATGTAGGATCTAGTTATTTGATGTCGTGCGTTTTATTATAGAGTATTTCTGGCGTCTATTTTATATAGACGGCCAATACATATAGCATAAGAGTGGCTAAGTCAGGCCTCCGGGCTTATAAGTAGGAGATGGGGCCCTTTAATTTCTGAAAACTGGCCTCTGGTTCGATTCCAGAGATTATGCTGTATGTATTGTCACACTTTATATAAGTGTGTTGGTTGAAACGATTCCAGATATTATGTTATATTTTAACGCATGGACCCGTAGCTCAGTTGGTAGAGCTCCCGGCTCAAGGTTCTATAACAATTTAATAAAATATTGAAATAGTGGGCCTTTAGCTCAGTTGGTAGAGCTTCCGGCTCATCAATATCATCCTCTATGTTCGAATAAAGGATTTGCTAGGTAATATATAGCAAAGAATTTATTGGAGGATGTAAATATGAAGTCTACTAGAATTTTGAATGGTTATCGAGTTATCTATAAGCCAGATCATTTTGCTGCTATGAAAAGTGAAAATTGGAGCGGATATATTTATGAGCATATTTATGTAGCAACAAAATATCTTGGAAGGCCATTAAGAAGCGATGAATGTGTTCATCACTTTAATGGGAATAAACAAGATAATCGTCAAGCAAATTTGATCGTTATGTATTCTAATGATCATACAAAACTTCATAATTTACTTGGTGACATTGGTGGCATCATGCCCGAAAGGGATGAGGCAGACAGGGTGAACTCAGGGAAACCTAAGGCAATTGAACAACTTAAGTATTGTCCTATTTGTGATGTTATATTAGATTATCATCAGAAAAAATATTGTTCTGAATTATGTTCTCGTATTGGAAGAAGAAAAGTAGTTCGTCCAAGCAAAGAACAGCTTCAAGAGGATATAAATACTATGTCTATGATATCTGTAGGCAAAAAGTATAAAGTTTCTGATAATGCAGTAAAAAAATGGGCAAAATCTTATGGCATTGTTAAGGCAATCCTGAGCCAAGCTTCTGGTACACCAGAAGAAGGTGCAACGACTAGTGGAGAGGTTCAGCCCTCTTAATAACCACATTTAGCGCCCTGCCCCTAACGAGTAATGTCGAGGGTGGTGAGATAGTCTAGGGAGTGACGAAAGTCACACAAACCTGAACCGGGTGGTCGTAGGTTCGAGCCCTACAAGGCCCACCATTTCAGTATTTTATCAAACCGGATTGTCACTGGTCCGAGTCCAGTAGGGTCCACCATGGAGTCCTAGATCTCGGTAGATCGCTATCGCTTACGCGAGAAAAAACAAGGTTCAACTCCTTGAGGACTCCCTTACTTATGCTTTCATGGCGGAATTGGCATACGCATGAGACTTAAAATCTCAGGATTGAAAGATCGTCCCGGTTCAAGTCCGGGTGAAAGCACCATATTAAAATTTAAAGGGGCGTGAGCTATGATATATGAGGAGAAAAAGGCCAATATATTCAAGCTATGTGATGAAAGATATTACCTTGCTCACTGCATATCTGCTGATGCCAAACTTGGAGCAGGAATAGCAGTACAATTCGAGAAAGAGTTTAATTTAAGGCAAGATCTCCTTCCTATGACTCCTATCCCATATCCTAGTTGTATTCAAATAGGTAGAGTTTTTAATCTAGTAACTAAATCTAGGTACTCAGATAAGCCTACTCTATCAAGTCTTCAAAATGCTGTTATCCAAATGAGAATTTTAGCTGTTAAAGAGAATGTTACTAAGATAGCTATGCCTAAAATAGGCTGCGGCTTAGATAGATTATCCTGGATTAATGTCAAGCCGATTATATTAGGAACATTCGCAGATACTAATATAGAGATTTTAATCTGCTATATATAGGAGAGATTATGGACGCAAATAAAAGATTGAAATCTAAAGAAGAAGTTTTAGAGCTAAAAGCCCTTGAAGATATAAGACAACGGTATAGTGCAGCTCCACCAGGAGTCCCATTGAATCAAAGAAGGCCTCATTTGCTTCTTAATGGCATCGCTCAAATAAGAAGTGTTGAGACAGGAGAAATAATACGAGAAACACAGCCAACTAGGATAGAATTCAGCAATGGTTCAAGTATACAGGGTATATCTCCTGTATATGAGCCCGAAGAGCATCTGCCTAATCCTCTTATCCATTCTTATGATTTTGTACCTAATGAAGAAGATTTAGCTAGGCATGCTAATGTCAGCCGCGATCCAATGTTTTTAATCCATGTCAGGTATTATCCTGCAGGATCTAATGCTGGTATAGAAGATCAAGTATGTGTATTTATTAATACATCAAACTGCTGGAGTATTGAGCATCATCTTACTGACTTTTATAATGATACTGAAAATGAAATGATTCGTAGGATTTGTCAAAGACACAATTTATCTGAACTTATGGAAAGTATGTATGAATGGGACTGGGATTTTGATCATACATTTACTCCTGAACAAAAATGCAGAATGCTATTTATCAATCTTATGAATGAGCCATCTATAAGTTGGAGCCGAGAATTTACTGAATATATGTTAGAGGAGTGGGCCGATGATTAAAATTATTACTCATGATGATCTGGATGGAATAGCTTGCTATCTAATTTTAGATCATTATTATAAAGGCGAGACAGAGGTTGTATTTACTCAGCCAGGCCAAGTTGAATCTCATGTTCATGATGGTTTCTCTGGCTTATTGTATGGCAAGTATAATCGAGTATATGTAACTGATTTATCTATATCTAGTGACTTTGCAGAGTCGTTTAATAAGTTATTAGAAGAATTCTCAGATACTAAGCCTAAATTTAAAATCATAGATCATCATAAATCCGCAGAATATCTTAATAATTATGATTTTTCAGAAGTTGTACCTACAATTGACGGCCGGCCCACATCAGGAGCATATCTCGTTTATATGCACTTATATAAAGACAATAATCCTCTATCTATGCCCGTATCAAGGCCTATAAGTGATCTTATGTATTATGCTGATATGTATGATTCCTGGAAGTGGACCGAAGATAAAATAGAAGCTCCAAATATGTTTAACAGCTATTATAAAATGATGGGCAGAACTGCATTTATTTATTATATTAAACAACTTATATTAGAGGATCAAAAAATGAATCAAATATTTGGAGACTCTATTTTAAGGCTTATGTATTTAGATTCAGAGGAAAAGTCTAATAGATATATTAATAAATCTATTGACTCT
>Ga0172381_10008378_pt1 | contig 10113 bp, 5 predicted proteins | sample Leawel6488metaG_FD_119754 | JGI IMG/M metagenome (GOLD analysis project Ga0172381, IMG submission 119754) | Leachate microbial communities from a municipal landfill in Southern Ontario, Canada - Leachate well 64-88 metaG | ecosystem: Engineered > Solid waste > Landfill > Unclassified | place... | reverse complement strand
ACTGTTTTAGGTATATCAGAAAAGACATTACAAAAACTTAAAAACAAGCATGTAGAATTTGCTAGAGCATTTGCAAAAGGCGAACTCGATATGAAGGATAACCTCATTGGTGCTATCTATAAAAAGGCTATGGGTTTTGAGCATGAGGAGATTCAAACGTTAATTGAAGATCAGAATGGTCGTTCTAAGAAAAAAATAGTAAAGACAAAGAAATATTATCCACCAGATCTAAACAGTGCTAAGTATTTATTGGTGGTTAGGTTTGGTAGATCATTCAATGATCGAAAAGATGAACTTGATCTTATGGAACGCAGACTAGATGAAAAACAGGATGAATGGGTTCTTGATCCTGAGGTAGGAAGAGAGGTTGAATCAGATGATTGATATAGATAGCTTGATGAATGGAAACTTACCTACTTATTACAAAGCCATGTTAATATCTGACTATACGCATGAAACAACCAATGGCAAACTGATTGGTAGATTAAAAGAAGATTTCAAAAGCATGAAGAATCATGAACTAATCTATATTACTTATCGAAAAGAACTCTTCAATTTCATAGTAAATGTTTTGAAATTTGATGATTATCATGTCGAGTTAACGCCAATTGAGTCGAGAACCTTCAAAGATATTAACGATGTTACCAAATACGTTAGAAGTATTCAGACTCATATGAGTAGGGAAGTTTATATTCATGAAACTCACCCTGTAAAGATGCCAGAAGTATTCGATAATAATATTTAACAGTATAAATCCACACAAGACAGAAACAACGCCACATTAAGGTTAAATAGCCTTTCTGTGGCGTTTTTATTGTAGTTTTGAGCATTGATTGCCATATGTATAAATACTCGACACAAACCAATATTTATGAAAATAATTATAATAATATTATTCTCTACCCCCCCCCATAGACTCAAAATTCTCATTGCTGGGTACCGTACGAGGGGACGTTTAAAATGCGTGGAACCAGATTTTTCAAAATCCAAAAATGGATTTTACTAAACATATTAATTAGTAAACAAATCAGGGAATATCTTACTTAATATAGGAAAATTAATCTGAAAATGTTATAATCTAGTAAATAAGTGTTAAATAGGCGGTGGTGGGATGTCGATCGTACTTGATACAAATAAGCGAGGTTCAGTAGGCGAGTACTTAAAAGAACATACATCAAAAAAAGCAAAGATCGATATATCATCATCTTTTTTTACGATTTATGCTTACGATGAACTCAAAAAAACACTAGACGAATCTGATAAGATCCGGTTCCTTTTTAATGAACCGACATTTATAAAACGTTTGGAGACTAATCAAAAAGAGGTTAAAGAATTTCAACTTCAAATGACTCAAAGAGAAAAAAACGTCTCTGAATTTCCACTTGAAATTGGACTGAAGAACAATTTAGATCAAAATCAAGTAGCAAGCAAGTGTTATCAATTCATTCAGAGCAAAGCTGAAGTTAAATCAGTTGTCAGTTCTGGTATAATTGCTTCAAGTAATATTAACGTTAAAAACCCTCAAGGAAAAGAATATTTAATCTCAGGTAACGGCATTAACTTTTCTCTCGATGGGCTAGGTTACTCCGATAGAAAAAGATGGGATTTTAATACTGTATTAACTGAGAAAAATATCATAGAGGATTATGATTCGTTCTATAATTCTATATGGAACAACCCAAGTCTTGTCGTTGATGTTAAAGATAAGCTTCTTGAACATATTTCAAATCTATATAAAGAAAATTCACCAGAATTGGTGTATTTTGTTACGCTTTATCATCTGTTCAATGAGAAACTGGTCAACATGGATGATATGGCCAAAATCAAGGAAAGAACAGGCATTCATAATACCAAAGTATGGCAAATGCTCTATAACTTTCAACAAGATGCAGCAGTCGGTGCAATCAAGAAGTTGGAACTGTATAATGGATGTATCATTGCTGATTCAGTAGGGTTAGGAAAAACATTCGAAGCCTTAGCCGTCATGAAATACTACGAGCTTAGAAATGCAAGAGTATTAGTTTTAGCACCAAAGAAACTTCGCGGAAATTGGATTGGTTTTAAACAAAATACAAAACTGAATCCACTGGTTGATGATCGATTCAACTATGATGTTTTGAATCATACGGATTTATCTAGAGAAAACGGATATTCTGGAGACATTGATTTAAACAAAGTGAATTGGGGTAATTATGACTTGGTTGTCATTGATGAATCCCACAATTTTAGAAATAACCCAGCGCTTAAGGGCAAAAAAACAAGATATCAAAAATTAATGGAAGAGATTATAAAAAGTGGTGTTAAAACAAAAGTATTAATGCTTTCAGCAACACCAGTTAATAATCGACTTGCAGATTTAAAGAACCAAATCATGTTTATCACTGAAGATAGAGATGATGCATTTAAAGATAACTTAAATATAGACAGCATTGAAAACACACTTAGGGTTGCCCAATATCGATTTAGTGAATGGTCGAAGCTTCCAAAAGAAGATCAAACAACAGAAACCTTGTTACCGATGTTGGACTATGGCTTCTTTAATTTACTAAACACAGTCACCATTGCACGAAGTAGAAAGCATATTCAAAAGTACTACGATACTAAAGACATTGGTGATTTTCCAAATAGACTAAAGCCATTATCAATAAAGACAGAGATTGATCAGAAACATAAGTTCCCAGAGTTAAATGAAGTCAACGGATTGATTTCAAAGTTAAACCTGCCAATTTACTCACCACTATTATATGTTATGCCATCCAAGATGGATGAATATGAAAAACTATATGAACAAGTTGTTAAAGGTGGACAAGGTAGTTTTAAACAATCAGACCGCGAACGAAACTTAGTTAATCTGATGCGCGTTAATATCTTGAAACGTCTTGAAAGCAGCGTACATTCTTTTAAACTGACGATTAAGCGCATCAAAGACAAGATGGATGCAATGTTATCAAAAATCGAAGTTGGTTTAGATTATCAAGTTGATATTGATGATGAAATCGACGATGAGGAAGTTGATGATCTCGAATTAGGAACCAAAGTTAAAGTTAAACTCAAAGACTTAGATATTATTAGATTGAAAGCTGATTTAGAAGAAGATAAAGTTGCCTTGGAATACTTACTTCAGGTTTCATCAAAAGTAAAAGTAGATGATGATGCAAAGCTTCTTGAACTGAAAGAGCAAATCACTAATAAAATCAAGCACCCTTTGAATCCTGGTAATAAGAAAGTCATTGTATTTACTGCATTTGCTGATACAGCAGTCTACTTATATGATAATTTATCAAACTGGTTATTAAATGAGTTTGGAATCTATTCAGGTATTGTCACAGGCTCACAAGCTACAAAGACAAATGTTCCAAAAGCAAGAAATGATTTTGAAGAAATTCTTGCACATTTCTCACCAAAATCAAATAAAACTGCAGTAAAACAAGAGATAGACATCTTGATTGCTACTGATTGTATTTCCGAAGGACAAAACCTTCAAGATTGTGATTACTTGGTTAACTATGACATCCATTGGAATCCAGTGAGAATCATTCAGCGTTTTGGACGTATTGATCGAATTGGGTCTGAAAATAAAGATATACAACTTGTTAATTTCTGGCCAAATCTTGAACTCGATGAATATATCAATCTTGAATCACGAGTAAGAAATCGCATGATGATGGTAGATTTGTCAGCAACTGGTGAAGATGATTTACTAAATCCTGAGAGTAAGAACTTGAAGTATCGTAAAGACCAATTAAAACAACTTCAGGATGAAGTCGTTGATCTAGAGGACTTATCTGGTGGTATATCAATCACAGATTTGACACTAGATGATTTTATGATGTCCTTAGATAAGTATCTTAAAGCACATCCTGGATTGTTAGAGTCATATCCTACAGGTATATACGGTGTAACAAACATTAATGATAAACTTAGAGATGATGCACATCCTGGAGTTGTTTTTTGTCTAAAGCAAAAGAACTTCAATGAAGCAGATAAAGGGCAAAACTCTCTATATCCATACCATTTAGTTTACGTCAAAAATGATGGTAGCATTTTAGTTAAAAATACAAACCCAAAGAAAATCCTCGATATCTATAAAGCGATTTGTACTGGAAAAGATGAGATTATTAAGGAACTAGTAAATGAGTTCAACACTGAAACTAAAAATGGAAATAAAATGGAGAAATATACTTCATTACTGGAAAAAGCAATTTTTGATATAAAAGGATATATCGAAGAAAAAGGTGTCAAGTCACTCTTCAGACTTGGTAAATCAACGATCCTTGATAATAAGGTAACGGGGTTAAATGATTTTGAACTGGTAACATTCTTGGTGATCAAATGAACGATATTCTAGAGTATTTTCACATTCCAAAATCAGGAAAAACAAAACAACGGATATCAGTAAAAGAGATCATTGATCAACTTAATCCAGCAGCTCAAGATAAAAAAGTATTAAATTCGGAAGTGAATTCGATTTATCTTGAAGGCGTATTAGATGCACAAACACTAAGAATACCATCTTATGTAAGTGATGAGCATTTATATGAAGCCATATATGTTCTTCAGGTCTCACTTAAGACAGATCAACATTTTTCACTAATAAATGAGAAACTGCATGCAGCATTTCCAAATCCACTTATAATCGTTTATTTTATAGCTGATAAATTAAGAGTATCGCTTGCACCAAAACGAATTAGTAAACTGACAAAGGAAAAATCTGTTATAGAATCAGTCTATTCTACAAGTGCTTTTGTGATAGATGAAAAGCATCTCGATTTCTTGGGTTTGCTTAATGTCTCTAATGTCAAGGCGTTAAATCTAAAGGAATTTTATGACAAACTGACAGACACTGTTTATTCAGAAAGGTTAATCGAATTGATTGGGTTATTTCCAAGACAAATACCAAATACAATGAATTTGAAGCAAAGCATTAAGAAGATTGAGGATGAAACAAGTATTATGAATGAATTGAATAATAACTATAAACAGGCAACAATGATGTCTGAGAAGATGGATTACCACATGAAGATAATGAATAAAAAGCACGAAATTGACAGATTCATTTCGGATTTGAAGGAGGAACTGATTAATGAATAAAATAGAAAGTACAAGTCTAGATTTAGAGAAACTCAATGTAGAAAAAATCAAGGAATTTTTTCCCAATGTCGTTACTGAAGGTAAAATCGATTTTGATAAATTGAAAGTTATCCTAGGTGATCAAGTAGATGATCGAGTAGAAAAATATCAATTCACTTGGAATGGTAAAAGTAACACAATTAAGTTAGCGCAATCTCCATCAACTGGTACATTGATTCCTTCGAAAGATGATAGTAAAAACTGGGATACGACAGGAAACTTATATATCGAAGGTGATAACCTTGAAGTGTTGAAGCAACTTCAAAAGACTTACTATGGAAAAATAAAAATGATCTATATTGATCCTCCGTATAATACAGGTGGAGATTTTGTATATAAGGATGATTTTAAAGATAATATTCAAAACTACAAAGAACAAACTAAGCAAACATCAAGGGCAAATCCAGAAACCAACGGAAGATATCATACAGATTGGTTGAACATGATGTACTCAAGACTCATTTTAGCTAAAAACCTTTTGTCTCCCAACGGTTCTATCTTTTTAAGTATTGACGACAAAGAATTGGATAACTTAAGAAAAATTTGCAATGAAATATTTGGTGAAAATAACTTTGTTGCCAATTTAGTATGGAGAAAAATTTATGGAGTTAAAAACGATAGCAAGCAATTTTCAAATTCTCATGAATATATTTTAGTATATAGTAAACAATCTGAAAAATGGACCCCATCACTTTTAGCGAGAACAGAAAAGCAAAATGAACGATATAAAAATCCAGATAACGATACAAGAGGACCTTGGAAATCCGCAGATTTCACTGGCGTTGGGACATCTCCTAGTTGTGTATTTCCAATAGTTACTCCATCTGGGAAAGTAATCAATCCTCCCGATGGGAAACGATGGATTGTAAATCAAGAAAGATATTTAGAATTAAACAAAGATAATAGAATCTGGTTTGGAAGTAATGGTGATAGTGTACCATCGATAAAAAGATTTCTATCTGAAGTTCAAGATGGCATTGTACCTTCAACATTTTTGGATTATACAGATGTAGGTCATACCGATGAAGCAAATAGACAATTGAAATCTCTAATGTCAGGACCGTTCTTCGATTATCCAAAACCTGTGAGATTACTAACTAGGTTGGTACACATTGGAACAAGTGAAAGCGATATTATACTTGATTTCTTTTCAGGATCTGCAACAACCGCTCATGCTATTATGCAACTAAACGCTGAAGATGGTGGAAATAGAAAATTTATCATGGTCCAATTGCCAGAATTAACAGATGAGTCTTCAGAAGCTTATAAAGCAGGATATAAGAACATATGTGAAATTGGAAAAGAACGCATTCGTAGAGCTGGTGAGCAAATCAAACAAGAGTTAATTGATAAGAAAAATAAAGCTGGTCTTCTTGATGATAACATCGTTGATCCAGAAACTTTTGATAATGGATTTAAAGTGTTCAAACTTGAATCTACGAATATCATTCCTTGGGATGGAACCATCAAATTTGACGAAGACACTATTTTTTCACAAACAGAAGTCATCAAAGAAGATAGAACAAGTCTTGATGTCTTATACGAAATCATGCTTAAATATGGTGTTTTTGATAAGCCTGTTGAAGAAATTAAGGTTAATGGTAAAACAATGTATAGCATTGCTAAAGGCTATTTAATCGTATGTCTTGATAACAATATCTCACTTGAAGATGTCAAAGAGATTGGCAAATTAAAACCACGTAATGTGATATTCATAGAATCTGGATTTAGAAACGATAATGACAAGATTAATGCAACTTATACATTAGAAAAACTTGGTGTCGAAGAAGTTAAAAGCATCTAGGGAGGATATTGATGAAATTAAAATTTATTGATCAGCAATATCAATCTGATGCTGTTGAATCTATTGTGAATATATTTGAAGGGTCTAAGGTAAAAGACTCGCTTTTTACCATCGACATTTCTAAAGGTAAAGGATTAACAGAATTAGTTGAATATCGAACAGAAGGTGTTGGTGTAACTTATGAATTAGGGTATGCCAACAAACTACTACTAGATAATGCAGAACTATTAGCCAATGTTCGTAAGATACAAGAAAAAAATGGCATTCTAAAGAGTACGGATATTAATGGTAGAAACTTTACCATTGAAATGGAAACCGGAACAGGTAAAACATATGTATACACCAAGACTATTCTAGAACTCCATAAACGATATGGGTTTACAAAGTTTATTATCGTAGTTCCAAGTATTGCAATTAAAGAAGGGGTTTATAAGAGTTTTCAAATCACAGAAGACCACTTTAAGCTCAAATATGATAACGAGATTTATAACTATTTCGTCTATGATTCAAGTAAATTAACTCAAATACAGACATTCGCTACCAGTTCAAATATTGAAATCATGATTATCAATATCGATGCGTTCAGAAAAAGTTTTGATGATCCTGAAAAAGAAACTAAAGCGAACATCATCCACCGTGCGAGTGATAAGTTAAGTGGTAATAAACCAATTGACTTAATTTCAAGCACAAATCCAATTGTAATCATCGATGAACCACAATCTGTAGATAATACACCTAAGGCAAAAGATGCGATCAAATCGCTAAATCCTCTATGCACATTACGGTATTCAGCAACGCATCGTGAATTGTATAACTTGATGTACCGGTTAACACCAGTTGATGCGTACCAGGAAAATCTAGTTAAGCACATTGAAGTATCTTCACTTCAAAGTGATGAAACGACAGCTAAACCTTATGTCAAACTACTATCAATTAATGATAAGAACGGATTTTCAGCAAAACTGGAGATTAATGTTTTAAAAAGCGATGGTTCTATTTCTAAAGGAACAGTAACTGCCAAGATTGGTGAGGATTTATGGGAAAAATCTGGTGGTGTGGACTACTATAAAGAAATGAATTACATTCTAGACGATATCGGAACATTTGAAGATGTTGAATACATCTATTTTGCCAATGGCGTTACAGTGAATAAAGGTGAAGCAGTTGGTGAAGTCAATCAAGATGCGATAAAACGTGCTCAAATCAGAGAAACGATTGAGCTTCACTTAAAAAAAGAAGAAACCTACTTAAAGCACGGCATTAAAGTTTTAAGTTTGTTTTTCATTGACCAAGTTGATAAATATAGAGTCTATGATACTGGCGGACAACAACTCAAAGGTCAATATGGTATCTGGTTTGAAGAGGAGTTTAATAAGCTCATCAACGGTCGTTTTAAACGTCTTAAAGATACGTACAGCAACTCTATATCATATGACCCAGAAAAGATTCATGACGGCTATTTCTCTGTTGATAACAAAGGCAGAGCGAAAGACACAAAAGGTGATTCAATTGCTGATGAATCGACCTATGAACTCATCATGCGTGACAAAGAACGCCTATTAAGTATTGAAGAACCTAAACGTTTTATATTCTCTCATTCGGCTTTAAAAGAAGGATGGGATAATCCAAACGTTTTTCAAGTATGTACATTAGTAGAAACTCAAGATACCATGACCAAAAGACAAAAAATAGGTCGTGGGTTACGCATATGTGTCAATCAAGATGGTGATCGAGTTAACGAACCTAAGTTTAATATTTTGAGTGTTGTTGCCAATGAATCCTATAAAGATTTTGCGAGTGGACTGCAAAGAGAACTTGAATCAGATGCAGGATATAAATTTGGAATTATTGAGAAAGTAAGTTTTGCTGGAATGGAACTTACAACAGCATATGGCGTTGAGATTTCTCTTACTCAAGAAGACTCAGCTAAAATCTATGCACAACTGAAATCAAAAGGTTATCTAAAATCAAATGGCAAGATTGAAGATAAGTTTTTTAGTGATGTCCAAAACAATGAATTTAAACTACCAGATGAGTATGCAGTGTTTCAAGATAAAGTGATAACAATGATTAAGAAATTATCACGTGAAATTGAAATTAAGAATGCAAATGAAAAAATAAAAGTCAGTATCAATAAAAAAATATTCCTATCAGAAGCATTTAAAGATATGTGGAATAGAATTAAGCGTAAAACTCTTTATTCAGTAGAAATGGACATCGATAAATTTAAAGAAGATGCCATTGATAAGTTAAAGGTAATGCCAAAAATCATAGCTGAAAAGATTGAACGTGAAAGAACGAAGTTAAATATTACGAGTGGTGGGGTCATTCAAGAAGGATCCACACGATATGGTTCAGTTGGTGATATCAATGAGTTTGATACAATTATTTATCCTGACTTTATCAGAAGACTTCAAGATGCTACACACTTGTTGCGTTCTACCATTATTGAAATCATTAAAGAATCAGGTAGGCTATCTGAATTTTATGATAATCCGGAGTCGTTCATAAAGAACGTTTCTTCAATATTGAACCAGGTGAAAAAGTCCAACTTATCAAAGGGACTAAAATACTATCAATCAGATGAATATTTTGTACAAGAGGATGTTTTTGATGATACTGATCTCTACGGATATAAAGATAAGAATATCATAGATATCTCCGATGAGAAAAACGTATATGATCATGTCATTTTTGATTCGACTATTGAAAAGCAATTTGCTATTGATGCTGAAGAAGATGAAGATGTGACGCTTTACGCAAAACTTCCAAAGAGATTTACAGTAGACACACCATTTGGTACGTATAATCCTGACTGGATAGTTGTAATACAGTCAAGTGATGAAGATAAACTCTATTTTGTTGCTGAAACAAAAGGTTCAGAAAAAGATGAAGAGTTAAGAGAAAGAGAAAGTAATAAGATTCTATGTGGTAGAAAACACTTTGAAGTAATTGATACAGAAGTGAAATTCGAAGTTGTAAGTAAGTTAAAGAGTCTAAAAGTTTAACAAACCGGGTAATCTAAAATGGAGGAACAAAATGGGTATAATTATAAAAAAAATAGATATTGTTAATTTTAAGAAGTTTGAAAATTTTCAACTTGTTTTAAATGAAAAATGCAATGTATTAATAGGCGATAATGAAACAGGGAAATCTACCATTCTTCAGGCTATAGACTT
>Ga0172381_10008377_pt1 | contig 10115 bp, 9 predicted proteins | sample Leawel6488metaG_FD_119754 | JGI IMG/M metagenome (GOLD analysis project Ga0172381, IMG submission 119754) | Leachate microbial communities from a municipal landfill in Southern Ontario, Canada - Leachate well 64-88 metaG | ecosystem: Engineered > Solid waste > Landfill > Unclassified | place... | reverse complement strand
TTTAAAAGATGCGGACCCCGTAGAGGCAGTAGCGGAGGAAAGAGAATACCAGGTAAGAAAACCGGTGAAAACCCCGGCGCTGTTATCTTCCGTTAGGCTCAGACAAAACACGCCTCATGGCAATATGCATGTGAACATCTCAGTGGACCCAAGGACAGACAGGGACTATGAGATTTTTGCTCAGCTGGGTAAGGCTGGGGATATCATGGCTTCGGACCTGGAGGCAATGTGTCGTTTAGCTAGTCTGTATTTACGTATAGGTGGGTCGCTAGCAGACATCCAAGAGCAATTAACTGGGATAGGTTCCAATGTTTCCATCCCCACGCGTACGGGTAAGATAAGTAGTTTGGCAGATGGTCTCGGGCATGCTTTGAAGAACTACTTGACGGCTAAAGAAACAAATGGTATAGACAACCTTTTACTGGGTCACTATATTCTACAGGAGCCACCGGCGAAGAAGGCTGCGGCACCTTTAGTGGCCGTACCGGTTCCGGAAAAGGAAGTCACTCAGATAGAATCCCAAACAAAATGTCCTAGTTGTGGGGTAGGGGTAGTAGTCCGATCTGAGGGGTGTTTAAAATGCTCTTTACTATGTGGGTATAGTAAATGCGGCTAAGCGATAGAGGGGCTCTACTAAGGAGCCCCTCCTTTTAGGATTAAAACAAGCAAAAAGAAGTAAAACAAGCACAGTGGTGTCCTAAACCAAATTAATGTTGTTGGAGGAGTTTTAATGGTAGTTGATGACGAACCAGCCAAATGCCTAGGTAAGAGTACCCAGTACACAAATACTAAAATGAATGATGTACAAATAGTAAAAGCAGTTAGACACTGGGACGGCTCTGTTATTGATCTAAATAAAATTGTAAGAATAGGGAAGCCCGTACTCTATAGAGCAGGTTTCGGGCACATGTGTAAAGCTTCACTCTCAGTTGCGATTGATATTATAGATAGCCGAGATAGCCTCATTATCACTACGGATATAACTAATGAAACATCATCATACGACAGGAATAATCCCCCTAATTTTACAGATGTACATGAGATGAGAGACATCTACTGGAAGTGTGTAGATGGTAAATGGAAAATACACCCAGTAGATGATGAAATTCAGTGTTATATAGATTTTAAATGTACGGTAGACAAGTTGATTGAAATATGGGGTGGTGATTCACAGAAAGTGCTTGAGTTGTAATATTAACATTTTTAAATGGAAGTTGAGATAAGATTATGAAACAGACAAAACGGTATCTGCAAATACATTACCCTAGAAAAGACGCTTTGGTATTTGTATCCATCGAAGACTTTATAAAGGAAAAAGCACTGGGCTCTTTAGAGGTGCATTTACGTAACTCCTCTCTAGAAGGATTCTTTATTGGGCTTGCTAATATTGCGGAGGTACTCCTGTGTACAGATGAATTAATAAATAAAGATAAAACCTTTTTTAATTTAAGAAACCTAAAAAACAGTTCTGATTACACTGTCGCACCTGGAAAGAATACTGAGGACATATCCTCTTGGGAATTATTGCGTGAGACAGGAATGATAACCCTCGAAGATATCGTAGCTAACCTGCTAAAATTCTGGACATATGGTGTTCACCGTCGGGAGCTGTACACAGCCGATAAGTATGATCACTTATGTAAGCTGGTTGATCGAATACTAGAAGTGTTTACGCTGGACCACCCCGCCGTGTACCTGATGGTGACAAGACTTCTCGAATTAGGTTTGGAGTGCTCAGCACTAAAAGTGTACCGAATGAGCAATAGCTTTACTCAGAAGCAGTTATATCATCTGCTTTCTATTATGAATTACCGCTTAGTTAAAGATGTAGAAATAACTAATAGGGAGGTAGTAAGTGATGACTTACATAAATTGCTGATTGCTGATAGCGGGTACGACATGGATGCAATGCTTAAACTAAGAACCCGAGCAATGTTTTACTACGATAACCACGGCCTGTGTCTACACGATCAAGCTATACGTTCCTCCCTCTCTGAAGAGGAGAAAAGGCGTTTAGTGGAGTTGGACAAAGGGTGTCAGGATGTAAGACGCACATATGATGCTGACGAGATAACTGGGGTTCTCATTTTGGTAACCGCTGAGGAACTCATACTCAACCCCCTAGCAACTAACACAGACATAACCCTACTAAACAAATTGTTGGACAAGAACATGTTTGAGAAGGTTGTAACAGCAAGAGCAATCCCACCGCAAGAGCCCCCTCCGCAAGGGGCATCGGTAAAAGAGAGGAGAAACACAGATGCCACAAGCACCTAAACAACAACGCATGCATATCGTACCTTGGGAAGATAAGAAGACCTATGAGGAAGGGGTCATCAGTGTTGCAAAGGTAACGGTAGAATATGTACAAAATGGTGATGCTGAACAACCAGGGTACTCGGAGGATGCGGCGGCACAGGAGTTGGTAGTTTCCACTGAAAATGCAGGTGGGGGTAGATTTGTGGTAATAAGAACGGACAGGTGGGCAATGGACCGGCCCGAGGAAATGGCAAGGATCCTAAAAGATTTTAAGAAACGGGCTTCCTTGTAATATAATTTCCGCACGCTACTAAATAAAGGAAAACATTAAACATGCAGCAAGGAATAAAGGCGATGAAGGCGACAAGTAGAAACATAGAGGGGCAAGAGGAGTTTATGAGAAACAGTGACGTATGGGAGGCAACAGAGAGCACCCCCCTATCTAGAGTACAGAAAATCATATGGGGTTATGGGGTGTAAAGGGGAAGACATGAGATCAAATTTTAAATGGATGTTTATTAGCCGTCTGGCGATTTTGTTTATGCTGTTCTATATAGCATCAAACCAATATGGTGTTTGTTTCATCCCTCGCTCTGCACCGCCAATCGACAGTATGTGGGGTCTTTGGGTGATGAATCAGGTCCTTGGGTTGATGGTATCCGCTCTATTTGCGAGTCTGTGGACATTTAAGACAGTGTCTGACCACGTTAATCAGAACAAGGAATTGGAATTATGAACAACCAAAACCTGATCAGACGGGTCGCACCGACACTTATGCCAATCGCTGATACGGAAGAGATTCCACAAGCTCCACAGACCCTAACCATTGGAGAGGTTCGTCGGGGTTTTCAGCAGATTTTTCCTGGAGTGAGCACAGAAGGAGTAACACGAATGCAAATGTTGATCGCTATGGGCAGGCGTAGCATGAGAAGAACCTAATAAATGGTGTCTAACAGAAGATGGACAAAAACGCCACAGCTTAACGAGCGTTGAAGGCGACAGTGGAAATACCGTTGCTGGTTAAATAAAGGAGAACACTAATGCAGCAAGGAATAAAAGAGTTAACTGGTCTGTTAAATAAAGCCTCATATGCGTACTACACCCAATCGGACTCCTTCATGTCGGACAGGGATTTTGATATGTACCTTAAAGAGTTAGAGGGGCTAGAAAGAGCCCACCCCCAATGGGTGGAGAAGGACAGCCCCACAAAAAGAGTAGGCTCGGATTTAACTCCAGGGTTTGAAAAGGTAGTCCATAAGGTGCCTATGTTAAGTATTGATAACGTGTTCTCTTTGGAGGAAACTCAGGAGTACTTAAATGGGGTATATAAACAACTACAGGATACAGCAGGGGGCATAATATTTACCGCGGAATTAAAGATCGATGGTGTGTCCCTTTCCTTGTACTATTCCCAGGGAAAACTGGTGAAGGCAGTAACTCGTGGGGACGGTATTAAAGGCGACGATGTGACTGAAAATGCTCGGACTATTCTAGATGTCCCTCTGGAGATTGCTTATCAAGAGGACCTGGAGGTAAGAGGCGAATGCTTTATGGACAAGAAGGTGTTTAAAGCTATAAATGCCTCCTGTGAAGAGACAGGTGGGAGTACGTATAAAAACGCTAGGAACCTAACATCCGGTACCTTAAAGACGAAAAATGTGCAAGAAGTGGCTAGGAGAAATTTACGTTTCAAGGCTTTTGGGATAGCCACAGATGTGCCAGAAGTAACAACCCAAATTGAGGTAGTAAATTTTCTGAAAGGTTTAGGTTTTCCAAATGTGAATCCTGCGATAGTATTAGAGAGCCTTGATCATTTCAAGGAGTTCTGTGAAAAGATAGGAAGTGCCCGAGAAGCAGGGCAATTGCCCTTTGATATAGACGGGATAGTGCTCAAGGTGAACTCGCTAGGACTCCGAGAGACCCTCTGGCACACCGGCAAGCACGTACGCTGGGCGATAGCCTATAAATTTGCTAGCGACCAAGTCAAGACCAAACTAATCTCGGTCATATATCAAACAGGACGGACTGGTAAAGTTACCCCTGTAGCGATACTAGAGCCGGTAGATCTCATGGGCAGCACAGTCCAACGGGCCACCCTGCATAATAATGACGAGATCGCCAGGCTGTCCTTGTGTGAAGGGGATATGGTATTCCTTGAGAAAGGGGGAGATATCATACCCAAGATAGTAAAGGTAGATGAGAGTGCCCGAGAAAGGGAAATGGTACCCATAGCCATCTTAGGAACATGCCCCTCATGCGGAGCTCCCCTTGTGAAAAAGAGTACAGAACAAGTAGATATGTTCTGCACCAACACCCAGGATTGTCCCGCTCAGACACAGGGACGGTTAGAGTATTTCGTGTCTAGGACTTGTATGAATATCCTGTCCTTGGGTGGGTCTATGCTGGAAAAACTCATAGCCAACGGTTCAGTCAAGGAGCCTCTAGACTTATACGATCTCGTACCCCGGCATTTTATAGGGATACCGGGAGTAGGGTCAAAAAGTATAAGTAAGGTTTTGGACAACATAGATGATAGTAGGAAACTTCCTCCTCCTAATCTATTAGCGGGCTTAGGTGTCCCCTTGATAGGGAAAGAAACATCTGTGAAAGTGATGACGCAGTTTCAGGGGTGGGTAGGTTTATGGAATGCCCTAGAGAATGATATAGCAAGGGTAGAAGGGGTAGGGGAGAAGGCTGCCTCAAATTTTGCTGCATGGCGTGTGGCCAACCCTGGTTTCCTTGATAGAATAACAGAGCTAGGTATGACTATGGAGTACAAGCCTATAATAAACAAGGGTGGTTCTTTGTTCGGTAAAGATATGGTAGTCACAGGAACCCTGTCCACATTAAAAAGGGAAGAGGCCCAAGAACTTATAGAAAAGAACGGGGGTATCTTTCGGAAAGGTGTAACAAAGAAAACCAATGTCCTGATAGTAGGGGCGGATGCCGGTGCCACAAAAATGGCTAAGGCCGAGAAGGCAGGTATAGAGATTTGGACAGAAATGATGTTCTTAGAAAAAATAGGCAACTAACTTGTTATTTCGGAATACTCAAAAGGGTATCTCCTATTATAGAAAGGAGATACCCTATGCTTAAATACATCCAAACAATTATAGTGTGTGCTTACTGTGTAAGTGCCTCCCAGACCATGGACTACCCCGTACATATCCCTACGGATCATGACACGATCCGAGCGGGGGTGGCTTTAGTTGCCGAGGGGCAAAGATACGCATACCATGACCACGAGGACTTCGTCTCTGCCGATGGAAAAAATAGGTTAATGAGGGTGGCCTCCCAATGGGATGAAAGACAGGGGGTAAAAGCCGAGCTGTATAGTAATGAGATTACTTTGCGGGCGGCATACTTCGATGACAACATCCGAAAAACTGTCCAAAGATTTAAAAATGGAAAGGACAAGGAAGACTTCTTTCGTAAGGAGGACTTGGCTAAGTTTTTAGAATTAGGTATAGGTACAAAACACTTGGACATATTTTTCTCTAAGGAGTTTAGCACCTTTGGGACATATACACTAGGAGACGACAAACCTAAGCCTTTTACTACAAGTATGATGAAGTTAGGCGTGAAAGCCTCCCAGAAAACTGTTCTTGGGTCCATGGGTGTCTTTATGGAAGGGCAGAAATTTAAGAGGTTGAGGGTGTTGCGGATAGGCCAGATAGATGACAAGGGTAATGTTTCTGTGCTACGAACACTAGGTCCTGTAAATAAAGAAGTGTACGGGGTAGTGGGAGGATTCTTTAAGGCACCAGACCCATCGGGTAAGATATACTTAACTACTGCGGGAGGGGTAGGTATAGGAGTTTCTGAGAGCCCCTTACAGCCCGAAACCGATATAGACATGCCAGGGTACTATTTATTTAATGAAGGGTATGACTTGCTTTGTGATGTAAACGGGTCTATTATATTAGGGATGAACCTAGAGTTCGGTAGGTTAAAGCTAAGAGCATCCGCTGAACTTTTTACTAGGGCAACTTTTTCAGCCCCCGCGTCTAATGTGTACCCTGATGGTGTGAGCCCCGGCAAGGTTCCTAAGAATACCACCTTAGAGGATTACAATGAAATGTTTACAGAGGAGTACTCCTTAGTAGACGCAGTTTATGGATTCTCTACCCAAGTGAAAATAATTTTCTAAAATTTTGGGTAGAGGACTTAAAAACCTATCAAAGTAGTGGTACATGAACAAGAAGCCGGCACAGTGCCGAGTAAGAAAACAAAATCTCTAACAATCATGAGGATAAAATAAATGAACGATAAGCCAAAGGATATCATCTTTAAGGGAGAGAGCTTAAACCGGTTAGCTGCAGGATTAGACAAACTGGCCGACGCGGTGAAAGTTACACTTGGTCCCCGTGGTAGAAATGTTATTATAGAAAGAGGGTACGGAAGCCCCTCAATAACGAAGGATGGGGTGTCCGTTGCTAAAGAGATTGACTTGGTAGATCCTTTTGAGAACATGGGCGCTCAGATGGCTAAAGACATCGCAGCCAAGACCTGTGATGAAGCCGGCGACGGCCCCCAACCCCTATATAGCAAAGTATTGACTCCTAATGGTTATGTAACCATGGGGGAGATGAAAGTCGGGGACACAATTTGCGGTACTTCCAATACTAAACAAGAAGTGTTAGGTGTTTTTCCTAAGGGTGTAAAGGAGATAGTGAAAGTCTCTTTTTCAGATGGTAGGTCCGCAGAGTGCTGCGAGGATCATCTTTGGGAGATTACAACAAATTACGGACGTACCAAAGTGTTAACGGTCCGGGAGATGCTGGAAGAAGGAGTATTCCGTGTGGATGTACAAGGGCAGAAAAAATACCGCTTTTATACCCCTCGGACATCTGTAGACTTCAGTAAAAAAGATTTGAAGATAGACCCGTATCTATTAGGTGTTCTATTAGGTGATGGCTCGTTGAGTAGTGAGGGACCGAACTCGGGATATATAGAGATCTCCTTGGGAGAAGCAAAAGGTCACATTATCCCAAAGCTCATTCTCCCAGAAGGTTTTACCCTTAAGACCACTTTTGTTAGGGAAAAGAACTATTACAGGGTCAAGATCAAAGGAAAAGATGTTAATGGTAACTCCTTCCACGATCTCTTGGCAAGTTATTCCCTTTTAGGCACTAAAAGCACCACGAAATTCATCCCAAAGGACTATTTATATTCAAGCTTGGAAGACCGTCAAGAGTTGCTTCAAGGTCTCCTAGATACGGATGGCTACATAAACAGCAGGGGTTTATTTGAGTTTAGCACTGTTAGCAATAGACTCAAAACAGACTTTGAAGAATTGTGCCGAAGCATGGGCTATACCCTTTATTATAAACTTCATCGCCGGGAAAACGATGAGGCATCCTACTCGGATAGACCCATCCACAGATTCAACCAGCTTAAGGGGTATAAATATGGTTTAAAAATAACGGACATCACCAAGACTGGTAAAACGACTGAAATGCAGTGTATCAAAGTAAGTAACCCTGATAACTTGTACATCACAGATGATTATGTGGTTACCCATAATACGACTACTGCGACGGTGCTGGCACAGGCGATTACCCGCTTGGGATTAAGTCACGTTATCCATGGGAATTCCCCTGTAGAAATCAAAAGGGGTATGGACAAAGCAGTAGACCTGTTGACTGACCAACTACGGGAAGACTCTTTTCCAGTGGACGGTGATCTTGAGATCATTCGTAGAGTAGGGACTATCTCTGCTAATAATGAAAAAGCGGTAGGTGATGTATTAGCAGATGCCATAGACCAAGTAGGCCGTGATGGTGTTATCACCATAGAGGAGTCCGGGGAAGACGGGCTGCACCTAGAGTTGGTGGAAGGTATGGAACTTTCTGAGGGGTACATGTCTCGGTACCTTATCACAGAAGAGAACACAGACGAAATCGTTTTTGAGAACCCGGTATTTTTTATTGTTAATAAAGAAATCACCATGCTTTCAGAAGTCGTAAACGGTATGAACTCTGTGTTAAAGACAGATGCCAAGCCTCCAATCATTTTGATTTGTAAGGGTATGTCTAAGCCCGCTTTAGATAGGGTACTGGTTAATGTGCGACGTGGTTCTGTCCGGATAGCAGTAGTAAGAGCTCCTGGTTATCGTGAACACCAAGAAAACTTACTGCAGGATATCGCCGTGGCTACGGGAGCCACCGTTTTTGGGGACACCAACCCAGTGACGAATGCTACCGTTAATGACATGGGCCAAGCAGAAAAAGTGACTGTGACATCATCTAAGACCCTAATCGTAGGCCCCATAGGGGACGCAGAAGCGGTACTTAACCGGGTACAGGCCTTACGTACCTCCTTAGAAAAAACCTCGTCGGAATACGACAAGGAAAAGATCTTAGAAAGAATTGCAAAACTTTCTGGTGCTGTGGCGGTTATCCGTGTAGGCGGTCGTTCAGAAGTAGAAGTGAAAGAACTCCGGGACCGAGTAGAAGACGCTATGCATGCCACAAGGGCAGCAGTAGAAGAAGGTATTGTGCCAGGCGGTGGTGTTGCCTTATTGAGAGCCAGAGAGGCCTCTAGAGGAAAGCTAGCTGCCTTAGAGTTAAACGAAGAGCAGGCTATTGGTGCTGAGATTGTTTTCAGGGCGGTAGAGGCTCCTCTTCGTACTATTCTACACAACGCTGGTATCCGTTCTAACAAAGAGAACGCTGAAATCATTATAGGCCGAATTGTTTCCGGAGAAAAAGCGGGGTACAATGCGTATACTGGTCAGTATGAGGATTTGTTGGAAACAGGTGTGATAGACCCTGTAAAAGTGACTATGACAGCGCTAAGAAATGCGGTATCTATCGCGGGGATGTTACTGACTAGTGATTGTTCTGTCGTGTATGACCGTGACCACCAACCTGCCGCAACTATCGGCGATTTTTAAAGGAGAGAATTAAATGTTATTAGCCTGTATGGACAATATCAAAACACACCCTATCGTGGAAAAAGAACCAGAATCTACGGATGCCTTTTATGTACCCGTAGAAGCACAGGATACTTCCTCTAAGGTTATTAAAACCCGGTTAGTTGCGGGGTTGCAACCCCTGCAAAGCTTCTTGAGTAACATATTGGGCCCGTCTTATTTAAAGGATATTGCAGGTGCCAACGTGAGCTATGTAGATATATGGTGCAAGAAGGAAGATGCAATTGCCGTGATGGACGGAAAGGAAGAGGCCTATTTCATAAAGTACAGTAAAGTGCTTGGGGTCTCCATCCCTACCTAGTTCATTTAGACAATTGGACTAAGTTGTAAACAACACAGGGGCTTTTTCGGACGACAAGGAAAAAGCCCCTTTTTCTATAACCGAAGGATAAGAGGACGATATGAAAGCATATTTGGACATTTTAAGAGAGGTGTACAGAGAGGGTACAATGAAATCCTCTCGACCAGGGATTATGTGTAAAAGTGTTACGGCGGTGCTGTTTAAACACGATATGAGCACAGGTTTCCCGCTACTGACCACAAAGAAAATGGGTCTAAAAAATATTTGTACAGAGTTGGAGTTTTTTATAAAAGGGTTGTCAAGTAAGGCGTGGTTACAGGAGCGTAAGTGCCATATCTGGGATGAATGGTGTAACCCCCAAAAGGTGCCATATAGCACGGACAAAGAACAACAGGAAAGAATGAAGGCTGAAGATGACCTGGGTAGGATATACGGAGTACAGTGGAGAGACTGGAGAGGGTTAGACAGTGGCCAGAAGATGGTTGTTATCGACCAATTCCAAAACGCCATAGAGGCATTAAAAAAAGATCCCTGTAATAGACGTATGTTAATCTCCGCGTGGAATCCTGCTGAGATAGATCAGATGGCCCTTCCTCCCTGTCATGACTCCTTTCAACT
>Ga0172381_10008376_pt1 | contig 10117 bp, 9 predicted proteins | sample Leawel6488metaG_FD_119754 | JGI IMG/M metagenome (GOLD analysis project Ga0172381, IMG submission 119754) | Leachate microbial communities from a municipal landfill in Southern Ontario, Canada - Leachate well 64-88 metaG | ecosystem: Engineered > Solid waste > Landfill > Unclassified | place... | reverse complement strand
ATTGTTCTGCCCGGAGTGAATGCTCAATCATTGACTCCGGGCTTTTGCTTTCAAGACAGACATATCAAACCTCCTTTCCTTGTTTGTCATAATGCAAAATAGAAAAATCTGCTAATTGGCAATATTTGCACAGATGTTTTAGATATTTAACACCGATTTCATTTCTATCGTAATTTCCAGACTCTTCAAGTGTCGGGCTTCCCTGCCAATGCATTTCGTGCCTTCCTTCATAAAATTCGATTTATACTTTCACGAAAAGACCAAATCACAGTTCTGAGAAAAAGCCACACCCCGATTCAGCGGGACACACTTCACTCAGCAGAATAACCGGTAAACGGAGTGAATACCGATAATTCTAAGCCCAATTGGAAAGAACGCTTTAATTTTAGATACAACTTTTTGATTTGTCAAGATAAATTTCAACTTCTCCCGAATCTCCCGAAGGTTTGAACGAATCTTAAATAATTCTTGACATACCTATAATTATCTATTAAATTCACTTTGATAAACAAAGTAATTTGCAAAGGAGAAGATAATGAAAGATGAATTTGACCAAACACAAGACCTCAAACCAGCCGACGAAATTAAAGTCATTCGCCAGATGATGGAAAAAACGCGAACCGAAACTGCTGAATCGGGATTTGACTTTCTGTTATGGGGCTGGATGGCGCTGGCGGGCTGTATTCTGGTATATATTCTGGTTTTCGCTGGGTATGAACGACTGGCCTGGCTTCCCTGGATTACCCTGATGCCGCTGGCGGCCGTCATCGAAACGATCTATCATAGCCGGCAATCCAAGAAAAATCGGGTCCTGACCTATGCCCGGATCGCCTCGCGAAGTCTCTGGATTGCTTGTGGCGCTTCGATGTTCCTGGTTGCATTTTTAGCCTTGCCGCTTAAAGTTATCCCACTCTCGTCTATGTCAATCGTGCTGTCTATTTTAATCGCAATTGCCTGTTTTACAACCGGATATATCATTGATTGGAATCTGTTAAAATACAGCGGTGGGATATGGTGGGCGACGGCAATTTTGATGATGTTGGTGCATTGGCACTGGCATATGGCAATATTCGCGGTTGCCCTGATTCTCGGCTATCTGGTTCCCGGCTACCTCCTGCGTAAAAAATATTTGAGGAAATAAAATGTCTACATTCGATGAATTGGATCCTCTGATTCACTCCCGCATCCGGCTTTCGATTCTCTCCATATTAATGCCGGTTAAGGAGGTGGAATTTGTCTATCTCAAGGAGACTATCGGCACGACCGATGGTAATCTCAGTACGCATTTAACCAAGCTCGAGGAAGCCGGCTATATTACTATTAAGAAAGAGTTTGTTAATAAAAGACCCCGGACTACCTGTCAATTGAGTTCCAAAGGTCGGGCGGCTTTCATTCAATATGTTGAAACCCTGAATAAATTTATCCACCCCGAAAATAATGATGATTCAGATAAGAAATAAGATCTCAATTCTTATTATCCTAATAGTAATCTTGCTCTCACAGATAACAGCCGAAACGCCGGAAGTTAAGATAACCGGTTACGTCCGGGGCAATCATCAAGCGCCGCTAGCTTATGTGAATATATTTTTTACTGATGGAATCGAGGGTGGAATGAGCGATGAAAGCGGCTACTTCGAACTACATTCAAAACGTTTTGGACAACGTATTATCCGCATTTCACACATCGGATACGAGCAGTTGGAAATTCCCCTCTTATTGGAACGTAATAAACCCATCGCTCTCGCGATAGAATTAAAAAAGACTTTTGTAAAATTGGATGCCGTCACCGTCAGCGCTAGCTCATTCACGGCGACCGATGGTGAAGGACACACATTAAACAGGCTTGATGTCGTTACAACTGCCGGCGCCGCGGCTGATGTTTTTCGGGTGATTCTGACTTTACCGGGAGTCAATACCGTTGACGAAGGTGCGGGTATGTTTGTGCGCGGTGGAGATGTTTCGGAAAACCTGATCATTCTTGACGGCGCCACTTTGGCCCATCCCTATCGCTACGAATCTGATCAGGGAGGGTATTTCGGTATGATTAGTCCATTTCTGCTTTCAGGCACTTATTTCTCGAGTGGCGCTTTCTCGGCTAAATACGGAAACGCTTTGTCGGCTGTCCTGGCGATGGAAACACTCGGGATGCCTGAGCAACCCTCAACCGATATCGGAGTGGGTTTAGCCGCAGTTTCCTTCGGTGGTAATTATCCGCTAAAACCCAATCGGCTGGGATTGCGTTTTTCAGGTAATTATTCCAATACCACACCGCTATTTCAATTGAATGGAGGCACGGATAAATTTGACAAATTTCCAGTCAGCTGGGACGCTAATATCAGCCTGACTTATCGCCCTGATGCCCGCACCAATTTGAAACTATTCAATTATTTCGCGCGGGAGAATCTGGGCGTGTATTACAATTCGCCAACCTTTTCAGGTAATCTTTCAAGTGGAAACGATCAGTGGCTTACCAATCTGGTTGTCAACCGAATGATCGGAGAGCGGACGTCATTGCGGAGTTCCCTGTCAATTAATTATTATCGGCAGAAATTACTGCTGGGTAATCTGATTATTGATAATTCCGAACGACTCAATAAGCTACGCAGTGATCTTTCCATGACCATTTCCCGTCGTATGAAGATCAATACCGGTCTGGAGATAATTCTCTCCGAACTGGAAAACGCCGGCACTTATCCGGAAGACGCAAATGATCTGCGACCAGAGGCGCCGGCCATTCGATATGATAATAATTATTTCCAGATTCAGACTGGTCTTTATATCGAAAGCGAATGGGACATTTCTGCGCGTCTGTTCACTATTACCGGACTCAGGACTGACAATCAGGATTTCAAGTCTGACCCGATTATTGATCCGCGCTTTTCGCTCGGATACCGTCTGACAGAAACGCAGATTGTTAAATTCGCTACCGGTCGTTTTCATCAATTTAATCAGGGACGGGTTGTAGATCCGAACTACGGCAATCCGGCTCTACCTTCAATGCAGGCTGTTCACTACGTTGCCGGTTATGAATTAAAATCCGGCTTAACCAATTTGCGGATAGAAAGTTATTATAAGGAGTACAGCCGATTGCCGCTGGACAGTATGAAGGCTGGCGACGAGAGATATACCGGTAAGGGGCATGGTTTTGCTTACGGCGCCGATTTTTTTCTTAAAGCAAATTATAACCTCATATCAGGCTGGACATCGTACAGCTACTTGGTTTCCAAACGTAAAACCTTGAACTATCCGGAACTGGTTGCAACCGATTATGATATTCGCCATAACTTCACAATAGCGCTTAAAGTCAATATTATGACCAACAATTCCATCGGCTTTACCTATCATTATACCAGCGGTAAACCCTATACGCCTGGGCTCGGTCGCTGGAATGCCGAACGTTTACCGGCTATCCGGCGCCTGGACTTGTCATATAGTTATTACACCTATATTCATGAAAGCAATTTTCTGGTTTTCTACGCCGCGATTGCCAACTTGCTCGACCGACGGAATATTTACGGCTATTATTACAGTCCGGATTTTTCGCAACGCACAGAATTGAGAAGCACCTACGGCCGCAATCTTTATTTTGGTATATCGCTGTCAATCAAATAAAACTCGTAAATGAAGGGGTTGCTAATGAAAAAAATATCTATTTTAATCCTGGTAATGGTAAGTCTGGTATTTGGTCAGGATATTTCCAATTATATACTCAATGCTAAAAAACAGGTTCAAATCGGATATTATAGCTGGGACGAAAAACAAATGCTTGAGGCCCGGGCTACTTTTGAACGATTACTCGGAAAAAGCGATCGGGATTGGTTGATTCGATATTATATCGCTTACTGTGATTACCGACTGACGACCTACGCTATCAATCAAAAAAATAAGGAAGCAGTCAAAAAGTACCTTCAGGACGGGTTTGAGCAATTGGAGCAATGTTTAGATATCAAGCCCGAATATGCAGACGCCTGGGCACTGATTTCAGCCATGTATGGATATAAAATTGCGCTGATTCCCTGGTCAGGAATCTTGTATGGTCCCAAATCAAGCAAGGCGATCGCGACTGCTAAGGAATTGGAGCCAAATAATCCGCGCATTGCATTGATCGAAGGCATTTCGGCTTTCCATACGCCGGAACAATGGGGTGGCGGTAAGGAGCGCGCCCGCGAATTGTTAAGTAAGTCATCTGAACTATTCAGGAATGATAAACCAACATCCGAATTACCGGATTGGGGATACTCCGAGGCGCATGCCTGGCTTGGAATCCTATATCAGCAGGAAGACGATATTACCACCGCAAAACAACATTATCTTAAGGCGCTGGAAATCGATCCCGGCAATGGATGGGTGCGTTATAATCTCTTACCCAAACTTAGCAATCAGTAATCAGCTAAATGAATATTATATTTTCATTAATGTAGTTTTGCCAACTAACGCCATTTCTACCTAAAATTTTAATATCTTAAGGAGCAATATACCTCTTTGTACTTTGTAGGATTATTGCATCATAAGTCAATCTCACACTGTTGGGCGATTTGTCAAATCGCCCGGTAGAAATATAACTTCGACCTATATTTTTATTCTATCCTGTATGAAATCGAAATGAAGGCATTGCGGGTCGCGCCCGGCCAGTAATAAGCATAATAGTCGCCCCACTCGTATCCATAGCCGTAAGTGGAATAGAGCCGGTTGAAAACATTATTGATTTTGCCATTCAAATCAAAGCGACCAAGCTGGTAACGCAAGCCGATATCCGTCAGCCAGTAAGCCGGATTGGTTCCGATATTTTCTTCGTCGATATATTGCCGTCCGACATGGCGGATTATCAGCGAAGTCGTCAGGTTTTTTAACAAATGGGCGTCCAGACTGCCATTGAACAGAACGCCGGGCACATTGGTCAGCGTATTACCTTTATTGCGACCGCTTTGAAAAGTATGGCGGCTGAAAGTCCCATTCAAAGTCAATAGCCAGCGCGGATGGAGCTGATAACGAGTTTCCCATTCCAGCCCCTCATGAATCGTCGAAGCCGCCTGCGTATAAACATATTCGCCTTCTTGTTCAATGTCGATATTTTTCAACTGTTCGTTTTTATAATTAATGCGATAAAGATTCAGGTCGATTCCGAGTTTTTTGCCACGAAAGTTAGCGCCCAGTTCATAGTCATCGATCAATTCGGCGGCGGCTTTCTGCGGTTCGCTCCAGATGTCATCGGCTTCGATTATTTGCTCGTCAGCCGGTTCCCTTTGCGAGCGTCCATAGTTGACAAAAACCGCCAGATCGTTTGACAAAGAATAGATTGCACCGAGACGCGGATTCAGAAAATTCCAGTCTGCCGAAACGTCATAGCCGACCGCGTGTCCGATTTTTTTCTGATTCAGAGTCCATTGCAAATACTGGTACTGTAAATCGGCAATTATTTTCAATTTTCTAAGCGGTTCAAAGGCCAGATGAACGAAACCGGTTATTATCGCCTTTTCGCCGATATAGCGGTAATAGCGATACCAATCATCTCCGATCTGCACAATCAGGCTTTCATCGGAAAAGTGCGCAATTTTGCCAATATGATCACCGCGATAGAATTTTAGTTCACCCCCAATATCAAGGCGATAGCGGTAATTCATCCAGGTCATAGTCGGAATAATCCCGTAATACGAATTCACAATCCATTTACGACGAGTCAGCGTCAGCGCCTGACTGACCGCGTCGTCCGGGTAATACTGATCAAGATCATACGAATTTAAAAAATCCATGAAGTCATTGCGCGCAGTGGTATCGTCAACCAGCAGATCATAGGCGGCGGATTTTTCAGTTTCGTAATAGCCGGCGCCTTTGACTAAATATGCGACATTGCTGAAATGCAGGTGGTTATTAATTTGCCAACTACTGTTCAGCGAGTAAACCTGCTGTAAAAAATCGTCGATATACGACTGGTAACCGGCACGCCGTTTTTTGCGATCATTGATATCGTCGGAGGAAACCCCATCCCACATCAGATTGCTGTTCTCGTAGCCTATCAAAGCCCGGAACTGATGGCTGGTCTGTTTCCCGTTGTATTCCACACCGAAAGAACCAGAACGTTGAAATGATTCGTGGAAATCGCGGTAGCCGTCGGATTCAATCTGTGAGAGGCGGGCGGACAGCCCAACTTTTCCATTCCATAAACGACCGGACGAAGCGCTCAGGCGAATTTTGGACGTGTTGTACGATCCTCCGCCCAGATTGACTGTCACCTGCGGGCGATCAGTCGCGATCGTAGTCTGGACATTGATCGAACCGCCAAATGCCGATGAACCGTACAGACTGTTGCCAATACCGCGCTGAATCTGAACTTCGTCAGCATCCGATAAAATATCGCCATGATCAACCCAATAAACCTGATGACTTTCGTTATCGTTGAGCGGCACATTATTCAGCATCACCGCAATGCGACTCTGATCGAAACCGCGTATCTGAACGTAGGAATAGCCGGTGCCGTTACCGCTTTCGCTGTATGAGTATACACCCGGCTCCATCGCCAGAATCATTGGCACATCTTCAACGGTATAACGGCTTTGAATTTCCTCAGTAGAGAGTTCCGAAAAAGCCACCGGCGTACGACCTTTGATCGCCCTGGTCGCCGTGACATAAACATTCTGGCCGGTGATTATAATCGGAATGAGATGAATTGTACCGAAATTCGCTGTTTTTACTATCAGAGTCGTGTCCTGAAAGCCAATATGCGAGATGAAGAGATTTATTGGTAAATGCGGTGCATTGAGCCGGAAATAGCCCTCTTTATCGGTAAAAGTACCACCGCCGTCTTCCAGAAGAACATTAGCAGATTCCACCGGTCGTTCAGTATTTTGTGATACTATTCTTCCGAAAATCAGTTGTTCTTCGCCACTGGCGAGGTCAATAACTAAAAGCAGGATTAAGAGAATAAAGAAGAATGCGGGTAAGATTTTTTTATGCATCATAACTCCCTTCGCTGGTATTATCCAGATCAGGTTCTAAGGGTTTAATCTCAGCTAATCCCGCCTAACGCGGATCAGCACCCCCGGACCATCACTTGTTAAAAATCATTTGAAATTAATAATTTGTAAAATCGGATGCAATAAGTATTTCAGATTGCGGAAATGCCTGGGAGTCGAACCCAGCTCCCGCCTATCGGCGGGACGACGATTTTGAAGACCGCGGCCCCCACCGGGGTGGCATTCATTCCCATTTTCAATTTTTTACAACCACAAAATCCAGATTTTGCGTTTTCTTCAAATTATCTCCGACGCGGCGAGCTTCACTTTCGGTTAGATATGAACCGATCAAGACGCTTGTCAGGGTGCGTCCTGAACGATCTACCTTACGCAATGTCACCGTATGACCGAGTCGCTCGAGTTTTTTCTTGAGGCTATTGGCATTGTTCAAATTGCCAAATACACCCATTTGGAGCATATAGTCACCGGCCGGTTTTTTCACTTCGGCTTGTTTAGGAGCTGGGGTTGAAACCGAGGTTGGCGGTTTGGCGGCTGTCTGTGATTGACTGATATCGGCAAGGGTGAGTTTGGTAGCGCTTCGATAATTCTCAAAATGAAAATCCATGCCGGGATAGCGCGTCGAATAGTATCGATAATAATAATCAACAGAATCGCGCTGATGCATAGCGTTCAGACTACACAGATGCAGATAAATGGCTTTGTCGATCAGGTTGGAACGCGGATAAGTTTTAATCAGTTCGCGCGCATATTTGTCAGTCTTGGCGTACAAACCTTTCGTGAATAGATATTCAACAATTTTAAGAAAAGCATCGTCTGCCACTGAACTATTCGAAAAACGACTAATCACATCCCGATAAGTTAAAAGCGCCTTTTCTCCGTCGGTTTCTACTAATCCGCTTAGGTATAACAATTCGGGATTATCGGGATTTTTGGCAATTAAAGACGGTAAAAGGCTTCTGACATTTTCAATTTCTCCGGCTTTAATTTTTTGATTCAATTCCTCGATATTCTGGGCGAATGTAAGGAATGGAATCAGCCCCAGCAGTAAGAATCGTTTCATGCTTTTGTAAAATAGGTATCCGCCATACCGCAGACCGGGCAAAGCCACTGAATTTCGCGACTTTGGTTATTACAATTCGCGCAAACATACTCCTCAGTATCAACCATCTGTTCGATTATTTCGCTTAGGATATTTGTGGCCTGGGTCAGTCTGGTTTGCCCGATCAGTATTTTAACAAGTCCGATTTTGGCAACCGCCAGATTGGGATTCTTCTCGACTAAATCCTCCAGGATATTGATCGCCCGGTTGGCATTCCCTTTCTTTTCATATAAACCGGCCAAAGCTATCAGCGTCATAGGATCACCCGGCAATCTCTTCAGGAGATTCTCATAAAAACTTTCGATATTGCCAAAATTTCCCAGATTATACAAAATAGTCTGCAAAGATTTGAAGATGAGGTGGGCTTTTTGCGGTGCGACATCGGCAAATTTTATCCACTCTTCGACGGCATCCGATTCGCGATGATCCAATACATAGGAATTCCCGATATAATAGTAAGCGGCTTCACATAACGGATCGATCCTGAGAGCTTTGCGGAAGATCAGGCGCGCTTCATGATACTCACCCGCTTTATATTGAACCAAACCTTCCTGCACTTTATAGAGCGCCAGAAGCCGGTCGTTGTGTTCCTTTTTTATAGCCAATAATTTCTCAAGATATTCGGAAGCCTTTTCCCAGCGCCCCAGGTCACGGTTCAGCAGATGGTTTTTTTCGAGCGCCCAGATATTTTTTTTGTCAATATTGATTATGCTCTCGACGTAAGTGAGCGCCCGGATCTTATCACCGGCTTTTATATAATCTTCCACCAGGTTGCGTAATATTTCCAGACGCTGGATTGCATTGACTTCCTGTCGATAGAGTAAACCCTGGTGAATCTTGATGGCATTGGCAGTCTTATCTTTTTTTCGCATGAGGATGCCAAGATTGATGTAAGCATCGATATTATCAGTATCTCGGCGAATAACATCGCGAAATAATCGAATCGCCGTGTCATCTTCACCATGCAACATATGATTGAGCGCCATTGTGTAAAGGCTGACAGAGTCTCTTGGTCGGCGTCGACGCCGGTTGGCCAGATTGACGACAATAAATACTATTAGAGCGATTAAAACCAGTGTAAGGATAATATCCAGTATTGTCATAATTCTTCCTGATTATTCGGGATTTAAATCATTATTATCGACTTCCTCAAGCCCTTGATTACGCAGTAAATCGATCTCTTTTTTCAACTTCTTGTAGTTATTCGATAGAACTCGCAGTTCATTTTTTTTAGCCAGAATTTTTATTCCTGCGATCAGGAAACCAAGCACAAGTCCAAGTAAAAAAGTCAAAAAGACCAGGATCAGCACATCAATTTCAACTGCGGATGACTTCCAGAAAAATTTGATTGTCACCGGTGGATTCAGATTTGAATTCTGAATAACAAACAACACAATTAAGAACATGATCAAAACTGTGACGATCCAACGTAGAATTTTCATAATACCCTCGAAATTTAAGTGATTTTACCAAATAATGATACCCCCACGGCTTCTTCGATTTTGACTCTGTAAAATTCTCCGATTTGGGGGCGCCCTTCTTTCAGGACCACAATTTTATTCGTATCGGTTCGTCCGCTCATCTCAGCCGGATTTTTCTTACTGCTCCCGTCAATCAGGATTTCCTGGATGGTGCCGACCAAGGATTTGTTACGCTCCAGAGTGTGTTTTTTCTGGAGTTGAATAACAACTTTCAGGCGTCGCGATTTTTCTTCTTCCGGTATATTATCATCCATTTCAGCCGCTTTAGTTCCGACTCGCGGAGAATATTTAAACATAAAAGCCGTATCAAATTTAACAGCCCGCATTACCTCTAAAGTCTGTTCGAAATCGTCTGAAGTTTCATCCGGGAAGCCAACGATAATATCAGTTGTGATAGCCGCTTGCGGCAGATAGGTGCGGATCATCTCGACGACTCTCAGATAATGCTCCTGATCATAGGTACGATTCATCAGCTTCAGGATGCGGGAAGAGCCGGCTTGCAATGGCAGATGGATCTGCTTACAAATGTTGGGATGCGAGCGCATAACTTCCAACATCTGCTCATT
>Ga0172381_10008374_pt1 | contig 10117 bp, 18 predicted proteins | sample Leawel6488metaG_FD_119754 | JGI IMG/M metagenome (GOLD analysis project Ga0172381, IMG submission 119754) | Leachate microbial communities from a municipal landfill in Southern Ontario, Canada - Leachate well 64-88 metaG | ecosystem: Engineered > Solid waste > Landfill > Unclassified | place... | reverse complement strand
CGATAACGAACAGCAACGCCATGACTGCCAACAGGTAGCGGTTGTTCAACAGGTTAACAACACGGTCCATCGGTTTTACTCCTTAGATATTGTGAGCCCGTAGGGTGAACATCAACATAAACAACACAACCCACGCCACTCCCACCATGATGAGAGCATCTTTCAGAGCCATATCCCCCGTCGAACCCGGGTCCCCTCCTCTTTTAGGTCCCTTGGGTTCCCTACTGGTCACCAGTACCTTGGGGGTATCTGTTTCAGTCGCCACAACTACCGTCCTAACCGTTTTATCAGTCGATGGAAGACACAGAGTAGAACGTAGCTCCGTCCTTCACCTGTCCCAACAACGTGATGAACTCGGTCTGAGTAGCAGCAGCACCAGGAGTCACCCGAACCTGAACCTGAGATCCCACCCGGGTGTTCAACCACGTCTCACGACCGCCACTGAGAGCGTAGAACGGCCATACCAACACTCCGGTGTCCAACCCTGGATAGGTGCCGGCTCCCAACGGTGCATAGGCGCCCGCCGCAACACCTACATCGGCACCAATATGACCATAGGTGCGTCGCACCATATCGTTGTGAGACTCTAGGGTCACACCCTCATCTACGGGGTTGTTGTCTACGATCAGGTCAACGTTACTTCCCGGGGTGAGAGCAACCCGTGCACCAGCAGCACGGGAAATCATGATGATTCCCTCGACCAGTCCACCTCGGTTCGTCACCGTCAACAGGTTCTGTGCAGCTGCGGTAGCGGTCCCCGTCTCATAACGGGTCTCTACGAAGTCCCCGAAACCGACCGGCTGAGTATTCACCGGTTGACCTGCGAGAGACGACGCAACAGGTGCCCAGTAGTCCTGTTCGATCCGAACCGTCATCGTCGCGGCAGTGGCCGTGGCACCGGTGAATGCTGCAGTCACCTGAGCAACGTTCAGTCGAAGCTGTAGCGACGCGTTAGAGTCCAGGTTCGGAACACAACAGTACCCGTTGTTGACATCCCTTTCCAGGTCGATATCCAGCCTGAAATCGGCCACGGCAGTGAGCGCGTCAGCTGCAACGGTGTATGTGAACTCAGGTCCCGTATGCGGATTACTACACGCTCTGGGGTTGTTCGTCTTCACCGTCCCGGACGGAAGATACTTGTTCACCAGATACTGACAGTACCCGTTCACCGGCTGAGTAATCGGCTGACCGGTCGCGTCGGTCAGAGTGATGTTCGTTAACAGGTTCCACGGTGCATCCGCACCCGCCAGAATCCCTACGGTTCCAGTCCAGGTCTGCCGACAATGAATCCTGATCCTACGGACGAACCCGGTAGCGGGCAGCTGGATCGGCTGTAGCGGAACCGCAGCCGTAAGGTTGTTGACAACCTGGATAGCAGAGAACCGTCGTTGCGGTCTTGATGCCACGGGGAACCGGATCCCCGTAGGGGACGTCACAACTTTTTCGTCAACAGCTTCAGGCATTACTATTACTCCTGTTCCTAGAATCCGAGTGCGGCGTAGGCTCTTGACAATCGGTTGTCATGGGACAATGACAACAGGTGAGCAGTACCGAATACCGCGATGACCAGTGCGATAACGGCAATCCCATGCACTGGTGAGATATGCACATGTGCTTTCATAAAAGCAGTCTCCTTCCGAGATCATTCTATCGTATGATCATTCATCGGGCAAGATTCACCTGTTCTGGTTTCACCTCGGTACCTAATTTCACCCAAGTGAAATCATGTAATCCATTAGCCTTAATAACTTCAGCTAACTCACGACTGTTCACACCATCTAAATCAGCAAGACGTTTCAGGTCAGCCCTTTCAGAGGCACGACCTATAAAAGCATGACTGAGATTAGCGTATATTGATAACGGGAGATGTGACGGGCGTTGTGCAAGTGTGATCATAGTGCCTTTTGCACTACGAATAAGGGCATACATCATCCCTAATTCGTTACCTAAATTCAGGTATGACGGGGAACACACGAATAACCCCTCATCAATGTGTACTGTCCACCTACCAACCTTACTGATCTCATCCATAGCCTTAGCGAACTCATATTTCATGAGTGCCGTGGCCTCTCGCATATTCAATCCCTCTACCTTAGGGTAAAGGAGTATCTTATTTTCGTGTACGGCCGGATGCTTTTTCCAAGAAACCCACCTAGTCCACCCTTTATAAGATGACAGGATAGTAGGGTCAGGTTGTAGTTTACAGACGAAACAGACAACGTGCCCACCACGCTGGATACGAATTTCGTCCAACTGACGAACCAATTCTGTTTTACCAGAATTAGTGGGACCAGTGACCAACACATGGTCCCCTTGATTCCATGTCAACGCTAGACGTTGAAACTGAGATTGTGTGACCGGACCTAGCTTAAAGGTCATCGTGACCCTCTCGCTTTTCCTTAAATTCGTTCCATGCTGTAGATCCTACGTGAGCGGTGAATGTACCTAGAGCAATTGCTAAACCGAGATCTGTGGTTGCACCGAGCATCTTGATAATGCTACGGGACCTGTTGGGATTACCAAGCAGGGCTTGGTAAACCTGTTCTCTTAACAGACCTTGTTTTTCGTCAATGGCTTCCGATGTTTCGGGGAATCCCGCAACAATTGCTGAGATCTGAATAACATCGGTGAGTGACAGTATGAGGTCAGTTGCTTGGGATGCTAGTTTAGCGGATTGACCTGAACCAGTTCGGGTAGTCTTAGGAGCGTTTTTCTTGTGCTCCGGACAGAACCGGGGTTTCCTTCCCTTACCAGCATAGTGGAGTTCTACCCCACATGTCTCGCAGGCGTATTCGTAACTTGTAGGTGGGGGTTCATCCCGGGGTAGTTCAGAGTCCACAATCTCAGGGACCACAGTTGGCATAAACGTGATGCTCATTCCGGATCCCGCCTACTCCCCCATGCCGTCCAGGGACGTTTCACCGGGTGGGAATCCTGTTGACCGCCCAACTTGCTAACCACTTCCACTAACCCGGTAACAGTCTGCACAAGACCATTGACCGTCTCCTGTAGTGAGCTGTCAGGACCAGGAGCCGGAGCCGGAGTCGGGGGCGTGGGAGCCGGAGTGGGTGTAGGGGGTATGGGAGCCGGGGATGGTGTCGGGGGTTCAGGAGTCGGGGTAGGAGGCGTATCAGACAAGGTAGTTCCTTCCCTTGAAATACCACCATGCAAGGATAGACGTTATACCGGTGATGAGGGCTATTCTGTCAGCTTTATCAAGCTTGCTCAATAGTTCCATGTTTTTTCTTCTTTCCACCTAGCATCTTGAATAGAGGCGAATCCTCTACCTGTCTCACTAGTGGTGCTATGTTATCCACGACAGAATCCACCTTAGAGAGAATGTCCGCTAAGGTGAGTTGAAGATTCTCAATCTCCTCATGTAAATCATCCAACTCATTCTTCAGAGCTGTAGAGATAGGAGGTTCTGTAATTTCTTCCATTACAGAGTGACCGCCCAATAGTTGAATCTCCCGTTCGCACCAGCTGTAGTGGTGGACACATATACTGCGCCGGTGTGTCCGGGTAAGATAACAGTTGGTACTGCTGTCGTATAGATTCGTGCTGCCATGTTATTAGGACTGTCGCCTACTTCGAAATAATCGCCTGCTGATACATCTACTGTCACCGTGAGAGAGATACGATTCAGGTCTTCCGGTAAGATCATTGTGGGAGTCAGCCATGTGGCATAACTGAACAATGTTCCCACAATGAGTCTGGTGGGGCGTTTCGCTAGGACAGGATCAGGTGCTAGTGCTGGGGTGATAGCGTCGGTGACTTCAGGGGGTTCGTGTTCGGACTGGACTAGGGAGTCCAGAACCTGAGCATCATCGTCTGTGGTATCCCCCAATCTTAGGGGGGTTGCTTGGGTGGGTTCCAGAATTTCCATGTTGACCGCCTTAGAATTCTGTGATAGGCTGTGCCCGTTCAGTCTAGCCGAGAGGACAGAATAATGCCAGCTAAGGGCATTCCCGTACAGAAAAATAACACTCCCCCTAACTCTAACGCACAGAGGACTATCAGTATCCTTAAGGCTCAGCCGTGGATGCCGAATAAGGGGGAAATGCGTACTGCCACGCTAGTGACAGTCCGTAAGCAAGAGGACCAATACGGCGGACACATTGTCCTGGTCCTGGAAAACGAACCGGATGGTATGTTCGCCTACCACGTGTTCTCTAGTATCGAACAGCAGAACCTATCCGAACTCAAGCCGCCTAAGGGTTCCACTCTCACCATCTACAACGGTGGTAAGCGAGAAACCAACGCTAGTCGGCGTGCATACACGGCCTATGAGGAACTGGTTAAGGCCGGTAGTAAGGACGCTAAGGAACCGGAGCGAACCTACTACCACGACAACCTGATTCTTTCCGGTGATGGTAGTGACCTCCCGGAGCAAGAATTTACTTGGGAATAGGATCTCGGAATATTCTCAGGTAAATAGCACAACAGGTGGATGTTGTGCACATACGGTTCCCCCTCCGGTCGAGGTCTGCTCCCGGAGGGGGAACCATTCTGTTGATCATGGGGACTGCTGGTGACAACCATGATCATCCGATAGACTGGTCATGTCACCCTTCCATGATCGTTCCGAGACGGGTGTAAACCATGGATACCACCACTGTCATAGGTGACCAGCTAAGCAACAATTTCCTAGCACATATCTTCCACCCTAGTAAGAACCCACGCCCTACAGGGCTCAGACGCCATCACATCACATGGCGCGGCATAGGTAAGAGCCGTAAGACTTCCCGTATCAGAGCATTCAACCGGATGACACCGGTACAACAACGGGTCATCGAAGCTGTAGACAGAGAAGCCTACTTACGGGGTCAACTCACCCTCGCAGAGGCTAAACGGCGATTACGTCCCTACGCCATACAACGCGGAATAGCTAAACCGCTCAAGTCAAGGGCTATCACAGGTCCCGATGAACGAACAGTAACACGTCGACGCTACGAACAACTAGCTATACAGAATATCCTCACGGTAGCTGAATACCGTGACCCGTTTAAAGCCAACGGCGATGAGAAAAACCCTATCAGCAGACAGACAGTAGAACACAACGTTAAACATGTCATGCGTAACGCACAGGTTAAAAAAGCTGCAACAGTTTCGTATGACGAATTACTACACGAAGCAACAAAAGATAGTATAAATCGCGCTATTGATTTTACTACGGGTGAGATTATCAACCCGTGGTGGTATCACTGAACTCCGACATACATATACCCCCTTATCACTCGGATATAAGGGGGTATATGTATGTCTATTAGTGGGAGCCTGGAATCGTCTCTAGTTCAGGTTCATCCTGAGAACGGGGAGTCACCCACTTCACAATTTCCTGTAAAGCGTTAGTAAGACTCATAGGGTCATATCCTAAGTTAATTTCCTCCTTCGTAGGATTATATTCATATCTACCAGGAGCAGTTAATATTAGCCAACTGTCAGAATACCCCACATACTTGAATTTAGTCTGACATATCTGTCCCTCTATCGTCAATGGAACATAATAGCTTCTTATAATCATTGTTACGTCTTGAGTGGTATTACCTATTTGACCTGAATAATTACCTTCAATTTTCTTGACTGGCATTACCATACTCCTCTACCTAGAGTTTCATTAATTATGAATCCTATCAATACCATGACTGCTACTATAATTCCTCCTATCTGTACAATCTTTACCATATCAGTAGATTTAGATCTAGATACTTCAGGTGAAGTAATAATACCTGAAGTAAGAACACTATCTCTCAGAGTTTTACTATAAGAATCCGCTATAATCTGTACAGTATTCTTTATAGTATTCTTTCTACGCGACGACAGATAAACTGATAATAAAACAATTACTATAATACCCCGTACTATCTTAGAATCGTTATTAGCTGAACTCATAGAATTCCCCACTGTCATCCATTAACGTACCTGAGTTTAGTGAATATACGGAAAGACCTCCCACACTATTGTATTCTAGATTATATAGCATATTGTTGTAAACCCCTGTAGAGAATTCTGACCCTAAATCTAACACTCTCCTATTCATATCCAATTTCATGGCCGGTCTATCCCGGTGCATGAAAAACTGTAATCTACCTATCAGTTCACCATCTTTCCAACCGCTATCTGAAGTGGGAACCCACGACAGTCCCATCCTCATTGGGATCGTTAAATCGTTAATATCAGTCATTAGTAAACTCTCGGTAGTCTAGCGGGACCAGCAACCACGCCACGGACATTATTCTGATATTGTTCGTCTCTCATACGTTTAGCAGCAAGCTTAGCTTTCTTCCGTTCCTCCGAAGTTTTCCACAACTCAGGATCTTTACCTGCTAACACATACTCTCTAAATGCTACTGCGATAACCTCTCTCCTTTCTTCTCTCAGAATATCCGACAATTCTCTATCTGTGATGTCGGATCCGAGTCCTAGTCTCACTCTATGACCCTGAAGAATCTCATGTAGCGTCACTAGTACTTTTCCTCCTATAACACAAGATAGCACTCTACCAATATCTGATAGAGTGCTATCTTGTGAGGGTTCGACCATAATATGGCTTGTTAACTGACGAAGTTAGTCTACCACGTCGTCCGTATCTTCCGCAACTTGTTCGGACCTGCCCCGGATGATCCGTGGAATAGTCCAGAACGTCACAGTGGTGACATACCCGTCATCCTGAATCTTCCTCCGGGCGGTAACATCACATTCCAGAGCGGCGAGATCCAGCAACTGAAGTTTCTTCCTGAGATCACGGTTAGCATACTTCGACGTCTTCCCAGACGCACTAGGAACCCGTTCCGCCGTCCCCGGGACGGTGAACGCCAACGCCGCACCGGAGTCCGGGACAAGACCTCTCACGGCTTCCACGAACGGGTTCAGTTCCTCCGTAGTGGACCGACTACGGGTCAGCTCAGGAACCGGCACGGGGGTGAAGGTGGGAGTAAAGGATGTCATAGGGTCATGATATCAGAACGGACATTCACTGTCCACATCCGGTTTCCCCCGGGGTTCAGTGTGACATCCATTCAATATATGCCTCTGAACAGCATCACGAACCTGTTTAGTAGTACGTTTATAAAAAATCTCTCCACATTTAGTGCACGTTGCCTGCCATCTCATTCCACGGGCTTCTAACACGTAGAATTCTGTCCAAGCAACATCCTCATGAGCATATCTATGTAACATCTTAGTAGGCGATTCGGACACTCTAGCTAAATCATCTAACCACTGTCTATCCTCACCCGGAACATCATAAAGTTCTTTATCTTCCTTTTCTATCTGTGCAGCCCAATCGAAAGCGTCTTTAAAATCATGTCTATCCACTACTCTCCTGTACCACCATTCTTAAAGAACCACTCTAGAAATTGTCCTCCGTCTGGTGTGATAGTTTCCGTCATTATATTGTCTTCCTCCCCGAATAATTTCTCATAAGGAAATGTCTCTAATTGGCCTTCCACGGTTTTATACACATTAGTCCTAAACCCCGGATGGATGTAATCTAAATATACCTTACTTCGTTTAGAAATAGGATTGCTAGAAAGTATCTTACTCCCCTTAGTACAATCAGGGGGACACGAGGGATTATGTTCCTCCCCGTGTATAGTCCCCACCGTACACCACTTACCACGATTCAATGCTTGTCCTGGTGAAACAATATCGAATCTCACCGGGACTCTAAATTGCGGCCAAGCATAGATACCAGTGTCTAAATATTGTGACGTTGCTACGTGAAATTGACGATCCAATTCCATCACAGAATCCGCTAAATCCCTTACATTTACACCACGGGTTTTTAATGGTAACTTGTCTGAAGAAGATTTAGTACGTTTTTCATGTTCTAATATATCTCTAACTTTATCATCCCAATATAAACCTGGCATAAATTGAGTAAGATTAATTTTCTCATCCATATCCCAAGCACCTAAACGTTCAGGATCTAAATCTAACGATGGATGCTTAGTTCTAAAGTAAATACCATCGGTAGCAACCATGGTTACATCCCTCGTTTTAGTGGGATGACTAGCTATAGCTTTAAGTATCATTGATCGGCAACCCGACGTGATAAGTGAAGCATACACAGGATTACCGAACAACGGACTTCCAATTGATTGTGCGAATTTTCCATAAATCGAATTGTATAATAATTTTAACGCTTTACCTTGAGGTGAATTCTTACCTACCTCAAGTCTTAATTTATACAGACCTTCTATTGCTTTTAGAGGGCTCTGGCAGCTATCCTCCCTAAAAGAAACCCAATCCAAAACCCTATATTTAGTAATAACCCCAGCCTCAATACCTGCGTCCAATTCATCTTTCCAATACCATCCTATATTGTGATGAACACGAAGAATAGAACCGCTCTTGGTCCTAAACGGCACACACCCTATATGAGGATCCGATCCCTCTACCTCCACATGTAACATATATAAATGATGAGGTTTATATACCGGGGGAGTACCTACACCCTCCGTCCACTGATCTAACGAATGTAAACAAGGTAGTCTAGAAATAATGTAAGGGTATGCTGAATTAATATCATACTCATAAGTTACACCCGGTATAAACCCGTGCATAAATTGTTCGAACCATCCACCATAATATGTCTTTCGTGCCATTACCTCTGCGAATTTAGGAACACGTTCGTTAAACAATGCTGCTCTAGTGAACTTTAACGGTCCTGTATCTGACACCTTACGCATATATAAACTAGCGGCCTGCCCCGGGCCGAACCATTTATTATAAGGAATCTTTACACCTATCTCACAGAATCCCTCATTCAATGTAGCTGTTAATCGTGATAAAATCTTGTTCTCTAGAACGTTATATGTTCTCATATCCTCATAATATGACACATCCTCATAATCTGCTATTACCCCCCGATTAGCCTTACCACTTTTTAATGTCTCATACTCTTCCGCTGTTACTATGGGGTTAGGCCAAGCTTTAGGATTAATAGCCGACAGAAAACTACACTGCCAGAATGGACCTGTATCACATATATACATCCATTTAGTATGAGTAGAGTTAACTGTCTCTATAGTGGGAATATCATCCCACGAGAAATCTTCCTCTAGATCTATGGAAATTTCTTCTAACTCTAGATCTTCACCACAATAGCATTTAGTGGGATCATTCTTTAACCGGCTATGAACATGCGGCCGTAATCTGAACCTACGATTAGCTAATATATCTATATCCCATTCCCTGTCAATAATAACGGGGAACGACTGTATAAAACCTTTCCTTTTAGGTTTCCTATCGGTGATACCTTTAGTGGTAAACAGACTATGAGCTTGTTCCTCCTTTAAATGTTTAGTCCACTGAAGAAAATCATATGACAGAAAGTATCCAACATACGCAGCATTAGGGGACTCTAAAAATCTCTCATATAGAAACGGGTAAATATCTTTATATGTGAGTTCCTTCCCATTATTCCATAAGGTTTTATCACCCACAGACAGCATGACATAGTCATGCTGACCAGTAAAACGTGTTACTCCCTCCCCGTCAACAGAAATAAATTCTAAATCGGGAGTACAATGACGTTGCTCGGATCTAGCCTTATGTGCAATAGACTTGACCCTACATTCTTTACAACAATATTTCTGGGTATATCTACGCGGGGTAAATACCCTACCACACTTAGCGCAATTCATTGAACCACTTTCTTACTTCTAACTCTCTCTTATGTAAAAGTATAGAATACTCCTGAATTAGTTCATTGAACTCAATCCAATGTTCTTTAGGAATAGGACCAGAGGTTAAATTATGTCGTTTAGCGAAATCTAACATAGCTACCCTACGTAATTGACGTACTTCCTCTCTCATATTTCTGAGAGCAATTCTTAATGGCTCCTGTTTCATATATGCTCTCCTGGCACCTGCTCTATTAGCACATTTAGAATTACAGTATTTCTGTATCACTCGGTTAGTGTGGAAAGTTATTCCACATCTGTCATTAGCGCATATTTTTGTATACATGTGGGTATTATATCACGAAGGTTATATAAATATCTATGGGGATGTTAGGGGGTGTGATTGTACCACATCTTGGGTTGGTTGTCAAGGGGCTTAGGGCGTGGTTGCAGAGCGTGAGTGATCGTGTGCTGCGTCACCCGGCGGG
>Ga0172381_10008373_pt1 | contig 10117 bp, 15 predicted proteins | sample Leawel6488metaG_FD_119754 | JGI IMG/M metagenome (GOLD analysis project Ga0172381, IMG submission 119754) | Leachate microbial communities from a municipal landfill in Southern Ontario, Canada - Leachate well 64-88 metaG | ecosystem: Engineered > Solid waste > Landfill > Unclassified | place... | reverse complement strand
TACCTCCGAAACAGAACGTGTAAAGTTGTTTTCACACGTTTTTCCACCGGGTTGAGGGGTGGAAACTTTTGGCCCTTTTTCCTGTTTCGTTATTCGTATGAATAGACGTTAGAGTCCACGAGCAGCAGCAACGATCGGGTCTTCATCTCCGAAATCGCTGCCGTCATCATCATCATCAACGAATTCGTCGCCTTCGTCTTCCACGTCACCATCAGAGTCCGAACAGTCGACGAATTCCTCGCGGAAGTCTTCCATCTCCCCTGCAAACGTCCCCTTCGGTTGTTCGCCAGCCTTGATAGACTTTGCAGCCGCAAATCGGAATCCTTGTCGGAAAGCAAAGATGGACGCGGCGGAAGAACCAATGTTTCGGAGGTCTTTTCCGTATTCTTGCGACGCAAGTACAGCACTGCCCAACAATGCAGCGGCCGCAAGCACGCCATCAACCGGAATTTTCTTGTCCGTGATGTCAAGCCCAACATGGGAATGGAGTAGCCCGAGCCCTCCACCAACCATCAAGGACTCGCTTCCCTGACGGACCGAATCGACTACCGCAGAGATTTGAATCCCCCGGTCAAGACCTACGCGCTGAATCATCTTTCGCGCTCGACCACCTGATACCTTGTCGGCCCAGCGCGCAATCAACGACTTTTCGGACTGCGAAAGATTCGAGCCCGACACTGCATCCAAAATGGCTAGTTCATTTGACATAGGAGAACTCCAGTTAGAGATAGAGAAAAACCCACAAATCCGGATTCGGCATCTTTTGCCTTGAGCAATCAAGACAAGGATAGCACAATCCGGACCTGGGGTCAACGGCTTTTTTTACTACTACACAAATCTATTCGCGTGAATGAAGGTTACTTGTCTTTCACCCAAATCTCAACCCCTGAAACAGTCTTCTCAAGATAGAGGTTGTTATCTTGCATTACACGTAAAATGTTATGACTGTCTGCTAAGTGTGTCGGATCACCATAGCCGAACGGCGCCCTAACATACATTCTCCCGCCCAACTGGAGCCATTCACCCGACATTCTCTCAATGTACTTCGGATAGTCGGGGATATGCTCAAGAACGTCCAATGCCAAAATTGCTCCCATCAGCCCATTATGAACCGCATGAGTAACTTGGTTCCAATGCGGAAATTCCCAGTTGTAATCGGCCTGCCCCTGTATGACTCGAATGTTGAGAGAGTGCCTGTTAGCAACGAAACGCACAAATTGACATTGAATGATTCCAATATCAAAATACGTCACATCACAGCCGAAATCACGTTGCGCTAACGTAAAACTAAAGTTACCTGTACCTCCCCCAAAATCTAAGACGCGACCGCTATGTATCTTCTCTAGTCCAACAAGTATTTCTCGTGCTAAAGGGACTGGAAGAACATGAATCGCGTTAGCGAACAAGTAAGAACGTGAAGCAGCATAGAACCAACGCATATCAGCGTCGTTTTTAGGATGCCAAAAGGGAAACTCTTGCCGATGGCAAGGATAGACTTTACGGTCTAGATATTCTTGCACAGTCTCAAGAGAAAGGCCTGTAAATGCTGCCAGTTCTAGTTTGATGAAATTTTCGTCGTGCATGGTGTTGCCCTTTTCTATTCATGTGAATAGGACTAGTTGGCTTGTTCAGCTGATGGTTCTGTCGGCTCTGAACTGGGGGGTAATGTGTCAGAAACTGTCCACATCAACTCCATCAAAGCGGTAGGGGGTAAAGTTTTTCCCTCGACACAACCTAAAGCGACAGCCGACTGTAGTGCTGACTGTATATCGTTCACTACCCCCTCTTCAGTACCAAAAGATGCTGAACGGGCCAAAAATCTACAGATATCTGTTGATACCTTCTGAAGACTATGTGAACCCATCATCAACATGAATAGAGCTGACGTCAGCTCTACCTGTCGTTGGTCGATTTCTATCATTACAATCTGCGGCGACGTACTAGTCAGAAACCGTCGCATCATGTTTTGAAGACATTCGTGAATTTTGACAACTGCAATATCCACAGCTTCATCTACACTTACCAGCTTATCAAGAGTTTTCGACATTTTCCTTGCCTTTCTATTCACGTGAATGGTTGTCAAAATTCTGTAGGGTCTGCAGGACCTGTAGGACCGTCCGTAAAACTACAGAATTCTTCTAAAGTCATTTCTTCAACCTGTTTCGGTTTAGGACCGGGGTCTTCATGAGTCCAACGTGACATTACGCACCGATCTATCCATCGGCGAAATGCCTGTTGATACTCTGCGAAAAATACTGCTCGAATAGCCATAATCGTTACTTACACATGTTAGACTTGTAAACTTCATATTGGTTGGCAGCCTCGTTCACCCTCACTCCCCACCAGACGAACGAAGTGCTGGGTTCTACCAGTTTCTCAATGATACGTTCCAACGTAGCGATCTTCACATCCTGATGCTCGATAGTATTGTCCCTCTCGTGTAGTAGCTCGATAAGTTGAGCGCGTGATTCCGTGCCAAGTTCGATTACCGTTAGCAGTTGATCCCTTACATCCGCTTGTTGATTTTTATTCATGTGAATAATCTACCTTAGCTTCAGAGAATCGAAGATTTTCCTTGATTCGCATAACATCCTTTAGCGGTATTTCCATACCTTGTTGAAGAAGATGCATCAAGTAGCGCGACGCCGAATTACTAACCGTATAATTCTTGATGTAATACGCAGCAATACTCAACTCGTCGTAAATCTTCCAATCATAAACATCCTGCGCAACAAAAAGACGATCATTAGGTTTCGGGATATCTGATCCCACTTTCGCAAACAAGTAAGCTTTTCCGTATTGTTTTTTGAGGCGAAAGTAGCGCGCTAACTCGTAAAGCGGTTCGGCACGGGTTGGATGAAAATTGAATGCGTGAAGAAATGCAGAAACTATGGTCTCTTCGGGAAGTTTCAGCAGAATGGATACTCTGCCGACCTCAACCATGGCCATGTATGTCTCTTCGAGCCAGCCCTTCATTCTAGTTCTGACGAGATAAGCGGGTAACGCTTGCTGATAATGACCGGCGTGTTTGTAAGACTGCGCGAGATAGAACTGACTCCTAGGGTCGTCCGGATTCTTGCGTAACTCTTCCAGAAGCAGATTGGCATCCTTCATGTATTTCTGCTCACTAGTCAAACCGTGCGACTTAGCTCCCTCCCCAGGATGGTAAATTATCCAGATATCCTTGCGCACTTCCTTGATTGCCGGTCCCGTTAGTTGCACAAGATAGTTGTGGACAACCCCTTTCCATTGCCAAGTACTCTTGGTGATATCTATCAACTGAGGTAGAGCATAACGGATGCCTGAGTGATGTTTCTCGATGTTATATGAAACGCCAGGCGTCAACGTAAAAGGGGTGAGAGGATAGGAAAATCCTAACTCTTCGTCAGCGTCGATGAAGAGTATATGCGAACAGAAATCGAGGCCTACCCTACGCTCGCGTTCATTTTCCTCAATAGCTAAATCGAGGGCCTGCTGACGGTTAGCTCCAAAATTGACCCATGGTCTTTCATGTACCGTCCCCCTAATACCGTATTCAAGCATCTGCGACTTGATAATACTTATGGTGTCATCGGTCGAACCAGTGTCAACAATCGTATATCGAGTGACGAAATGTTCCACCGACGCTAACAGCCTGCGAATGACCCTAGATTCGTTCTTGACAATCATGTTGAGACAAATGCTTGGTTTAGTATTCATGTGAATAGTCCTTAGAACATACCGTCGGGTTGTTCGTTCCGAATATCTTCTGTTTCTAGACAGAGCCTAGAATCGAGCGACATGTCGGCCTTAGAGTAAACGAATGAAGTCTTTTTTTCACAGTTGCGTGTTAGAAGTGTACCATCGGGATTTGGTTTACTACAACGCTTGGGCCACGGATCTAAACTCAACTCGGCTACCCTAGTAATCCATTGACCGTAAGAAGGTGCAGATTCGTTCTTCGATTCTGCTCTGGTGTAGTTGTACGAAAGTGAATTACCACTACGGCTAATAGATGTCTTAGCTCCGCAGAAGATAGTCACTTCACCAACCTTGATAGATCGACTAATACCGTAGTTGTTCCACGAGTCAACGATACGTTCCCAATTCTCGAGAATAGTACGTTTCCCCAACCCCCTACCCTTGACGTATTTTATCTCCTCTTCAGTCGGATTAGGCGGAAAATAAATGCCTGGACGTACACAGAAAATTCCCCTCTCGTGAGTCTTACACTCCCAACCGCCTAGCGGTTTCCCCGTTTCGAACGTTCCTGTATCCAAGGGAGATGGCGGAACTAGTTGCTCGGTTGTAAATAAACCGTCAGTGGCAACCATGAGAGCGTTTGATCTATTCTCGTGCATACCGAGCAGAGTGAGTAATTGCGCACGGCAACCGGACGTAACCATCCCGGCCCAAATCCAATTCTGGAATTGCCCTTTACCGACCGACTGCGCTAACTTACCATAGACTGAATTAGGACCTAACTTTAGGACAATTCCTGCCCCTTCTTTCCCTAACTTGATACGCTCGCGATAGTAATGAGGGATATCCTTGAATGGTTGATGGTCACAGTTACGATGAAGAATCCACGCCTGCCTGAATTGTATTCGAGGCCAGTACTTCTTAGCTGCTAAGTATTCCTGACCATAAACCCACCCCGACCTCATTGAAGACGGAAAACAGATGGTGCCGTCCTCGTGACGTAACGGTAAGCAACCCCAAGGCTCAGGAGCGTTATTCGCATGAATAACTTCTGTCGGCACTTTGAAATTGACTAGACTGTATCTGTCAACCTTAGATTCGTCGCGCACCAACTCCCAAGTACAATGCTCGAGACAAGGAAGAAATGTCAACTGGTACGGGTAAGCTGAGGAAATATCCCAGTTGTAGACCGGTTTATCGACCAGTCCAATCTTTGAGTTTTCAAACCTGCCGCCGAAAAATGCAGCAGAGATAGACTGACTCATCTCAGGATTCTGTTTTCCCGAGTACTCGCGAACCCCCATCTTCTTGAGAATGGCTGCGCCGCAAGAACCGGCCCCATAAAACGACGTCAGATAAAGTCCTGCCTGTTTATGCGCATTGACCAACTTTCTCACCAACTGCGCCATACACAAACACTCTTCGTGACAGTAAGTTTTGATTTCATCGAACTGTTCGATTGTAAACTCAGAACGTTTCCCCTTCATCTCACTCATACGTTCCCACAACTCTTGAGAGCCGACCTTCCAATTCTCAAGAGCCGTAACGAATTTCGACTGGTAGAATTTGAAGACATCCCAAATCACTACCTTTCGACCTTGCTTCTCGATAGAAAAACGGGTCGACTGTAAATCTATGTTATACCCCTCCCACTTTATCGGATCTAACCCGTTCACTCCTGGCGGACGCCTTCTTAGGTCAGGCCTAAATAGGAGGTAAAGCAGATTATCGGGCATGTCCTGCAACATCATGGTCAAATCATAATTGAACGCATATGCAAAAATCTTTGCGTTCTTAGGTAATGACCAAATGAAGTCAAAACATTCTCTTGTAAGCAAACGACTTTCCGGCTTTTCGAGATCCCAAGTTTGCCCGTTCTCTCCACAAGCAGAAAGCAAAATGTATCTATGATAGTCACGGCCTACGCCTTCACCATCAATCCCAATGAACATTTGCTCTCTAGCACGATACAACTTGGCCGCTTCGTTTTTCTCCTTTCGATGAGCCTGAGCATACTTGTTCTTATATTCTTTTACTGCTTCAGGATGCGCTGCGTGCCAGGCTTTTATCGACCCGGCTCTCTTGACATCTTCGCACGGTATCCGATGATCTTCCATCGACTGACCACATTCAAGACATGCAATAGCGCAACCAGAAAATCTGTGCTGCTGCCTTTTACGATAACCGGTAGTCATCTCAAGCCTTCTTGGATTTTCTAAAGCTTTGAAGAAATGACGCCCCGCTACCAAGCGGTGTAAAACCTAGAAAAAAAGACGGCCCGCCCGCCCATACTGGACGCTGACGAGCCATAATGTAAACTGATGCCGTTCCAGTTTTACATGCTATGCAAGGCTGCGACGCTCCCTCATTCATCACAGTCTTTGAAATTTCTCCACATTCGGGACAATACAATACCTTCGATGATTTCACTTTGCGCCTCACTTATTCACATGAATAGAAAAATTACTTACCCGAAATAGTGGCGTTCAATTGAATCACCACCTTCGTCGGATTATTCAATGTAAGCACAATCACTTGACCTTTCTCAAGAACTACCTTCGTAGTGAAAGTCGATATGAGTCCTGAAATGAGGGCAAGTCCAGGCTTTTCAATGGGCAGCCTTCTGGCTACGTCGGCTATATGAATACCAATTACTTGCAAGTCATGTCCGCTTTGCAAGCTCAGTTGAAACGGACCTACTACACGTTCACCAAAATCGATATGAACAGGTAGCTTAGTAAACGCAGGAACGGTCGCTTGAATTTTGATTGACTTAGCCATGTTTTTTTACCTTCAGTATTTCTTTCGCTTCTTGTGGATATTCCCTAATCATATCCTTGATTGGAACTTTTGGTTGTAGAAATAACGCGGCGAGAAAAAACTCGCCAGGCTTAGGAAAAGATGTTCTGTATAGTGTAAGATACGCTTTGCAGAAGTATTTGTAGAAAGGTGAATTTTCAAACATAGTAACTATCATGTTACCATTCTTGAAATCTGGTGGATGCCGTTTGAACGTCTGGAGAAGAGACGGCGGTATATTAGCAATGATCTCGGCCGGACTGCCCCCTTCTTCTATAACGTCCTTCAAAAGAAGTGAGTTACGTTTGGCCGTTACATCCCCTTTTCGTTGAGTAGCCTTCTGCTTCCTGGTCAGAGGTAAGCCATCCTTACGAGGAATATAAGGCTTACCACTTCGCATTCTTTCCATCATTTTCACAGGTTCGTCCGGAACCTTCTTAGTCGACTTTTTTGAAGCCACAGCTCCTCCATTCATGTGAATAACTATGCTCCGTACTTCCAGAAATTCCACACGTCGTGCGGTGTAGACCCAGGATGCTGTTCTATTATTTCAGCTTCGACTATCTTGTACTCCTCCTTAGTTTTGGTAGCCCTAAGTCTAGCAATTTCGTCAGGAGTGATAGGGTGTCTAAACGCGCTTATAGGATTGTATAGAAGGTTTGTTGAAACGGCTTCGACTTCCTCGGCCGTCATAGGCCGTAACCTATATACCTCTCTGTATCTTGCAACCGATTCCAACCTAACAGCGGTTTCTTTTTCTAACTCTTCACGAGTATATCGAGCACTAGGAAGACTCGGATCTTGTTTTAGTAAAGACTTGGTAAGACTTTCAGAACCTTTAGCATGCTCTAACAGGTCCTTCCAATACTTGTCTAGATAAACGAGATCAGTTTTTTCTCTCTTCTTCCTGTTACGAGATGCTATCTGCTGAAGTCTAGCTTTTTCTAGTTCGACCTCAGCAAGCTTCTTGGCTTCTCGTCTAGCTTTATCCGCTAGCCATCTTTTGGATTTTCTAATGCTCTCGCGTAACTCTATTTCCTCTCTCCGTAATCGTCTGGCTTCCTGTAAAGAACTTTCGGCGCGAGTAGAAACCTTCTTCACAGGTTTCTTAGGCTTATTCACACGAATAGAAACCTTCTTGACAGGCTTCTTAGCTAAATTACGCTTGCGCGTTTCCGCGCCTTTCTTGGCTGCCTGCGAACGCTTGAGAAACTTCTCGCGCTCTAGCTTGACCGCCTTGATTGCGTTACGCTTTCGTGTCTTTGCAGCTTTCTTAGCCGCTTCTGAACGTTTCTCAAATAGCAAACGTGCCGCAACTGTTTTAGTCGCGACACGTTTCTTGCTTGACTTCTTGCGCAGTTTTGCTATACTAGACATTGACGCTACACCAGCGCTCGAGCCGCGTTTTTTCGCGCCTTTTTTCCTCGGCTCGCTCTGGTGTAGCGTCTTTTTTTTTGACATGATTGCTAAGTCACTACCCCGTCTCTAATCTGAAATAGCACTTCAACAATCTTGTCGCACGACTCCGTTGCATCCGCTCTTTTCGCGTCATCACGAAGCAGACTTAGCCGAGCCCTCAATGCTAATAAAGCAACGGATTCACGAGCCGCTGCACGCGGCGACAAGGGCTCAACTTTCCTAGACACTGTTACCCGCCTTGATGCGAACCGGAAAGAAGACGCTGTTCGAGCTCTTCGGCACGCTTCAACATCAGAGCTTTGGATTCGGGGGAGACGCGGAGATCCCAATCCCAAAGGGTATGGCCGGTGCCGTTGTTCAGCTTGCGCTTGTTCTTCGGGCAAAGGCTGATTTCGGTGCCTTGGAACCGCTTCATATCGATGCTGGAGTACTCACTCATCGTGAAACACTCTCCCGGCTGAACCACGACCTGCTCGGCATCCTCGCCCGGACCACGGAAGCAGACGACCGGAGCATACGTTGGAGAGATAATCCAACGTGCGAACGACTCTTCGTCCTCCTCCTGATACTGCTTGCCAATGACACGCCCGATGAATCCTGGTGACCCATCTGGTCGCCAGTATGGCGGGAATCCAGTCTGTTCTGCCTGCCACGACTCCTTTATCTCGTCCAACTTCGCCATCAACAGGCGATTGACTTCTTCCGGGTCCGTGACGAGCAGCTGCGCGTTTGCCTTGTTTTTCTCGATACTCTTGGTCATTTTCGTTTTTCCTCTATTCACATGAATAACTAGAGTTGACGATCAAACCTCTAGCTTTGGAATCATAACTATAGCACACCTTGATAAGAAAGTCAAGTTATATCTTCCTATTTACACTAATTATTTAGCTTCTCCAATCCGCACTTCGTCATGCGAAAAATCGTTTTTACGAAAGCGGGGCCTATTCTGTTCTTAGTCGCTTCCAGCGTCCTTATGTCTCCTTTCACTGTAAACAAGAGATTGCAATCGGTGTCATGTTGGGCCTGCTGAAGACCTGCCATGTCTTCGTTCTTATTCGCATGAATAACACAGAGAGCAATTGAATGACGATGCTGCCTGACAATGTTACGGATTTCCGTAATGAAGTCGGCGGCGCCGACCCAATCCTGACCGTAAAGTGATGACACTGAATCTATCACCACCAAAGTTTTTTCCTTCGACTTTTCAAGATACTGCGTAATAGAATCCAGTACCTCTACATTGTCCAACTTATAGCAAACATCCACCTTGTCTAACGACAACTTGAGACGATTAGCACGGTGAACGAGCATTGTGGGATGCTCTTCAATGGAAACATACAAGCCTCTCGCAATACCGCACAGCAATGGTATGAGAAGCGTAGATTTTCCCACCCCAGGAACGCCTGCTAAAGCGTAAGTACAGCCGAAAACTAGTCCTCCCCCAACACTTTCATCAATCAGATTGGTCTTGTATCTCTCTATCGGAGGAAGATTTCCAATCTTTGAAAATGAGTAGATACCCTTACCCTCCTGTTCATCACCTTCACCTTTTACCGGAACCCAACTCCCACACCCAGGACATCTACCAACATCGTCCGGAAACACCGTTTTACAGATGGAACATTTCATGTTTTTTCTCACTATTCATGTGAATGATCAGTCTCTACAGATTCGTGATCACCGCACCAGCTACACCCCCACACTTCAGGGAAAACGGTACGCATGCGAGACGAAATGTCGCCATATTCTTGTGATGACAAGATGGCTGGGGAATGATGACGACATAGACCTACATCTACTTGCGTCCGATTTGAAGACATATCCACTATAGTCTGTTCATTCCACTTCTCAAAAAATCTGCACGTATCACACGTTTTCTTTTGCATCTTCCTCCTCCTTCTTACTTCCATAAGTACCATCTTCCCCTCCCCTTTTATATCCCAAATACTCGTAATCGCCACACCAGAGATCGGATGACAACTGCGGAGCACTGTAGACGGTATGGCTGAATTTGTCTTCAGTCAAATATTGCCGTCTCATTCCATCACCATTCGGTCCGACACAAACTCCTACCCCCATTCCTGACAAGGTTGGATGCCAACATTTACAAGACTGACATCTGGGCTCGACCTCAACTTCCACAAATTCGGAACAGACGGTTCTTTCACAATCTTTCATTGGAAAAGTATACCTGTCAGCACCAACCGAACCATTATCT
>Ga0172381_10008372_pt1 | contig 10120 bp, 7 predicted proteins | sample Leawel6488metaG_FD_119754 | JGI IMG/M metagenome (GOLD analysis project Ga0172381, IMG submission 119754) | Leachate microbial communities from a municipal landfill in Southern Ontario, Canada - Leachate well 64-88 metaG | ecosystem: Engineered > Solid waste > Landfill > Unclassified | place... | reverse complement strand
TCCCTGTATGTACTTTCTCGGGAATTTTAACTGGAATTTTCGGAATTCTTCTTTAGCTTTTTGAATTTCTTTGTACGAGAGAAGTTTGTCTCTTAGTTTTTCGTATTCTTCTTTCGTGGATTGTTTGTTCCCGATGTAGTACTGCTTGTTTCTTAAATTGACTGAGAATATGCAGTTTTTACAGCCGATACAATTTCTTAAGAAATAGCTATCTGAGCAATTTTCTGAATTTTGAAGAAAATACGAATTGTAACAACTTAAGCAGTCTATACAGTCGTAGCAAAGTTCAGATTTCCGTACTCTGTAGCAATCCACACAATCTTTTGATTTATTTAAGCTGTAGCTGTAATAACAATCCCAATCTTCGTCTGAGTCGAATATGAAATAACAGTCGCGGTTTTTGCCTGCGTAGTTTGTGTAAACAGAGTTTTGGTCGTATTGGAAGCCTGTGTGTAATGATGGGCGCGGAACTTTCAATGATAATTCTTGGAATTGTTCGAAAAATGGGCGATTGAAATCGAACTCCTGCCCATATTCCATCGGATCCCATTTGTCCGTATACCATTCAACTTGATCATATACTTTGTATGGTAAGTCTTGGTGATAATTTGAAACTATTTCGCGTCCCGTAAGATCACATTTGCGTTTATACAAATGTAATTGATTCCCAAATGCTAAGCGACGTTGTTGTCTACAATCTGGACAAAGAGTTGGAGATGGAACATCAAATTTATCGTAGAAGATTTTGTCTTCGTTTGTTGTAATAAATTTATGTGCGCAAAATTTACATTGGTTTTGGATCATTAGTAAGATTATATCTTATCTGCAATAACAAGTGTATGAGAAGATTTTTTCCCAAATTCTTCTACTGGCACTTCTAGAACTCTTGTATTGAATTTCCCTGTTTTAGCTATTTGAGCGGCGCGGAGACAATCAATGATTCTTCTCAAAATTTGGAAAGAAACGCTTTTTACTTCTATACCAAGTCTTTCGTGCTGAATCCAATCATCTTCACGCTGCACCATGTCTTTGTAACAACCTACATTTGATGCAAGCTCTTTTGACAACCCATTTGTTAGAGTTATTAGTTCGGGATTAGATATCTTATGATGACAACATGGTCTTATGCACATATGGTCTGGCAATTCTACGCCATCATCCTCTATAAATCTTCTTGTTATCGGATGAGTTCCTTCGCATGTTTTTAATCCGACTAGATACGTTGGTTTTGATGAGATCCTTAATCCTGCTTTATCTATATCCGCTTCTATCCCCCTTAGTTGAGCACTTTGCAAACCTAATTTATCCGCAGTACGCTCAACTATTCTTTCAAATCCATTGTCATCATCAACACACCTGCAATTTGTAGCTCTTCCAATACTTGATCTAACACCAACTATCATTGCCCCTAAAACCCCATTACCTGAACAAGCATCTACCAGAGAAATTTCCAACTCATCGCCAAGAGCTCCGGATAAATGACCTAGTTCCAAATAACTTTCCATATTTTCTCTCGTACGAGCGGGCATAAGCATTTTCCCCTTATCCATATAGCTTGGATACAGAGCCTTATAATCGGGTCTCGGGTTTTGTTCCAATATATTTTGAATTCCTAGCCTTTTTAACTCACCAGCCATCCTCTCCAAAATATTAGGATCCTTCCAGTAATTTGCTAAATAGGGATGGTTAGCAAGCCCATATGCAAACTCTTCTTTTTGTAAAAATTCCTCAATATCCATAAGTAAAAATATACATTTCTCAAAGATGCCAGTTTACGATATTCGAGCAATTTTGTCAACTCCGTTATCCTTTCGGGAAATAGTCATTTGCTATCGTCTCTTCATACTTGAAAGGCGAAAGTTCCATTGGAAAAAATTCCCCCCATTCACCTGTCTTTTTCATGTGTTCGATGATTTGTGGAACAAGGAAATTGTACTCTTTCTCGGTATACTCTTTATTTAAAATACAATAGCTGTGTCTGTTTAGACCTATACATCCAAACAGATTGTTAGAGTTATCACATTCGTTTGAATAATAACAGTCTGAAACTGTCCAACAACGATTACAGAATTTATTGTTGTAACTGTTTATTGCAGTGTTTATACATTCATAAGCCAATTCAGAATTCATCCCGACGGTATCTGAATCCATTACAAATTTCGAGTTTCTCCATACGTGATACGCATATTTACATTCCTCAGCATCGTCTGCATGAAATGTATTAAAACAGTTCTTGCTGTTTGAAATGTAATCTCCAGTGCAATTTTCGGACTTCGTTATTTCTGCGTATTTTTGCGGGAATCTAAGATTTAATTCTTTAAATTTTGCTTGAAATTTTACTGGATCTTTTTTAAAGACTTCTAATGCTTTTTCATATGACTCTTTTGTAGATTGTTTATTCAAAATAAGATATTTTTTTTGGACTTGATTGATACATGCAATACAGTTAGTACATCCTATGCAGTTTTTTAGAAGACTGCTGTCTGAACAATCTTTGCAGTTTTGACTGTAATTTAGATTGTAACAATTCTCGATATTGTCCGACTCATAACAAAGTGTTGAATTGTTTGTAAATGAACAGTCTGCACAATCTTTCGATTTCTGTATCCAGTATGAACATAAACAATCTTCATTATCGCTGGACTCTACTAATAGATAACAACTTTTGTTGTGTTCGCAGATATTTGTATATTCGCTGTTCGTAGAATTGCGATTAATGATCGCTAGACGCGGAACCTTGTTCAGAAGTATTCTAAATTGTTCAAAGAAAGGTTTGGTAAAACTAAATTCTTGCCCGTATCTAAGAGGATTCCATTTTTTACTCCAAAAACATTTAGAACAGTAGACTGGAAACGACGTTTTTGGTCTGTATATAGCAATTATTTCCTCGTGGCAAAAGTCACATTTACGTTTATACAAATGGTTCTCGTTGCGAAAAGAGAGGCGTCGCTGCTGACGGCAGTTCGGACATAATGTTGGAGGTGGAACTAACGTTTTTTTATAGAAATCCTGGTCGTCTTTTGTAATCTCAAAATTTCCACCGCAATGTTTGCATGTCTTATTCATGTTTTGGATAGTAGTCGTTAGCTATCGTCTCCTCGTACTTGAAAGGCGAAAGTTCCATTGGAAAAAATTCACCCCATTCGCCTGTCTTTTTCATGTGTTCGATGATTTGTGGAATGAGTTCTTTATATGTAGATTCACTATACTGTTTATTGAGTATACAAAATTCGGATTTTTTCAAAGACACACAGCCAAAAAGATCGTGCCCGCCATTCATCAAATATGATGAGTAAGAAATATCATGACCGCCATTAAACACAACGTTACAGTATTTTACATTGTAAGCAGGTAACCCAACTCCATGACAATCTAGTGCCAATTCCAATTCTGCACAGCCAAAAACATCGTATGCGTCTTTTGTTTGTCCTGGGAAATTTTGGACCCATTTCAGATCTTCTCCACCATATCCTTCGAAACACTCATGGCAATTTTTACAGTTTTTAATTGCGTCTCCACTGGAGTTTTCACAATTAGTCAGTAATGAACCTGCTCGTGGAAATTGACACTTAAATTTGCTGTATTTTTCTGTGAATATTTGAAATTTTTGTTTATTGTGGATGAATTCTTTAACTGTTTTTTCGTATTCTTCTTTTGACACAGGCGTATTTAAAATATGATAACTTTTGTGGCGTAGATTTACGCATCCTAAGCAGTGATCGCAATTTTTCAAATTGCATGAAAGCGTACAATCATGACACGCTTGGCTCATCTCCATATAGTCGCAATTGAAAAGTTGATCGCAATCCACACACTCATAGCAAAGTTCAAGTTTTGTCGAATTAGAACAATCTACTGAATCTTTTGTTTCCCAAATATAATGGCTATACATACAGTCTTCTAAGAAGTTCGCGGCGAATACTAAATAGCAATTCTTCGCATCTGAAACGTATGCAACATAGTCTGAATTTATCAGCGTAGAACGTTCAGTTATTATTCCAAGATGCGGAGTTTTCTTGAGCAAGCGATCAAATTGCGTGAAGAACGGTTCATTAAAATTTATTTCTTCAAAATGTTGTTTTGGCTCCCACTTATCACTCCACCAACATTCTGGACAATATACTGTATATGCTGAATCTTGTGGATAAAAGGATATAAAATCTTTTTTACAAAAATCACATTTTCGCTTGTATAAGCGATATTCATTACGCCAAGCTAATCTGCGTTGAAGACGACAGTCTGGACAATGAGTCGGCGATGGGGCTGACATCTTCGTGTAAAAAACAATATCTTCATCCGTTATCTCAAATTGTGTTTGGCATTTCTTACAAGATTTCGTTTCCATAATTTATCAAAATTATTTATACAAGTGTTTTGTTGTAACAATCTCCACAGTAAATAATGCACCCGCTTTTTGGGTCGAATGTGGTTTTACATATCGCACCACATTTAACACATTTAACGTCTCGGAATTGTTTTGGATTTCTTTTTCGTTGGCGATTTACATGACGACATGTCGGACATAATTCGGGTACAGGCAAATTCTCTTGTCTGTAGAATTTAAGTTCCTGAGCCGCAATGCGATAGTTTTTTCCGCAGTCTGAACACGCTAGTATTTCCATTGCTATAGAATCTGGGACATCAGTTATTCGTGTTGGAACTTTATACATTTGTGGGAAGTTCGTACGATCTTTTTCAACCCATTTAAATCCACGCGCTGAGGCTTCTTCTTTCGTCATTGGATAATAATCCATAGCTATCGTTTCATTGTACCCAAACACCTCCAGTTCTTGCGGGAAAAACTCGCCATACTCCCCTGTTTTTTTCATATGTTCTATTATTTTCGTCTTCAATTTCTCATACGCTTCCTTTGTATATTGTTTATTAAAAATGCAGTATTTCTTTCCCCTAAGTCCGAAGCATCCGAAACAATTACCTGACACTGCGCATTGTTCACAATATTCGCAATCGTGAACATCTCTCACGCATGTCGTACAAAATTTCATGTTGTATACTTTGTCTCCACAAGCACCACATTGATATATCAATTCAGCGTCTATTCCCCATCCGTTGTAGTCCATACAGTCTTTCACATTTGTCGTAACTTTCGCGCAATACTTGCAATCCTCCAAATCTTTACAATCAAAACAGTATGTTGAATTTTTCGCATTGTATAAATGATCTCCAAATGAATTTTCTAAATGCTCTTGTTGGAGATGTTTATGTGGCTGAAGAACAAAGAATTTTTCAACTTGAGTTCTGAATTTTTCGACGTTTTGTGTCGTGCCTAGATCCAAAGTTTTCACCATTTTTTCATATTCTTCTTTCGTATATTGTTTATTAAAAATCATATACTGTTTCTGACGCTGGTTTATACAACCAATACAATCTTTGCAGGACTTACAATCATACAAAAAAAGACTATCTCTGCATGTTATACAATCTTGTGAATATTTAAGATTGTAGCAAGTCTGGCAGTCTATACATTCGTAGCAAAGTTCACTTTCATAACAAATAGAGCAATCAACTACGTTTGTGCAATGCACTAGCCTATTTCCGTAATAACAATCTTCGTCATAGTCAGATTCCCCGATTAAATAACAGTTTTTTAAATATGCTGCACAGTTAACAAATTCACTGTTTTGACATGTGCCATCGACCGTAAATGTGGCGAAATGCGGAACTGTATCTTGCAAAATTTTGAACTGTTCAAAAAAGGTTTTATTGAAATCAAAATCTATTCCATAATCTAACGGATCCCATTTATCACTCCACCAATATTCCGACTTATAAACTGGGAATACGTGATCTGAGTGATATGGAGAAATTATATTTTCTCCAGTTGCATCGCACTTCCTTGAATACAAAGTCTTTGCGTTTCTAACTTGAAGACGACGAATGAGCCTACAATCTGGACAATTCAATGGAGAAGGTACTCCTATGCGTTTATAAAAAGCTAAATCGGAGTCTGTTATTTCAAATTTTGCCCCGCAAATTTTACAAATTTTATTTTCCATAAGTTTTAATTTACATTTTTCAATTAATATCTTCTTGGTAGCATTTCTCGCAATATACTACATCCCCACCGTCTTGTGTATAAGTTGTAAATATTGGACTTTTACAACCATCACAAATTCTTTTATAGATTTTGTATTCATTCCTTTTCTCAAATCTTTCTTTGTGCCTACAATTAGGACAATTCACTGGTATTGGCAACCCATGTTGCTCGTAGAACTTCAACTCCTGATTTATAAGCCTGTAATTCTTTTTACAAATTCCACATGTTAAAACATCATTTGTAACTGATTGCGAGTGAAGTTGTGTATCAGCCTCATATTTCCATTTATAACCTCTGCTTATAGCTTCTTCTTTCGTTAAAGGAAAGAAGTCATGAGCAGGCGATTCATTGTATGCAAATGGAGACATTTGTTTTGGAAAGAACTCTCCCCATTCACCAGTTGATTGCATATGAAGTGTTATTTTTTCAAGCAAATTAAAATATTCATCACGAGTGTATTGTTTATTCAAAATGCAATAATCTTTGTGTTTCAATCCTATGCATCCGAAACAGTTTTTACATGACATACAACTGTCACAATAAAGCAGATCTGATGATTGCCAGATGTATTTACAAAACGCACAACGTTGGGAACTTCTAACTACACATGAATAATAAATTAATTCCGATCTCGGCCACCCGACTGAATATGAGCTATAAACATCTTTTGAATCTCCTAATGATGCTGAATTATAGGCGTCTTCCATCTCATGGGCATCAAAACAATTGATACAGTTTTTAGAATTATATACATGGTCTCCAACACTATTTTCCGATTTTAATATTCTTAAATATTTCTTCGGAGCTTTTTTTATAATTTCTTCAAATTTTCCCTTCGCATTTAGCCAGGATTTTATTGAGCCATTAAATATTTCATTCCTTAATTTTTCGAACTCATCTTTCGAACATTTTTTATTAAATATATAACAATCTTTGTTGGCTAAATTCGTACAAAAAATGCAGTTATTACAGCCACGAAGCTGATAAGAAAAATGGCAGTCTGCACAATTAATTGACTCTGTTAGAGCTGTGCAATTAAAACAACGATCTATATCTAAACACCAATAACAAAGTTCAGACATATTTGCATATGTACAATCCACGGAATCTTTTACGTCCGTTAACCAATATGAATATATACAATCTTCTGAACTTGCAATAAGTGAACTTAAATAACAATCTTTTGAATTTCTTATATGACTATTGTATTCACAATTTTCTGAATTAAAAATTGTTGTTCCTTCCCGAGGAACCTCTGTTTGTAAATCATCAAACTGCTGAAAAAATGTTTTGTTAAAATCAAAATCTTTGCCATATTCTAAAGGATCCCATGAATCACCCCACCAAATCGAATTCTTATAGATTTTGAATTTGCTATCAGACGCGTAAGCACTAATAATCTGTCCCCCTGTCGAATCACATTTTCTAGCATACAAATTTCTCTCATTTCTTGTAGCCATTATTTCACGGAGACGCTCTTGTGGATGAAGTTTCGGCAATGGAACATTAAATACTTTGCATACCGAAATTTCCGAATCCATAACTTCAAACCTAATATTTGTAACTGGACAGATTCTAGTTTCCATAGGTTTTGATTTTTATGAGTACGTGATTATATCACCTCTTTTTTATTTAGTGAAACCCTCTCAGGAGTTTTTATTTTTGTACCGAGATATTTTTCTGCGAATGTTTGAAGCTTCTTAGGATCGTCTGTCGTAAGAAAAGTACGCGAACCTTGTGACTCTGGAGAGCTTTTCTTGGCTTTTGCAAGCTTCGTCTCTATCTCTGGATGGCGTGACAGATAATCTTTCAAAGAAGTTGCCACGACTTCACCAGTGTCAAAAACTTTTACTTTTTTGCCCATTATTTTTTCAAAATTTTTATGCATCAATGGATAGTGGGTACAACCTAAAATCAGAGTATCAACATTACAAGACTTAAGAGGTTTTAAATATTTTTTCAATATAGAAATGGCCTCTGGACGATCTTGCCATCCTTCTTCAATCAAAGGCACAAGTAAAGGGCAGGCTTGTGAGTAAACTTTTATATTCGGATTAATTTTATGTATTTCTGTCACGTAACTCTCGCTACTGATCGTGGCACGAGTACCTGTGACTCCTACCCTCCCGCCTTTGGTTTGTTTTATAACTTCTTCGGCGACAGGAATCAAAACCCCAAGTATTTTCCGGTCTTTTTCGTTTTTGCCTTTGAGATATTTTTGTTGAACATGACGAAGTGCAACCGCAGAGGCTGTGTTACATGCAAAAATTATAAGTTTCGCTCCCCTATTGAAAAGATATTCAACTGCTTCCTCTGAAAATTGCTTAATTGCCTCTTCGCTACGACCGCCGTATGGACTGCGAGCGCTATCACCCAAATAAATGTAATCATACTCTGGGAGAAGTTTGATAAGTGGTTTCATAACCGTGAGTCCGCCTATGCCTGAATCAAAAAGTGCGATCATCGTGTTGGCTGGGTTATTTTGAGAGGATTAGGAGCCAGATCGGTTGTAGAGCAAGGATGATTAACAGAACTGTAAACACTACTTTCTTGTTGTATTTCTCGATTTTAAGCTTTTGACTCACTGCTTTGATAGTTAGATCGGCATGCTCGAGTTTCTCTATCATACGGGCCTTTTCTAGCTTCTTCTCGGAGGATTCTCGGTGATATTCGAGCAATGGAATTGAGTTTTTGAGCTGAGCTTCGAGTTGACCCACGCGATAATTTGCAATTTCTAAACGCTCTTGTTTTTCTTTGAGCTCCTCATGAGCCTCTTCATAGAGTTTTTCGTAGAATTGGCTTCCAGCTGAACCTTTGACGTTTTTAACGGTTTCTGAAGTGGACACGTCTTCGTCTTTTTGTTGGAAGTTGTCACCTAAAATGTCGATAGACGTCACAGGGGTTGACCGATAGACATTCGTGTCGATAGTCGGCGTTTCATAAAAAACAGGCTGAACGCTCTCGTTTTCATAGGAACTACCTTTGAATTGAGCCCCAGGAAAACTCCCAGCACCTAATTTCACAACATCCTCCTTATTCAACCATATTCTTCCGCCTACGCTTTGAGCAGAAAGAACTTTTTTCTTTATATAACGATCTACAGTGCGCACCGAAACCTTGAGAAGTTTACTAGCGGCCTTCCTGTCTACATTGTATTTCTGTGTAAAATTGTCCATATTTGTCGTTTTAGTGTCTTTTTCTTGTCTAGATTTGTCACTAGACAGTGTATTGACAGAGTAGACTCATGTCGATACGCATTGTATTTGAAAAAAATATATAAGTCTAGTTTTATTTCATAAAAATGATGATATAATTCGTTTAACCTTTTTCTCTATGAATAATGCTCAAATCCCCCTCTAAAAATAGGCGGAAACTGACTAGTTTTGTCGCTTTCGTGTCTATGGTAGCCACTTTTCTTGTCGATAGTGGCACTTCTTTTGCTTTTCAGACTTATTATAAATCTGATCTTTCAACTGAGATATATAAGGTTGATTTCTTAGGAGAAACTGCTGGCGAACAGTTTGGCGCTAGTGTCGAGAGTGGTGACATTAATGGCGATGGCATTGACGACCTTGTCGTTGGTGCGCCCTTTTATTCATCTGTTGATCGAAGTTGGAATGGAAAAGTTTCCGTATTCTTAGGTTCTACTACTATAGGTAATAAAGTTATAGATTTGAAAACATCCGCTCCTGATATTGAAATTTATGGTAGGGGAGACGGAGATCAATTGGGAATGGCTATCGATTGTGGGGATTTTAATGAGGATGGATATGATGACTTATTAATGGGAGCTTATAATGCTTCTTCTGATGAAAAGAGAACTGGAAAGGCTTTCTTAGTTTTTGGAGGGAAGGATATAGCCCCTGCTTTTATAGATCTTTCTTATCCTTTTAATGGAATGGAATTTATAGGCGATAATAATGGCGATGCTTTTTCTATGGCTGCGAAAATGGCTGATGTCAATCGTGATGGTGTTGAAGATGTTCTTATTGGAGCACCTTTTTCTGTGTCCACTACGTCGACAAATAATGACAAAACTGGAAATGTATATGGTTATTTTGG
>Ga0172381_10008371_pt1 | contig 10120 bp, 9 predicted proteins | sample Leawel6488metaG_FD_119754 | JGI IMG/M metagenome (GOLD analysis project Ga0172381, IMG submission 119754) | Leachate microbial communities from a municipal landfill in Southern Ontario, Canada - Leachate well 64-88 metaG | ecosystem: Engineered > Solid waste > Landfill > Unclassified | place... | reverse complement strand
TTCTTTCAATTACCTCTAGCGGAAAGAAACGCGTTTTATGGCTTACAGGGCTGGGAATTACCCTATCCTCATTATTTCTCACATATAGTCGCGGAGCACTTTTGACTGGAATTTTTGAGCTTTTATTATTAGCACCTTACTTCTTTATAAAAATCAATTTTTCTGTTTTAAAGAAAGCGCTTTATGTCGCGTTATTGGCTATCGTACTCGTACTTTCTGCAAACTATGTGCGCGAAATTAAATTCAATAATGTAGTATCAATAGAAGATAAAATTGCCTTTAAAAATCAGGAGTCTATGACCTCTATTGATGAGCGTTATGACTTTTGGAAAGGTGCTATGAATATGAGTTTCGAAAAACCATGGACGGGTTTTGGACCTTACAGTTTCCGATATATTTACGGGGCAACTCAGCAACAAAATTTATTGGCTATAGCTGATCACCCACACAATATTTTCTTAAAGATTTCTTCTGAGAATGGAATAGTCGCTATGACATTTTTCATTTTATTTTTACTAGTTATCTTGTTCAATTTTGTTTTCAATTTCAAAAATATCAAATCTACGAATGACAAGAATCTGGCATATATACTTTTTGTATCAGTATCTGGAGCTTTCGCTCACAACATGATCGACTACAACTTCAATTTCTTAGCAAATATACTTCTCGTTTTCGTGCTTATGGCAATGCTTCGCTCAATTATCGTACAAAATTCTTATTCAACCATCAAGCACCCAAATTTACACAATAATTTCCTTGTAATCGCCCTCACTTCCATCGTATTTATAGTGTCTACGTATGAGGGAGTACTACTTGTAACTGCAAAACTTTACAATGAAGATGTCCGCGCTTACAGCTTGTATCCTAGAGATTATTTTTCAGATAAAGTTTCCGAATCTTATGAGTCTGGAGACAAAGCTCTTTCGTTTTCTTTGGCTCGACAACAATTGAATTTAAATAAATTTGATAGTGAAACTTTGAATTTTGTCGGAACAATTTATTTCAAAGATGGCGCGATGAAAAATGGCAACCAAAACTCTTTTGTTAAAGCTTCTGAATACTTTCGCATGGCTATCGAAAAGAATCCGTACAACGACTTTAAATACTACGCAAATGAATATAAAACTTTAAAAGCTTTGAACGAGACCTCACGATTGGAAAATTTCGAAAAAGAAACCGTGGAGCTTTTGAAAAAATATTTACCGCTCGCTGAAAACAACGTGCATTTCACTTCTTACACTCCCAATGCCGATTCTGCAGCATATTTGTATCAAGAACTCATTGGATCAGACGACCTACTGCGCATCATTGAAAAACAAAGGGCAAGCAGAAAATAGAAGAAAACTTTGCTAAATGGCTAAATGTTTTTTAAATTTGGTTTAGATATTTAGCTATTCTTTAGATATTTAACTATTCCAATGACTGACCAAACCGTTCCAACTTCAGTGAAAGCAATATATCCGAAAGTCGAATTAGTGGCTTTTACTAAAGATCCTTATGACATTGCAGTTGCTAGCGCTAGGACGTGTTACAGCTCGCGTTTAATCAAACCTTTTGATGTCACACAGGGACAAAGAGAACGCATCGGAAGCCTTATATATGAAGGCGGACACCACACTCCTTTCCAACATCCAACATTTGTTTTTGGAATTTCCGGTGTAAGTAGACATTTCGTTTGGGCTTTCTTGCACAGTCATCCTTTCTTCAATAGCGAACAACAATCTCAGAGATACGTTGTCATGGATCAGCCTGAAATTTTCATTCCACCATTCGAAAGTGAAGGGAATGCCGGAAGAGCAAAAAATGGCTTTGGAGCATCAGAAAGTAAATATTTGAAATACGATGGATTTAAGGCTTCAAATCTTTTTAAAGAAGCTTATTTCGAGGCTTTCAAGTCTTACCAAAGATTATCTGACATTTTAATAGCTGACAATTTAAAACTTCTAACTCAACTTGGGAAAATTAAAGGACAGTCAGAAAAAGAAATCCGAATTGAATCAGAAAAAAAAGCGATTGAGAACGCTAGATACGTCCTCCCAATTTGCTCAGCTACAACTCTTTATCACACCATTTCCGCAATTACTTTGCAAAGATACATCCGGCTTGTGAATGCGTGCGATGTGCCTTATGAAGCGAAGGTCGTAATAGATGCAATGATGGGAGCTATAAACAAAGAAGACCCAACTTTATTGCAAATGATTGGGGAGACGCCTATTAAACAGGAAGAGACTTTGGAATGGGGGGAAATGGTGAGTTCATTACCTGTTGATGGAGATGCTTTTGCTGAGAGATTCGACAAGGAATTGGGTGGCAAAATTGCGAAGCTTACTTCGCTACAAGGAAACGGAGAGTTGATTTTGGCTAATGCTGTAAGAGATGTACTTGGGGTTTCAAACGCAGATTTGAATGATGATGAAGCTATTGATTTGGTCATGAATCCTGCAAAAAATCGATATCATTTGGACACTTTAAATAGTCACGTTCATTCCCCTCTTATGAGAGCTATGCAACACGTTAATTACACATTCAAAAAGAAAATCACTCACACAGCGGACAGTCAGGATCAGAGACATCGCATGACTCCAACTTCGAAACCATTATTGTCGCGAGTACATACGACCAAGCCGGATTTCCATATGCCTGAGATAGTGGCTAGAAATGCTGAAGCGGCTGAGATTTACACGAAAACTATGGAGATGCTTTGGAACGTTAAGAATCAATTAATTGAAATGGGCGTTTCGCCTGAGTACGCTGTTTATATTTTGCCAAATGCTTTAAATCTTCGCTTTACACAGAGCGGAAGCTTGGAAGGTTTTATGCATAAATGGCGACTACGAACTTGTTTCAACGCACAACTTGAAATTTACAATGCTTCGATGGACGAACTATCTCAGGTCTCTGAAGTTCATCCGCGCATCGCTAGGTATTTAGGGCCACCATGTCTCACTCGTTATCGCGGTGGAATTCGCGGAGATGAAAGCGGAGAAATGAAACTTGAAGGTCCGTGTCCAGAAGGCGCACACTGGTGTGGAATTACTGTATGGATGAATTTCCCTAAAGTGAGAAGACCGTTCTAAAAAAAGCTAAGACTTTCACTTAATTTATAAATAATTTTAGTGTTATTTTGTTCTTTCGCAGAAGTCATTTTTCTGTTAAATTTTTCACATGCAAAACCCCTTCAGAAAAATTGATTTCAAAAAGTTTAAAGCTGCGATGTTTGACTTCGACGGAACACTCACCGAGAAAGGCGTGAACACTATAGATCCAGCTATAATAAAAGAATTCGAAAGACTTTTAAGTCGCGGATTTCCTATCGCAATATGCACGGGAAGACAACTCGCGTCTTTTAAGAGACGCATTAAGCATGTGCATGATTATTTTGAAAAACGAGACAAACTTAATCAATTAAAAAATCTTTACTTACTCGGAGAAAACGGAGCAATTGGCTATTATTTCGACCCTGCCAAAAAAAAATACAAACTCTTTCATAAAGCTTTGTGGCCTTACGATTTCCCAAAAAAGAAATTTGAAAAGGGTCTATATGAATTCACAAAAAAAATTGCACGACCTATGAATCACAAAATCCCCATCGTTCTGAGAGCGAAGGATTTAGATCTAAGTATTGATGAAACATACAAAGTGTCTTCACAAATCTACAGACTGACAATGGAATATATAAAAAATTTCCCATACAAAAACATCAGGGAAATAATGCATGTTGGAGATTCTGGACTTGGATGTCTTATCTGCCCGGCAAATGGCGACAAAGACACCGCAATCAAAGCTTTCGGTGAATTTCTAGCGAAAAAGCGTGGAGTAGAATTTGGTAAACACCACAAACGTTTTCGTAAAATAATAGTTGTTGGAGATAGCCCTCAAAAGGGTGGTAACGATCATTATTTTTTAAACGGAACTTATGGCACCGCGTTTTCTGTCAGCGAACGATGCAGGTCTAAATTTTTTGGAATGCCCTACCTAGTAAAGAACGACAACAAACATCTTCTATTCAATGATAAAGGAAGTCTTTATCTATTAAAAAACTTATTACTAAATAAGTAATTTCGCGACCTTATATATAAGAGCGTTTTTATTAGTCTTTTAAGCCCCTTTTTAAACAGCTCAGGAAATACTATTGACAAAATGGCAAGTATTATATAGTATCCTTCCCTAGCCTTTTAATTTACAAAAATATGTTGAAAAAATTACTTAGTGTCGTTGCGTTGGTTACAATGTTAGCGACACAAACAGCATTCGCTGCTGTTGACAATGCTCCATTGAAAAGTTTCACGGTAACTCCTACAACTTTTAATCCAAAGGACGGAGAAAAACTTACTGCTACAGTTGCTGTTACGGAACCATCTTTGGTATCATTGAAAGTTTTGGATATCACAACAAGTAAACCTTTAGTAACTATTTATTCTTCTAAGACCGTTACAACATCTGACACTGTTCAGTATGCTGGGATGTACTCAGATGGAACATACTTACCTGAAGGACAATATTTATTGGACGCTATCGTCACTAATACTACAAGAACAATTTCAACTGATGGAGTTGTTGAGATCACTGTTGATTACGATAATAACGAACCTCCTGTATTAACTGGATGTGAAGTCAAATCAGATGGTGTTATCCAAGACGCTGAGATCAGCCCATGCATGTGGAATCCAGATGATGAAGAGTTGGAAATCACTTGGGAGTTAGATGATGATGTTGATGATTTTACTTTGACTGCTGAAAAATCAGGCGAAGATGATGTTGAATTGATGGATGAGGAAGACGTGAGTGAAGATGATTATAGCTATGATTGGGATGGAATAGATGAGGACGATGACGAAATTGAAGAAGGTACTTGGAATATCGTTTTCGAAGCTGATAATGATGAATTAACAATCCCTGTGGTTGTTGACTATGATTATGATGAAGATAATGAGGATGTAACTGGTTCTTGTGGATCAGCTCAGGATTTGGGAGTAATTGAGAACGCTGATGTTGATGATTGCACATGGGACCCTACAGAAGACGACCTTGAAATTACTTGGGAATTAAATGATGACGTTGATGATTTCACTTTGACTGCTGAGAAATCAGGCGAAGATGATGTTGAATTAATGGATGAAGAAGATTTGGATGATGATGATTATGATTTTGCATGGGACGGATTGGACGAAGACGGTGATATCGTAGAAGAAGGAACTTGGTATATCGTATTTGAAGCTGATAATGATAGAATCAGAATTCCTGTAAAAGTTTCATACGATGATGATGATAACAATGATAGTGATGACGTTAAAATCAATAGTATGTTCGTAACAAAAACATCTCTTGATAATGATGAAAACGAATTTACTTATGTTGTTTTCAAACTTGACGATGATGCTACTGTTACTGTTGATGTTTTGAAGGGATCTAAAACTATAGATACATTAGTTGATGAGAAAGACTTAGACGGAGATGTTTGGCACGCTATTAAATGGGACGGGAAGGATGATGATAATGATAAAGTCAAGGAAGGCGACTATAAATTCAAAGTAACGGCTGAGAATGATGACAACGATAAAACTACAAAAAGTGTCACTGTTGAAGTCAAAGAAGATGAACTTTCTTCAAACAAATCAAATGTTACAAATGATTCTATTACTCCTGTAATAATTGATAAAGGCACAACAACTGGCGCACAGGTCACTTATAAAATTGATGATGATGCTGAAGTCACTGTAGCTATCTATAAGGGTGACAAGACATCTGGTGAAGAAATATTCCTCGAGAAGAACAAAGACAAGAAAGCTGGAACATACACAATTAAATGGGATGGACGTAATGATGATAATAAAAAATTATCTGAAGATACAAAATACTCTTACTTAATCACTGCAAAAGTTGACGGATCATCAAGCAAAGTAGATAAAGAAAGAGGTTACTTTGTAATCGGAGAAGGATCTACTATTGGTGGTAGTACTACAAATTGTTCAACCACAGGATTCTGGGATGTTTCCACATCTTCTCCATACTGTGAAGCTATAGTTTGGGCAAAACAGAAAGGTATCATTGATGGATACGCTGATGGCTCATTCAGACAATATAATTTCATAAATAGAGTTGAAGCATTAAAAGTTGCTTTGGAAGCATTCTCTCTACCAATCCTTTCTAGTAATTATACAAACCTTGGATTTACTGACGTACAAACAAACGCTTGGTACGTGCCTTACCTACGAACTGGTAAATTCTACGGAATGGTCGCTGGCTACGGTGGAACAACTCTTGTTAAACCAGCAAGCGAAATCAGTAGGGTTGAGATCTTGAGATATATATTCGAAGCTGCTGAAGCTAAGAGTGATTATGAAATCCCAGTATGCAATTCAGCTTACTATAGCGATACAACTTCTGGGACTTGGTATTCAAACTATGTTTGTTTATCACATGACTACGAATTACTTGCTACATATAGCGGATACTTCTATCCAGGAGTCAAAGCGACAAGAGGTGAAGTAGTTCTAGCACTTTATAAATTATATCAGGAAGGATTATTGAAATAAGAAGGTTGGCGTCCACCTAAATCGACGCAATAAATACTCATACGAATAGAATTTTCATAGGAATGAGGGGGAAAAGCCCGGGCAGCAATGTCCGGGTTTTTTCTTTCCCTAAAATATTCACACGTTCCGATACGTGAAACGCTTGACATATCTCGTTTAGATGACGTATATTTACTCCCCAAATATGTGATATGTAAAAAAATTAACAGGAATTACATGGAAAAACACACTTCAGACATAGACGATCTTAGATCTTTAGATCAGTTAAATAATGACACCGAAGGAAAAGGAATATTGGCAGATTTGGCTTCCTTTGCTTCCAGAGTAAAGAGCATTTTGATACTTGTAGGAGGACTTAGTTTTGCTACTTTGGCAATGCCCGAAACTGCTTATGCCGCTTGTAAACTTAAAGCATCTGACTGCAGGGAAGGACAAAGATTATCGACATGGAGACAGGGAGATGACTGTGAAGAAGTATGTAAGTGCGTTCCTAATTCAAAATATTTGCAAAATAAATGGGAGGAGGCAATCGCTGAAAACAATAATCTTCATGAGAGAGAGACGGTTAACTGATGAAAATAAAAGATTGTCCGAAGAGCTTTCGACATCTCAAAGAAACGCTACAGATCTCACTGGACGCTTAGAAAATTCCGAGAAATCTACTTCAGCCTTAAGAAATCAATTGGAAGAATCCAATACCAATTTGGGGCGTCTAAATGATCAATTAGCTAGTGCTAATCGAAATACTGCTGATATTGATGATCTTAACGCTAATATTGCCAAATTGACCGAGGAAAATGCTAGATTAAACCGTCTCGTTGCCACATTAGAAGTTGAAAATGCTGATTTAAAAGCAAGAAACTTAAAATTAAGTAAACAGTCTGGAACAAAAATTTTCGTTGATACTTCTGTTGGATTGAAAGTCAAAAACAATGAGCCAAAAGATTCTTGCCGTGAGGGATGTACTCCAATTGAATATAAAAAAGCCGCATTCCCTTCAACCACTGATGTCGGAGTACGTTATGAGTGGGCATTAGCTAAAGGTGAGGTCGGACTTGCACTTGGTGGGTTTGGAAGACTAAACGTGGGATCAGATGGGGATTTTTCTGGAGGAGGCGGTGTTGAAGGTCGATTGACTTGGTTACCTGAAGCAAAAAGAATTTTCACTATTGCATTAGATACCAAGATTGCTGTTGAAGGATACACTAACACTATTGAAGTTAATCCAAAAGTTAGTTTAGGGTTCGGAGTGAGAACTGGACCAGCAGAGATTGCCGTTTTTGGTGGATATAGAAGATATGCACCAAAATCACAGGATCATATTCCATTCGTAGGAATTGGAGCTTCATTAAGACTCCCTTAGTTTTATTATTACAAAAGTTCAATAATAACAATTCCTATAACTATCAGTAGAACACCTATTGTTTGACTTATCGTTAAGGCTTCTTTGAAATAAAACCAGCTCACTATTACTAGTGTAACAACATTTAAACCAACGCATATCGCATTAGCAACCGCTAGGTTTTTGTATTTGAAAGATTCCGCCAAGAATCCAATCGCAATCATGTACGCGATCATCCCTATTACATAAAAAATTGCATTACCTGTCATAGCCCATTTTTTCATAATGATATCTCCGATAGTAAGCCCTATCCCAGCTATAAAAATTATTAAAATTACAAAATGATTCATGTTTTTAAATTTATCATGCTAATAAATAGTGGCGAAATGATACCTTTATAAACTCTTTTAGTCTACATTATATGAGTAATTGACATATTCCGTTGACATTGTGTCGCTGTAAGTATATAATCACACTCCTTTCTTATTTTAACCATAAAAAACATGAACGACAGAATAGAAAAAGGAGATATTAATACTACTGCGGAGGTAGCAGATAAGGCCATTACCGCTAACACTCATGGACGTGCCCTTGGATCACTAACAAAAGCGGTAAGAGCTCTTGTTGTAGCAGCTGGATTAACAACTGGTTTTGGTGCTGTCGGATGCCGTGTAGATAGTAATGATTATACAATACCTGAATGCGATGTTCTTGGTGACGGTGAAAATTGTGATTGTTCTACAGGTGACGATGTTTTAGAGCCTGAAGACACAAAATCTAACGATGATAATATTTTTACAGACGGTTCTTCAAACGAAGATACGAATGTCGCGCATGATGATACTTCAACTGGAGACACAAACGTTCCACATGAAGATACAAACGTTTCACATGAAGATACGAACGTTTCACATGAAGATACGAACGTTTCACATGAAGATACGAACACCGGAGATGATAACTCTTCAAATCCAGAAGTATTAGTTCCTGACACTTTGAATTTCAAATTGGATTTTCAAGCAAAAGTGGTCATATACAAAGATGGAAAAATGATAAATATGGGGACATTCCAACCTGATTCAACTCTCGCATTATCAAAAGATCTTCTTGATGAAAACGGATTATTGTTAGCGTGGATTTTTAATTCATCCAATTTTATTGGGGAGTTAGACTCTCTAAATCCAAGCACTGAAGATTATTTCATTTCAAATGAATATTATCATCAGAACACACCACCAGCTGTTGGAACGTTGATTCCTACTTGCAACCCAGAATCAATAGCAACAAGTATCAAAGTACAACCTGGACACGCTGAGATGGTAACTTTTGGGTGCCCAAAATAGTTAAAAGCTTATAATTTCAAGATTTTTCTTCATTACTTTCGGTTCACGCATTGATGATCTGTCATTTTTTTGCTATATATTTACTGCACTTAAAAATTTAACCAAAATCATATATGACTAAGAAAGGAGCTTATGTAGACCCAAATATGTGTATAGGTTGCACTCTTTGCACTCAAATTTGCCCAAATGTTTATGCTATTCAAGATGATGGCAAATCAAAAGCCATAAATCCAACAGCCGACACAGAGGAGAAAATTCAACAATCAATAGACGCTTGCCCTGTATCCGCTATCTCTTGGAAAGAATATGAAGAATAACCCGAATAAAAAAATGCCAAAAAAGATTACAAAAAAAAACACCATTAAGACAGCTCCAAACGTTCAACGTGGAGATCAATCGTGGGTATACACAGAAACTGTACGCGATCATTTTTTTCATCCGCGCAACTTACTTTCTCCTGAACAAGAAGCCAAATATAAGGCTGATGGAGTTGGGATGGTTGGCTCCCCTGCGTGCGGAGATGTGATGAAAGTTTGGATAAAGGTAAAACCGGTTTTCAACACATCAAAAGACGCAAGCGGGAAATTAACTGGCAAAAAAAATCTCGATCAAAAGAAGTCCCGCATTACCGAATGCAAATGGCAGACTTTTGGCTGTGGAAGCGCGATATCTTCTACGTCGATGATGTCTTTGATGGTTACCGAAAAAGGCGGAATGTCGATCGAAGAAGCAATGAAATTAAAAGCTATGGATATCAATGTCAGGCTTGGCGGACTGCCTACTGTAAAACTCCATTGTTCTATCCTTGGTGATCAGGCTTTGAAATCTGCTATCAATGATTATTTAAAGAAAATTTAACAATTCAAATATGTACGATTTTATAATAATTGGCTCAGGCG
>Ga0172381_10008370_pt1 | contig 10120 bp, 15 predicted proteins | sample Leawel6488metaG_FD_119754 | JGI IMG/M metagenome (GOLD analysis project Ga0172381, IMG submission 119754) | Leachate microbial communities from a municipal landfill in Southern Ontario, Canada - Leachate well 64-88 metaG | ecosystem: Engineered > Solid waste > Landfill > Unclassified | place... | reverse complement strand
ATATCAACCACAATTAGCAGATAAATTTAAAAATATAATTTAAAAATCAAAAACAAAAAAATATAAAATTATGCACATAGGAATAGACCCCGGAATATCAGCCGGAGCAATAGCAATAACATTGGGAAAAGAAATAATTTTCCACAAGATGCCTGATAATTTTAGAGATATAAAAGAGATATTAAAAAGGTACGCAATGCCAAATTTGGATGACAAAGCGAGTTGTTATATTGAGAAGTTAAACCAACGCCCTTTACAAAATCCATTTACGAATGCACGAATGAAACCGATGTATGATAATGTAAGAGATTTACAAAATGCGTTAATGGATTGTAATATTAAATACAAAGAGGTATATCCAAGAGAATGGCAAAAGCATCATAATTTAATAATTCCGAGCAATATTGGAGAAAAGGGAGTGGATTATGAAAGAATGGGAAAGTTAAAAAATGAGCAAAAAAAAATAGAGAGACATTTAAAAATAGATTCAGACCTAGAGAGAAGAATGCAAAATGATGATTATGTATTCTTTACAAAAAAAGAGCTAAGGAAAGCACTAAAAGAGATTGAAAAAGAAATGTCTGCAATAAAGACAAAGGAGAGTTATATCAGGAAAAAGCGATACAAAGAGTATGCAGAAAGCTTATATAAAGGAAAATTAACAATGTGGCAAGCAGATGCTTATTTAATATTGAAGTATCAAAAAGATAATGAAAAATGAAATAACAGTAACCGGAGAAGTAAATGCAAAAGGACAATATGGAGTATATCAAATGGATTATATAAAGGACTTTTGCAGCAAACATCCAAACTCTAAACTAATAATAACATTTGAGGTTGTAGAAAAAGAAAGCAAGGCAGCTATGTTATCATATTTCTATAAAGCAATAGTTACAAGGTATAAAAAATATAGATTTGACAATGGAGATATTTTAACAAAAGAACAAGCAAAAGAAGAGTTAAAAGATATGACAATGTTTAGTAGAAATAGAAGTTTGGCTGATTTAACAAAGGCAGAAATGGTATTATTTTTAGATACGATAAAGAGTACACTAAGAGCCGAATTTGGAATAATAATAGAAGAGGTAAGAACTTTATAAAATTACACGAAATTATGAACAAAGAGCAAAATACCTATAACACACAAAGTCAGCAATTAAATATAGCTGATGTTAAGTGCAGGTTTATATTAATAATTACTGATATAATACAACTTTTAACATTATCAACAATATAAAAATTATTAAAAATATGGAAAATATAACAACAATATTGGTAACAACAATATTAATACAGATTATACTATTCATTATCATACGAAAGATAATTTTATGGTACTTTAGAATAAATGAGAGAATAAAACTTGCAGAAAATCAAATTACACTAATGCGAAAAAACAATGATTTGTTAAGAGAGTTAAACGATAAATTTAAAATAGATGGCCTTGATAGTGAATTACAAGAAATATAATCCAAAAGCAAAAGAACCTATAAAATACATTGGTCGAGATTTTGCATTTGATGTATATGCTACCTCAAAAGAGGATTTAGGAAATGGAGTTATAAGGTATGGAATTGGCTTAGGATTACAGATAGAAAATAAAACAAACAGTATATTATCAATAAGAGCAATATCACGATCATCAATTTATAAAACAGGTTTAATATTATCAAACTCATGTGGAATAATTGATGAAGAATACACAGGCGAAATATCATTTATATTCTATCATATAATAAAACAATTACCCGCTTATGAGATAGGAGATAGAATAGGGCAAATATACATACAAGCAACAACACATTTAGAATTTAAAGAAGTAGAAAAATTAAAACAGACAACAAGAGGAGGTAAAGGATATGGAAGTACAGGTAACAATTAATGAACAAATAGTAAACGTAGAGGGTTATTTTAAAAATAAAATACTCAATGAGGATTATGTAACAATTGATATTGATGAACATATTTATAAATTACAAATAGATAATAAATACACATTTACATTATGGATTGGGAATATCCAAAATATAAAGGATAGTGTAAAATTATATGAAAATGGGCAAAGTTATATTGATGTAAAATTTAATCAAAAAGAAAGGATAAAATTAAGAGGGAATATTCTCCCTTTAGTAAAAAAAGAAACAATAGAAAAAGCACTATCAGAAATAAATAAAAGAAAAAGGCAACTAGAAGTAAAATTAGAAAAACTATGTTAGTAATAGTTGATATAGATGGAACAATAGCAAAAGCAGGAGCAAGAAACCGCTTTATAACACGAGAGGGTGCAGATTGGGAGGCGTTCTATGAGGATGACTTCAATGATGAACCAATTAAACCAATGGTAGATTTAGTAGATAGTTTATATGAAAAAGGCTTTGAAATATGTTTCTGTACAAGTAGGAGTGAAATAGTAAGAGATAAAACAGAAGCATGGCTAATTGATGTATTCGGAAAAGAAAAGATAGAATCAAGCACTTTGTTAATGCGAAAATTAAACGATAGGAGACCATGCGAAATAGTAAAGCCTGAATTATTAAGAGAGAATGATATAAAGCCAAAAGATATATCTTTCATTCTTGAAGATAGAGTAAGAATGTGTGTAACATGGAGAAACTTCGGAATACTAACGTTACAAGTAGGATGACAGACAAAGAAATATTTGAAGCAAGTATATCAGACAGAGAAACATTTGATTGTATCACAGAAATAGAAATACTAGAAAATATTATGAAAACAGAAAAGAAACTCACAAAAAAGGAAATAAGAGAAAAAATAAAACAGTCTATAATTAATATATCTTTTGAGGGTCCCACAATCGCAAAACATTTAGATATATTAGGAACATTAGAGATGTTAATGAAAGCATACAAACCTCAATATTTCTATGAGATGCAAATGGAAATAAAAAAAGTCGTTAAACATCTTATTGAAAATGCTAAAAGTGAATCAGAAAAAAAAGATTACAAAGAGATAGAAAATGAGATAATAAAGGATTTGCAAGAAAAGGAAAGAATAGCAATAAGCAATAATAATCAGATATTGTCAAAGATGCAAAAGCGAACTCAACAGAAGTGTGAGGATGCTTTCCATACAGTATCGAATATGTTTGAGCAGTATATAAAAATGTCTTTAGAATTAGAAAAAAGACAAGAGTTAAAAATAGAAAACAGAAAGATTATCCCAGCAATGCTTATAGAAACAGATAAGAATAAACCGGGAACAATATTTTACAATCATTCAATTTATGAAATACTAACATCTAAAATATGAAAACAATATATGAATTAAACCTCCACGAAACAATAGATATTTATGGAGTATTAGTAATGAGAGTTGATAATGGTTGGATATATCATTTTGACAATGGGAATATATTTATAAAAAATACAAAAGAATTTTATAAAGAAAAAAAAGCATATACAAACAATCAAAAAACAACTTTTAATTTAGGCAAAGAATTAATAGGATTAGGGTGTGAAGAGTCTCATGTAAGAGATTGGATGAAAATAAAAAAGGTAAAATCAGAAACGGTTTTAAAAGGAATAATAAGAGAGTGTAAACAAGCAAATATAACAATTGCAAAAGCAGTACAAATAGCATCAGAGAGAGGATGGCAAGGAATACAAGCGAAGTACTTTGAAAACATTACAATAGAGCAAAACGAATCAAAGGCCCCAAAAAGAGTAATGGAGGGTTTGAGATGACGGAATTAAAAGCATTGCCATTTTCAGAAGCAATAGAGGAGTGTGTATTGGGTGCATTATTAATTGATGGAGGTAGCATTAATGATATATCCGATTTAATAAAAGCAGAACTGTTTTATAAAGAGAAAAACAGGAAAATATATGAGGCAATGGACAGGCTTTATAAAAAAGGAATGGATATTGATTTACTTACAGTATGTGCAGATTTAAAGAGTTGCAACCAGCTAGATATGTGTGGCGGTTATCAAAGAATATCACTATTAGCGACAAAAATTGCCACATCAGCACATATAGAAACACATATACGACTACTAGCAGAAAAACACATAAGACGAGAAATAATAAAAAATTCAAGAATATCAATTGAAAAGGCTTATGGAGAAACCGAAGAGTTAGACGAAGTTTTGGAAAATTATCAAACACAAGCATTGAATCTTGGGGTTAATTTTTTAAGAACAAAAGAATTATCAATAAAAGAAATAGCAAAAGAGTTTTTGCGAAATGTAGAAAGTGAAAACAAACCTAATCATTACGTACCTATTCATATAGTACAAATACAAGAAGAGACAAACGGCTTTGGCGGAGGAGAAATGATACTACTTGCAGGACGACCCGGAATGGGTAAAACAGCTTTAGCATTAGATTTACTTTATGAGCAGGCAAAATTAGGATATAAAGTAGTATTCTACTCATTAGAAATGTCAAAAGAGGAATTAATTATGAGATTGTGTGCAAGAATAACAAACATAGCAATGGTAAAACTAAAATCAAACAATCTTACACCACATGAAAAAAAATTAATTCAAGAATTTTATAACGAAATAAAACATTTACCTATATATATTGAAAGTCCGGCAATATTAAAGATAAATGACCTTAAATCGAAAGCTAGAAGAATGAAAGGTAATATGAATATAGATATTATATATATTGATTATTTGCAACTAATACAAGGCGACAAAAGATTATTTAACCAAGGGGAGCGATATGTAGGAGATATATCAAAACAAATAAAATCAATAGCATTAGAGCTTAATATACCAATTGTTGCTTTGTCTCAATTATCACGAAAGATTGAAGAAAGGAAACCATTAGACCAATTTCCAATCATGTCAGATTTAAGAGATTCAGGTTCATTAGAGCAAGACGCCTCAATGATACTATTCCCAACAAGATTAAAAAAATTAGGGTTAGAAAACTTTGATGGATTTGACGATATTGAAACGGCTGCAATAATAGACTTGGCAAAAAACAGAAATGGAGCTCCGGTAAAAGCGAAATGCAAAGTATCAAAGAATGTAGCAAAGTGGGAGACTTATACACAAAATGATTTACCTTTTTAAATATAAACAATGAAATTAAATTACAATTGGAAACTATCAGAGACAAATTTCACAAAAGATAAAGGAATAGTATTTAGTTGCTTTGCAGGAGGAGGAGGGTCGAGTATGGGGTATAAATTAGCTGGATATAATGTAATAGGTTGCAATGAGATAGACCGTAGAATGATGCAAATGTATAAAGATAATTTAAACCCAAAATTTGCATATTTGGAAAGTATCAGAGTATTCAAAGACAGGACAGACTTGCCAAAAGAACTATATAATCTTGACATATTAGATGGCAGTCCGCCATGTTCAACATTTTCATTAGCTGGATTAAGAGAAAAGTCATGGGGAAAAGAAAAGATGTTCAGAGAGGGGCAAGAGAAACAGATATTAGATACATTATTTTTTGACTTTATAGAACTAGCAGAAAAACTACAACCTAAAGTAGTAATAGCAGAAAATGTAAAAGGAATATTACAAGGCAATGCAATATCTTATGTAAGACGCATATATGAGTCATTTGAAAATGCAGGTTATTATTGCCAGCACTTTGTATTAGATGCCTCCAAAATGGGAGTGCCTCAAAAGAGACAGAGAGTATTCTTTATATGTTTAAGAAAAGATTTAGCAAAACAATTTTTAGTATCAGCAGGTTTGTTTAGACAAGTACCTAAATTAGAGCTAAATTTCAATGAAAAGGAAATACTTTTCAAAGAGGTAAAAACAGATACATACGACAATATAATAAAAGTTGGAAGTGGAATACATAAAGCATGGTTGGTAAGAAAAGAAGGGGATCTAGATTTAACCGCTTGCCATGAAAGAATAGATGGGAGACAATTAAACTTTAATTACAATTTCATATATGACAATAAAGTAGCTAATACATATCTTGCAAAAGATAATAATGTAATATTTGATTCAGAGATTGGGAGGTATTTAAACAACATTGAAATTTTACGGATTAGTTCATTTCCACAGGATTATAAATATAATACCAAAACACCCGGATATGTATGTGGGATGAGTGTACCTCCTATTATGGTTGCAAGAATATCAGAACAGGTTTATAAGCAATGGTTATCTAAAATGTCTATATAATAATAAAAATCAGTAACTTTGATAAAAAAAGATATGGAAGTAGATATTAAAGAAATGGAGCGAATAGCAAAAAAGTTAGAGGGGTATCCAACTCAATTAAAGTATGCTTGTAAATATACTCTCAATGAATTAGCAATGCGAATGAAAGGAGGTAAGGGAGGCAGAGGGAAAATAGAACATAGAGCAAATTCAGAGTTTGACTATCAACGAAATAAATCGTTTTTAAAAAAAATAACAGGTGCAAAGCTGGTAAGAAATGCAAAAACTATAAACGAAATGCAATCAGAAGCAGGGGTTTATAGTGCAGGAGGAACATCAAAGGCAGCGCATAGGGTCGCAAAGCAAGAAAAGGGAGGGAGCTTACCACATGATTATATCCCGCTCAATCAATCACGAAAAGGGAATGATAAAACACAAGGAGTTGCAGCTAAGAATTTACACAAGAAGTTTGGGACTCCATTGGATGTAAGACATAGAAGAGGAGGTTTAAAGATTAGATATATGATGCACGCGTCAAAGGCAAAACGACCTATGTTGATAAAAGGGAAAAATGGGAAAACTTTTTTTGTAAGACCAACAGGAAAAGTAACAAGATATTTAAAAGGCAAATCAGACGGCAAACAAAGGTCTATGACTTATGGAGCAAGAACAAAAAGAGCTGCAAAATATGGCACTAATTCAATAAGGATAGAACTAGAATTTTTATACTTAAAAACAGAAGGCAATGTAAAACTAAGAAAAAAACGACCCTTTGTACAAAAAGCAGGGAATGATGTATTATTAGATTTACAAAAGATATTCAATAGAGAGGTAAACAGACAAATATTAAGACATAATAAAAAGAATTTATGAGTTGGCAAGAAAAAATAAAACAAAACATTATCATAACTACAGGAGATGGTAAGGTATGGGGAGGTAATCAAAAGCAAGAAGTTTTCATGTATAAAGATGGAACAACAGAAATTGATTATAATACAGTAGCATTTGAATATATAGGAATAGAGGGTGCCGAAGTAGTAAGGTCAGAAGCAAGTAAGTTAATAACGACAATTACAATAGTATTTCAAGGCGAAAAGTACTTAGAAGAATGTGATGAGTTTTTAATATCAGCAAAAGATATTAACCTATGGGAAATAGAACATCCAAAACTAGGATTAATAAAAGGGATGCCAGTTTCTTCGAGTAGGGATGATAGCTCGGAAAATACTTGTATTGTATCAATAACATTTTGGGAATCAAAAATAGATTCAAACACAAAGAGAGTTGATGTAAAAAATGAAATATTAGATGGTATAAATATTTCACATGAAACACTGATCGCAAATGCAAAAGCAATAACCCCGGATTTGATAGTATCAGATGTAAATAAATTTAAAGCGAACCTAAACAGTGGAGCAAAGACGGAATTTGACAGGAATAATTTATCAGATAAGATAGGTAAAATAACAGGAGCATTAAATAAGAGAGGTATAGGAGGTATTGAATTAATGACACGTGTATCATCATTACTAAGAACACCTGGCAATTTCTTTGATACGATTATGGAGCGTAATAGAGTGTTAAGAGAGAGCCAACGTGATTTATTTAATGCAGCTAGAGGGATAATATTATTTCCAAAAAAAGTGTGGTTGGAACTAGCAGGAGGTACAATATTATTAAGTATGTGTGAAAGTTCATTAAGAAGCTTAACAGAGATAGGTAAAGACCAAGGAATAGAAGTAGAATCAGATACACTTACTAGATTAGATATATTAAATATTGTAAACTCATTATCTCAATCTTACAATGAATATATAAGCATATTGAACGAAAAACAATCAACAGAAGATATAAAAGAGGAATCTTACTATCCGAATGCAGAAAACATAAGAAATATCAAGAATGCAATAGCAAGAACACAAGGAAACTTATTTGAAATATCTCAAAATGCAAAACAAGTATTTGAATATACTCTTACAGAAAACATGAGCTTGGTAAGACTAATTTACAAATTAAATGGCAATACAGACCACAGGACTGTTATAGAATTTATGAAACTTAATAGTATGACAATAGAAGATATATTATTAATAGAAAAGGGCAAAACAATAAAGTATATGATATGAAAAATAAAGTTATAGCAGTAATTAATAATAAGATAGTAGATTACTTTATAGATGTAAACATTCATTTGGTATTAAATACAATTGCATCTACATTTAAACTTACATTGTATAAGAATGAGGCAAATAAGGATATATTTAAACCTTTTGCATTCCCTACAATACAAATATATATGAAAGAAGTAAATAGCAAAAATCTACTATTTACAGGCTTTTTGACAAACATACAAATGACAAAAAAAAAGGAAATAACAACATCGAGTATAAGTGGATATTCAAAGCCCGGAATACTTCAACACTCTCATATACCAGTCGCATTATATCCTCTTGAATACGAAAACACAACACTAAGAACAATAGCAGAAAAGGTAACACGACACTTCAATTTAGGATTATTCATAAAAGGAGCTGCAAATGCGGAGTGTGATAAAAAGATAGAAAAGATAGAGTTTGGCAAAGAAGAGCCAATTGCACAAGCAATAAGCAGATATACAAAAGAATTCGGGGTAACATTATCACATGACGAGAGAGGACGATTAATGTTTTATAAATATGTAAATATAGACCCAGCCGAAAGTGTAATACTAAACGATGATAAAATTATTGAAATATCAGTATTATACAATGGCAATGATATGTGTACAGAAATGTATGGAATAAGTGAGGCAGAACAACAGAAAGGAAGACGAGGGAAGAAATCACTATCAGACCGATTAGACTATGCAAATGCAGTTTCTGTACAAACACCCTATATAAAAAAGATAAATAAAAAATACCCTCTTAAAATAAGTCGTACAATAACACAAATAGAGACAGATTCAAAAGAGCTGCAAAGATTGATAAATTCAGAAATAGCAAAAGATGCTCGAAACTTCACTGTAACGGTAAAGAAATACGGTTGGGATTTTGACGGAAAGTTTCCAAGAGCAGGCTTTTATTTGACATTAGAAAGTGCAGACATAGGATTTGAAAAAACAAAGATGGTAATAGAAGAAATGAAATACACTTATGATAAAAATAACAATGAAGTAGTAGAGTTTAGTTGTGTGATAGTGCCAGTTTATTCAGGGATATTAACTAAAAAAACACCATATTAAAATGTTAGGATATATAATAGAAACAAAAGTAAAAAACTTTGTAAGAGAAATAAAAACCAAAACTGCAGGATTGGTAAACAATTGCCAACAAATGACACCATTTGGCTTTGAATCACGACCCATCAAAGGAGAAACAGCAGTTACTCAAAGAGTAAAAAACATACGTACAATATTTGGGTACTTACAAGATGCGTTTGAGGGATTAGAAGAGGGAGAAAGTGTAATGTTTTCAAAAGAAGACAATGGAGACTACCAAGCTACAATTATAACAAGGAAAGATAAAACAATAGAGGTAAATGGGACCGGTGACTTCCTTATGAGATATAATGAAATGCAAAGAGAGTTTAACGAATTAAATGATAAGTTTAATAGTCATATACAAGCTTATAATACATTTGTTCAAACAACATTTCCAGCTCATGTACATTTAATACCATTTGCCCAAGCAATATCAGCGACTGCACCACCACCATCAGCAGGTACAATTACAGTAGTCCCTCCAAGCTCTCTAAGTGTAGCAGATATAACCAAAACGAAACATGAATTATTAAAAACTAATCCAAAACAATAAAACCACAAGGCTAATATAGAAATATGTTAGCCTTTATTGTATTTGTCGAAAATCAACTCAGGCACACCTAAAATGGCTTTTCCTAATACAGAATCCTATATGTATGAGATAGAGAAAATACAAAGAAAAACACACAGGAAAACATAAACTTCCAAGCACTTTTAAAACATCTCCAAAACACTATAAAAAAATCAATAATTTTACCAAAGGTAAATTT
>Ga0172381_10008369_pt1 | contig 10121 bp, 12 predicted proteins | sample Leawel6488metaG_FD_119754 | JGI IMG/M metagenome (GOLD analysis project Ga0172381, IMG submission 119754) | Leachate microbial communities from a municipal landfill in Southern Ontario, Canada - Leachate well 64-88 metaG | ecosystem: Engineered > Solid waste > Landfill > Unclassified | place... | reverse complement strand
TGCTTAGCGATTAAAAGCCAAGAAGCTGGAGTTATATCTGGTTGATTTCCAACATTTCCGGCGGCAAGAGACTGATAAACATACTCGTCATAGATGATTAATTCATTAAGAGCATAAGTAGTAGTATTAACCCAAGAAAGTTTAGTAACCAAACTATCTTTAGTCTCACCATATTCACAATACGATAAAGGGTTATAGTTTCTTAAGAAGTTGGCAACTGTATCAAAACTATTAGGAGTTAGCTTGGTAGTATTAAAATGTTTAGCCATTAAGACTAAGTCGGGATAACTATGCCCAGACGCTTCTTTGTATAACTGGTTATTGCTAATATAATTTTCAGCCATTTTTGTGCAGATGAGATCGAAAAGCTGGAATCTATCAGTTTTAGTATAATCATCCGTTAAAAAGTCTGGGTTAACATAATCGCCGATGTTTATTATATGCTCATAAATACCAGCCGTATCATAATAAACCTCTTCCCAATATTCATAATAAGAAACTGGGTTTTGGTTAAGATTAGCAGTTAAAGCCTTATAATAACGGCCTTGGTAATAAACGATAGCATCTATAGCATAAGAAGTTATAGCGCTCCAAGTTAAGTCTACAAAAACTTTGTGCTCTTCTACAAATTCAAAGAAATATCTAATTATCTTTTCGAAATTAGGATGGTTAACTCTTATTTTTTCAGGAACATAACGATCGCGCTGAGTAGATATATATCGTTTAATAGTTTCGTTTTCAGATTTACGGACAACTCCGGTTCCGGACAGAGGGAGAGTTATAGTAGTCATTATTTTTTAACATCTATTATAAAACTAAACTCAAATTTGTTTTCCTGCATGTTTTTAATCTGGTAATAAATAGAAACCTTCAGCTTGTGGCCTGGAAGCATTTCAAAAAGTATATCATTAACAACAACCCTAGGTTCGTAGTTGTTTATAGTATTTTCTAATTCAGTTCTAAATAACGAAATCAATGGGCCAGACGCAAACTTAGTAAGGTAGTATTTATGGTCTGGCCCAAAATCAAGATCAAACTGCAACGATTCTTTTGTGGTTAAAATACAATTGGAAAGGGCTTGCTCAACAGCTTCAGCATCTTGAACTACACCAAAATCTCCAGTAATCGGGTCAACTTCAAAGTCTGCATCAAAGTCTTTCCACATTACTGTGCTTCACCGTAATTACTTAGTCTTCTTGTCCTTCTTCCCAGCGTGAACGGTTTCGTTGAGAATCGGCTTTTCATCGCCTTCTTCTTCCTTCTTCTCAACTTCAACTTCCTCTATAGGAGTGAAAAGCCCCGTATCCTTGTAGGCATCGTACTCTTCGCGGCTAATAATAGCCGTCCCCATAGAATAACTCCTCTGACCGTTCGGCATAGACAACTTAGCGGCGTTCTTGAAATTGACCTTAACTGCTTTAACCTTCGCCATAGAAACCTCCTTGGCTAAATAGCCGTTTTAGTTAGATTAACTCCATTCATAATACATGGGCAAACTTCGATATAATCGCACTCTAGATGGCCGTTTATACACTTCCCAACATCTTCCGATTCGTCGTCATCATTATCTATAATTTTAATAAACTCATTAAGCCGCATATTTTCTGGGCTTAAATCAACCTCTATAATAATAGGCTTATTAACATCAATAACTTTAGAGGTTTTATTCGTAGGAATTATAATGTAGACAAACTTATCAATAAATCCCTTCTGCTGTTCGTCATCTGAAGACCTAAAAGCAAGCATCTTCATAGTTTTAAGAATCTGGGAAGCGCCAGCAAGAATGCCTCTAACCTTCTGAGTTGGCGCAGACGAGAACTCGATTTTAGCCGCTATCTTTCGGTCAGGGCTAACACAGCATTCATAAAAAAGTTCAGTTCCATCATCGAGCTTAACCATTATTTTATCACGGCCATCTTTAGCTCTCTTAGGAGCAAACTCTGGGTCTACTATTGTGAAAAAGAACGGATAAAGAGACTTAAAATTAGCCATTCTAGGGCCAACTATCTCTCCAGGAAGAGAAAACTCTTCCTTATCTCCTTTTTCGGCTGAGCCAAGAAGTTTATCAAGCTCATCCTTGTTCTTAGACCGGAACTGGCAATTTTTCTGCTGAAGATACTCAAAAATACTAATCATTAGACTTCTCCGTCTTGTTGTTATTTTCCTGTTTCTCCGGTTTTACTTCTTCATTTTTAGCCTCTTGTTTCTCCATTATAATTTGTTTTTTCTTTTTATAAATGACTCGTACTGCGCTATAATCAATGTAATTTTTATTATTCAAATCAATATCCTCCTGCTTATTTAATTATCATAATTTAAAACAAAATCGCTAAACAACTAAGAATTATTATATTTAAAAGCTAGTTTTTTGTCTTCAATTGCTTTTCTGTTATTTTCTTCAAACCATAATGGTCTTAAATTAGTATAATAACAAGCTTTTAATTGTTCTTCTTTTTTAGAAAGATCGAAACTACACAATGGTTTAATATGATCTATATTCCATTTATTTTTGCCATTCCCATGATTTTCCCATGTCATTCCTGGTTGAAATTGAGATTCTATATACTTAATTAATTCATCTCTAGCACAACCTATATTATTAGTAACAGAAATAAATTTAATTCTTGTTTTTAAAGCTAAATTTAAACTTCTTCTAATATTTTCTGTAATTCTAAAAATTGGATGTTCTGCTCGTTTTTTTCTTGCGCGAATCCTCTGAGACACCCTTAATGTTTCTCTATGAGTTCTACCGTATTCTCTTTGTTGTTCTAAAATTTTTTCTTTATATTTTTCTTTATATTTATCTTTACGCTTTTTATTTTTAATTCTGTCAAGTTCTTTTTGCTCGGGTGTTCTATTGGCTTTCTTTTCTTTTTCTAATTTATTTCTTATACTTTTGTCTCTTTTATTATATAATATTTTGTCTTTAATTTTTTTATTTTCTTTTTGTTCAGATGTTCTATTATCTCTTTTATACTTTCTTTTAATTAATCTTTTTTCTCTTTGTTCTAGTGTTTCATTAGCTAATCTTTCTCTTACTCTTTTGTTATGTTCTTCTTTTTCTTCTTTAGTTTTATTTGCCCACCATTTTTTATGCTGTTCTTTTCTTTTTTCTTTAGTTTCAGCCCAATAATTTTTGTTATATTCTTTTTTGTTCATTTAGAGAATTATTAGTTTATAATTAGCTTGATAATTTAATGAAGATTTAAACGAATGCTTAACTTTTGTAATTAGACAGGGGGTTTGATCGCCATAATCTGGAATATCTATGGAAAGAAGTTTTCCGCTTGTTCTCGAAAACTCGCCCAACGAATCCGTGATATTGAATTCAAACTTATCCTTTAAAGCTCTAATAGCCTTAAAATTTTTAGCCGCTTTAACTATATTGGATTTGTAGTTGTTATCATTTGGGAAAATTTCTCTTTCATAAACAGAATTTAGCTTGTTTTCATAATCATTCTTTAAATCTGTGCTAACATATTCGTTGTTGTAGGCTTCCGTAACTTCCCCAAAGTTGTCATTGGGAACTAGATTATCATTATAACTAAACCCTGCGTTCGTAAACTTGGAGTCATCAAAAAAAGCCTTAGGATCATAACCGTGGTAAGAATATTGCATCTTTTGAAGATTAGTCGTACTCTGTTTCAAGAGAAAATCAATGGAAACAAAATTAAAACCATCTATAGTTTCAAAAAAGAGATAACCATAGTTTCCATTGGGAGAAAGAGAATAACGGGTTAAAAGAGAAATAAAAGAATCAACTCCAAAGTTCATTCCAACAAAATTAATAACTTGAGAAGTTGGCTCAGAAAGTTTATAAAATTTAGAGGAATCAAACCCTTTAGAAACCAGCTCGTTCTTTAAAATTTCTTCCGGCCGTCCTGTATATTTCTGTTGGAATAGAGTATTACATATCTTGGAATATCCTTCAGATACTAAATAAAGAATCATATTATTATTTTTAATTTGGATATTTTGAGAAGTTTCAGCTTGTTCAACCTTAGCAATTTTAAATGTAAATTCCTTGGTTATTCCTTTATTATCAACAGAAAAATCAATCGTATTTCCTTTAGCAATCTTCTTATCATAAAAATATTTACGGGGCATATTAATTATGAGACAACCGGTTAAAAACCCTTGAATTATAGACTCATAAATAACGAAAGAAGTGAAGACACTAGCTAAATCAACTTTAGCTTTTTCATTATTAGTGAGAATTAAGCTGTTAAGCTTGTATAGTTTAGAAGAAGATTGTTGCATTATTATAAACTATATTTATTCATTAATTTTATAATATCATCAGGTTTCTTTATAACTTTACTTCACCTTTAACATTACAAATAGCTCTAACTTCTTCTTCAGTAAATTGTTTTTTATTATTCCTGCAATAAAAATCACCATCAACTTCTTTAGGACAGCCTTTTAACGAAACTAATTTATTTCCAGAGCATCTAAAATCTTCTCCAACATATTGAGGAGCACCTTCCAATGAAACCAAATCATTATTATAACAATTAAAACTTCCTTCAACATATTGAGGAGCACCTTCCAAAGAAATAATTTTATCATTAACCCAAAAAGTACCATTAATTTTTCCAAATTTAAATCTAAATTTTTTATTTTTTATAAATAAAGGAGCATTAACCCAAAATATTAATGATTTCCCATTTTTTTCTGCAATTTCTGCATTAATTTTTCCGTCTTTACTTAAACTAAATTTTGCTGGATAATCATCGAGATATTTATTATTATATAATTCATCAAGTATTCCTTTGTTAATTAATTCTTCTAACGACGAATATTTATTTAATGCATCTTCTACCGTTTGTTCTTGTTTCTTTTGTTTTAACGCATTTTTATTAATCCATTCTTCTTCTTTTTCAAATCTTTTTATTTCTTTTTCTGCCGGGGCGGAAAACTTAGTAGTTGCCCCATCTGTTAAATCTTTGTCATTTAAAGTAGTATACACTAATTTTCCTTTTTCAAAGGCGTATTTTTCTAACGCTGGCCAAAATTTATCATATAGATTATGGTTTTCTAAATATTTATCTATATTTATATTACCACAAACAGCTTCTTCCCAACCTTCATTTTCTCCAGATGATTCATATCTATAAAAATTTAATAATCTTATACTTTTATCAGGAAGACTATCAACTCTTTTCTTAATATTATCAGGAAGTTGAAATTCTTTTTCTTCTGTCATTATCTTCCCAGCGGCTTCTCTCAAAGAATCAAAATCTCTGCCTTCAAACAACTTCTTGTTCATTTTAAACCACCTTTAAAGCTATTTTTAAATCTGAAACAAACTTAGTTATATAATCTCGCTTTATAACTTTAATCGTTCTCTTAGCATCATTTTCTATAGCTAATTCTTCAAAAACTCGGTTATCATAAATATTGTTATTAATTTTAAGAACGGTTCTATAGAGAGATTCATTGGTTTGAGGAAAATCATAAAACGGGTCTTGGATTCCATTAATTAGAGCTATAGCAAACCAGTAATCAGAGGTATCATAAAGAGCTTTAGAAATAGAATAAAGAGTATCATCCTTTTTAACAACATAGTCTTCTATTATATTATCATCTAAATTAGTTTGAAGGATATCATAAGCCCGATATAGGTCTCGGCAGAAGTCGCCGTCATAATTAACAATAGTTGGGAATATTGTCTCGAAATAATTTATTTTAACTGGTTCAGACATCTTAAACTCCAGCTAAAACATCTTTAGGTTCTTTATTCCACATCTGGTTAGCTTCAACGATCATGGTGTTTCTGGTAAGATAATTTAGCTCAGTCATCTCGATCTCGATATGGTTCTTTACAGGTTCGCCGTCATTATGAAATACAACTGTTCCTTCGCTTTCTTTGTTGACAGTTATATTCCTAAGACCAGCATAATATATCATCATCAGCTTTTTCGTTCTGTTTTTCTCATAATCAGGAACAAGAATATCAATTTCCCACATCGCTGGGTATTTAATAGAAAGACCACTATCTGTTTCCGGCGAAGCATAATATTTAAAAGCAAAAATCATTCTCTTAATCGTATCAGCTTCTTTAGAATTTTTAGGATAAAGGTCAAATGAAAATCTAAACGGCCGAAAATCAGGGGCTGTATAAGCCATTCCTATGTATTCGTTAAAGGCTTGGCCTTGGGTATGTAAACCCATTTTCCAAAGGTCTTTAAGAGCCGTATTTAAAACTTCCGTAATTAGGTATCTTTTTGTGAAAGCCGCTATATTTTTAGCGTTCTGCATAGAGAAAGGATTACTTAAATTAACACCTAAGCCTAGACGAACATTATTAGCCGCGCCCCATCCTTCTGAAAGGGTTTCTATAACCCCGCCCTGAACCGGAAGAATGAGTTCCTGAAGAATATGCTTCTTTTGAGGGTTCCAAAATTCATAATATTCGTCTTCTGGTTGTTCGCCTTGGTTAGTGCTTTCATCAGCAATTTTTTGATTTTTGGCTCGTTTTTCTTCTAAAGCCACCTTTTCTTGTTTTTCTGAATCAGTTAACAAAGCTGGGTCTTTAGCAAACAAAGAATCTATATATTCCTGTTTCTTCGTATCAACTTCTTGTTTCTCTTTTTCTTCTTCAGTATATTCCCAAGAATAAGATTTAACTACTTGGCCGGAACTTGAAAAGAACTCATAGTCAATTGCTTTAAAAGAAATATACGGAACATCTACAAAATTTCCTTTAGTTTTAACTGCAGTTCCTAAATTAGGAAGAAACGATAAAGTTTTAACCATCTTATTAAATTTTAATTAATACATCTTAGTTAATTTTTATCAGAAACAGAATTATCCTTTTTATTGCCTTTTCTAGACTCAATCTCCATAACTGTTCTCATGTATTCTTGGTTTTTCTCAATCTTGTTTAAACCACGGTAAGCATTTTTAACGACTGTGGTTATATAACTAAAAGCAGAATCATATTCGGCCGACTTCATTTTTCTGAGACGAGCAATTATAGTTGCGTAACCATGAGCCGGAAAATCAGCCCGAAGAATTGACTTTCTAAATGTCCAGATATTTGCGATTCGTTCACACATCATCATAATCATACTATGAAGAGGCTCTTCAAGCCTAACCATCCTCTTAAGGCATTTAGAGCCACTACATGGGTTATTTTTACATTTAGCTTTAAATATACATTTTTTGTTAGGGTCTTGGCAAGATTCTATATAAAGTTTAATCTGAAGGGCTAATTGTTGCTTATCGATATAACACTTATTTTTAGAAACTTTAGAAACTGGAATCTTTTTATTTCTCTTTTCCTTTTCTTCATCTATCGTAACACCATGGAATAGAACTGCTAAATTTTTTCTCCTTTTCTTTGCCATTTAGCTCTCCTATATGAGTTGGAATGTACAATTCTTCAACCTAAAATTTTAGCTGGAAAAAATTAAAATGAAATGAAAATGGGAATTATTTAGGAACTCTGACTGGGTTAGTCATTTGAATTTCTATCTCGGTCGTACCGCTGTTTTTATTTATCTCAGAAACATAAACCAAAGGAGTTTCTTCATCTAACATTTTCTTAAGCTCTTCCATAGCAGAATTACTTCTATCTATACTTTTCTTGTGTTCTTCCTCAGAATATTTGCCGCCAGAGTCTCTAACATAAAAACTAACTTTTACTTTGCTAGTATCTGCCCATTTACTAGTGTAATACTTAATATTATAACCAGTTGTTGAATGACCCCAGCCTTTAACTTTAGAAGAAGAATAAGTTTTAGAAACAGCAAATTTTCCAAATTTCTTATTAACAAGCCCAACAATCTTCTGGTAAACAACTTTAATATTATTTAAAAGAACGGAAGGAAGCTGTTCCTTTAAAAATTCAGCAAATTCTTTAGCCCCTTTAAGTTGGGCAAACTGTCCTTTGGTTAGCTCTTTATAAAAATTAACTATATCTTGCTTAACTTCAGAAGCTGTGTCAGGCATTTTCCCATAAAATTTAATGTGATGAGAATAATAAGCTTGGTGCTCAAATTCTTTTTGAAGCTCTTCTTCCATCTTATTAGAATTAAGAATTTTCTCTACAAATTCTTGACATCTAACAGAATACCACTCAAGATAAGGAGTATTAACTTCAGTTTCAGTTTCAGCTTCTTTAATAACTTTCTTTGTTGATTCCTGAAGAGCTACAAAATCCTGGTCAACCATCTTATTCCTCTTCTCCGGTTGTTGTATCCAAAACTATCTCTTCTAGGATCTCCATATCATCTAGGTTGTCTAAATCATTAGTTACGCCCATTTCCAATATGAGCTTAGAAATTAAAGCCGCGTCTTTAAGCGGAGGGTAGATATGCCCGAAAACTGTGAAATTGACATCTGTCTGCTCTATATCTTGGTCTACATCCTCAAAAAGTTCAGTTTCTTCAGGGTTATCAAACTCTATATTATCATCCAGAAGAAACTTAATATCACTTGTTAAGGCAATTTCAGGAATTTCAACAATAGGAACAGTTAATTCCGGCGTAAAGAACGAAAGAATTTGTTCTATAATCATCATCGTATCTTCTGTTTCACGAGTAAATATGGACAACTTAAAATCAAAGTTATAAGGCTTAGGAGTATAAATACGAGCTAAATTATCATCCCCGCCAAGAATTTCATTGTACTTAACTTTCTGCCGTTCAATATCGTACTTCGCGCCAGCAATTCTAAAAGTCATTCTGGGGAAAACATTAGCTACTCCGGCCGAATATTGAGACTGTGTACGGATTTGATACATCTTATTTTTATTTTGATAAAGAATAGGAACATGAAAAGTCGTTAGTGGTTTCTTTTTTAGGTCTTGGTCTTCAAACCTAAAAACATTCACATCGCCAAAAATCTTAGCAAATGCAACCACATATCGCTTTATGCAAGCATGATACCATGCGCCATTACCTAACACTTTTATTTTCCTCTAATAACTCATAGCCGGTGAAATTCTATTCTTACGGTCCCCTGGGAAATCAAACGAACTGTCCTCCATGACTTGGCTCACACTAACCGAAGAATTATTACTAACATTATTAACATTGTTAACGATAGGAGGAATTGCTCCTGCCCCGCCTCTGCCAGCAAACTCAGCTTCTTTAGCTTTTTGAGCCGCCTGTTCAATTCTACGAATTCTCTCGTTTGAACCTCTTATATTTTGCTGAGAAGCTTCATAAAGAGCCTTATTTAAACCAGCACTTGGTTTAGCCGCATAACCAGTAGCCGCCCCAGCCGCTAAGAATTGGAACATTGCTCCGCCGATTTCATTAGACATATCAGCAATTTTTTCAGCTAGAGATTTAGCTTTCTCTATAATTTTATTGCGAGCATCTTCTATTTTAATTCCTTTCCCAATCGTCTTCTGTTGTTCTTTAGAAAGCCGTTCGTCTTCTTTCTTTCTTTTCAGCTCTTCTTCTCTTTCTTTCTTAGCATCTTCCAGCTTTTTCTTCTTTTCCAACTTCTCTAATTTTTCTTGTTCTAGCTCTCTCAGTTTCCGGTCTTCTTGGTATTTAGTATAAAATTTTAAGCCTTTAGCGAAAGAACCCATAAAACTTCCAACCATGTCCATAAAACCGTCAACAATCCAAGTCCATAACTTATCAAGCTTATCTATAACCCAAGAGCCAATTCCTTTTAACGATTCCCAAATTTTAGAACCGGCCGATTTAACTCCTTCCAAAAGCTTGCTAAAAATCAACCGCCAATTAGAAGGAGCCATCAACCAAGTAAAAATACCTGAAATTGATTTCCCAATCCATTTTAAAGACTTCCACATGAAGTCTATATACCAGCTAAAAGCATCGGTTAGGGCTGTGCTAACCCATTTAACTGCTCCCCAAATCTTTTCGCCGACAAACTTAAAAGCACCCCAGAGAGTTGAGCCGACAGATTTAACCGCTTCCCATACGCTCTTTAAAGCGTTTCCGATCATTCCAGCAAAATAACCAGAAATTAAACCAACGGTTTCAATAACTCCTTTTCCAGCTAATTGGTCGCCTAATACATTTTTAATATAAGAGGTAATTAAACCGGTTATAGCCCCAACAACTAAACCAACTGGGCCACCAATAGCGGCTCCTAAAATAGCATATTTTATCGTATTAAAAATTCCACCAATCATT
>Ga0172381_10008368_pt1 | contig 10123 bp, 11 predicted proteins | sample Leawel6488metaG_FD_119754 | JGI IMG/M metagenome (GOLD analysis project Ga0172381, IMG submission 119754) | Leachate microbial communities from a municipal landfill in Southern Ontario, Canada - Leachate well 64-88 metaG | ecosystem: Engineered > Solid waste > Landfill > Unclassified | place... | reverse complement strand
GCATACCACGTATCACAATCTCTTAAATCAAAGTTTGCAACATTACGAAAGCCTACCATATAATACACACGAATTTCAGGTGCTTGTTCCCACCAATCAGGGCTGCTTATCGGGTCGTGTCCGACATTGAATCCAGACCCCTCATCAACATCAATAGAGATATATTTGAGATTATCACTGCCAATACATTCAGCATTTAGAGCGTACTGCGTTTCTGCGTTATAAGCCTCTGTCGTATCGCCGACGAGCCGACAGGTATTATAAGCTCTGCCTGGCACACCATCCATTGTATATACAAGAGCCTCAATAATTTTCACCCGTGTCGCGCTCGCCGCCGCTGTTCCGCCAGAAGCCGTATTACCCATCCGCAAGGTAGCCCATTTAGTACCTGTGCCAGATTCCTTGCATAGTATTTGAGCCATTCCACTTTCGGCAGAGCTTAGCAGTGAGCAACTGCCAACCGTTACATCTGCAAATTGGTGAGCTTCATCGACAACGTTTATTTGTATATTGACCAATCCTCTGGAGATTGCCCACGCATTTGCATTTACGGGCGAAGCCTGCATAAGAATTACAAACGGTTTTCCTATTTCCGTTGGCGTTATACCAGTAAATGCTGGATAGGTCTTAAATTTTCCCAAGTCAGTTGACGGGTCGTAAAGAAAACCAGATATACTTAGGATTTCGTACTTGCCTCTTGCGGAGCCAGAGAGGTTTTTAATTGTGCATTGCTCTATGTCTTTGGCTATATGGCGAGTAGCAACGCCCAGATTAGTGCTTATAGAGTTTGGAGAAATGTTTGTACGATTAGCCCTGTCGGCTATTTGCTGATAGTTTTCGGCATAAAGCCTATCACCTCTAATTGCTTGATTAGCTTTAGCCACCTAATGCTCCTGAAAACGCACTCGTCTTAAACGGGGCATAAACGGTATTAGACGAACCGGACGACTGTAAATACATTTGCTGGTAACACTGTGCATCGGTGTTCCAAAACCAATTCCACCCCTTAGCCACGCCATTGGTATCGTAATTAGGCCGCCAGATACAAGTATAAGTTATGTCAACAAGGTCTGCACCATTGCTTTTCTTTTTCGGATAGAATTTCGCAGGCTGGAAGAGGAGTGTTCCAGCCGTAAAATTCCAACCTGAAAATAACCCCGACTTCGGGCGAACATTATCGCTATTGACTCTGCCGATTAGACTTTGTGCTGCCGATGGTATGGTTGATTGATTATATTTTGTGAGCGTATAAATAGCTCCAACCCTTGCCGTTCCAGGAGCTTCTTCGGGCAGAATTAAAGCTCCTGTACTGCTTCCCCAGCAGAATAGTTTATGGTCGTCAGTCGCAAATTCAATCGTCGAATCTATTTCCTCTGAAAATGTATTGTTAAGCTCGCAACCAAATCTATTATTCGCAGACGGAATCTCGTACGTTAAAGTTAAGATGCACTCGGAATATACCGCCGTTGCCGGTGATGATGGATTGCTTAAATTTTTACCCTCTGCCGGCTGCCGGGCTATATTAACACAGACCATAGGGGACGCGTAATAAGAATATGGCGTGCCTATCATTTCATTTGTGAGAGTTATTCTATCTGCCCACGCACATCTAATTTTTAGCGTAGCCGTAGCCCCGCGTGCGTATGACCAACCCTCTTGCGGGTATCCGTGTTCAACTGAATATACGGTAGTCATTATCCCATCCCTAAAATTCTTGCTAATTCTGCCGGTAATCCTTGTATAGCCCTAAGCAACTCCTCGGACGTTTGAGCCGACCTGCCCGTATTGTTTTCGATATTTCTGTTTGCGGCATCGACCGCATTTCTGGTACTGTTCGAGTCTGCTAAAAATCTATTCGCCCCGCCAATAGAAGCCTGAATGCGATTATACATCCCCTCTGCCGATTCAAGAGCCATCATTTGTCGTCTAATGCCAGATTCCTCTTGTGCGGCTTTTATTTTCAATTGAGCTGCTATCATCGCATTTTTTGTAGCATCTTCCGCGTCAAATCGACCATCCGCCTCAAGCCTGTTAATCTCCATAAGCCGCTCGGCGTATTTCTCTTGGTCTGTCATTACGGATTGTCTCAACTGTTCGGCTGTACTTTTATCGGATTCATCTATGCTATCGGCGTAATCTTGCGATGATTTTTTTGCGGCTTCTATTCTTTTATGTAATTCCTCTTTGTCTTTCAATGCCTGAACTTCTTTTGCAAGAGCTATCGCACTTTGAGTAGTCGCATCATTTGCCTGTAATTGAGCAAGATTATACGCAACGATTTCAACAGCAGTTTTCCCGATAGTATTTTTTTCTTTTTCAAGAGAGTCTATGATTGAGTCAATGGCCTTGCCGCGTTCAAGTTCGGGCTTTAGGGCATCTTCGGTAGATTTTTTCTCGTCTGCCAAAACCTGTTTTTTGTTAGCAGAAATTTGTTTTTCTAATGCGGCTTTCTGCTCCGAAAAACCAAGCTCTGCATTTCTCGCAGATTCTTTTTCGCTTTCGCCTGCATTGTTTCCGTAAAGTTCATCCTGAAGCTTTTTGCTTGCAGCAATTTGCTGATTTATGATTTCGATTTTTTCTTTGAGATATTCGTTGTTTTTTAAATTTTCTTCGCTTTCCGTTATGCCCATAACTCTTAAATGCTCGGCTGTTTGCTGTATGATAAAATCATAATCATTAAAGGCTTTTAGTCGTTCTTCCGCCCCAATCAAAGCACCTTTGACTTCTGGCTTAGCCGCTCCAGCCAAAGCCGCTTCGGCATCATCGAGTTTATCGCCCGCTCTCCCCTGCTCTGCACCCCTGAAATATGGGGAGTTTTTAATATCTTCATATTCTTTTTTGGCTTTATCCCTCTTGTCAATAAGTCCTTGATAAACGTCTTGTGCGGCCTTACCCTCTGCGATAATAGCTTTAAGTTCCGCTACCATTGGGTTGCTTTCGCCGCCCTTGCCAGCCGCCCTGATTTTATCGGACAATTCAATCATTTTGTCCATACTTTTAGCGTATTCTTCGGACGATTTAATCAATTCGTCTGTGTGTTTTTTTGCCATAATATACACACCGGCCAAAACTGTTACTGCTGCCGCCGCTGCCAAAGTAACTGGATTCATACTGATAATTTTAGTGAGGAGACCGGTAGCAGATTCCTTAAGACCGTTCCAACCGCCGGTAAGCAAATTACTTCTCCCACCCAACGCTTGCATAGCGATATTTGCACCGTAGATTTGCGTTGACGTTAAGCCCATAGTCCGCCCAAATAACATAACTACGGTATTCGCCCTTAACAGGTTATTATGTAAAACATTAGACGATACGGCCGCTTTGTCCATTTGGTCTGTGGTTAAAGATTGTGCGTTTCTTAGAGCCTGCCACGCGGCCAACTGACTATCTATGCCCCTGCTTTCCCATTCACTACCGCCCGCATTATTTGAAATTGCAGACGTGCGTGTCCCAGACATAACATCCATACCAAAAGCTACTTTTTCAGACTGCTTTTGTAAATGAGTAAAATAAGCGTCGGCCTTTTCAGTTGCACCTGCTAACTGTTCGTCTCGGACAATTAAGTCCATATATAACGTGGCTAATGCACCGCTTCCGCTCATAATTTATCTCTCGAATTTTTCCAAGCCATATATTCTGTCATTGTGTTAAATTTTATCGTTCCGTTGTTGTCTCCGTCCAAATACATCAGCCATTGTGCCGGTGTCATTTTTGAGACAACGTCAGGTGTCCAGCCGTATAGTTTTGCAAATAATCTATAAACCGCAGCACGGTCTAACGGCTTAACTCTTCCGCCTGCGGTTCTACTTTTTTTGGAGACTTGCTCTCTGGCTGATAATCCAGAAAATCAAGTTTGGCCAAAACTTCTTTTATCTTTTCGGGGTCTGTAAGGCATTTTCTAATAAATTCAAAAGTTATTTCAGGGTGATTTCTTTTGACTCCCAGCCAGGTACGAAAAGCACTGCCGTCAACAGACGTTAAAAGTTGTAATGCCTCTGGCGATTGAAAGATAATCGCCGCCGCTCTGTCGTATGCGTGGTTTAAAAATCCCTGCCGTTCGGACTGTGGTATTTTGTCAATGTTCTTTGATGCAAGCTCAATATAACGAGCCTGTACCCAGCGTTCAAACTCACCCCAATCGCTATCTGTCATAGGCGAACACATAAATTTTTTGCCATCAAGCTCAACCTCAATCGGGCTTGCCGTAATTTCCGCCGTATTCATAAAATCACTTCCTTTTCTATATTCCGCCTACAACAATATCAACCGCCATAGTTGACGTTCCTGTTCCATTGTGGGCAATTCTAAGATTCTTATTAGTTGTAATATCAAGACCTGCTGCCGATAAATTAGCCCAAGAAAACATACAGCCCGGCTTGATAATTATCTGGTCTGTTGCGTTTGAGCAAATAGGTATGTCCGCAGAGTTGCCGCCGAAAAGTAATAAATCTGCATCGGCTGAATTGTTTTTAACGACAAGCATCTTAATTGCGTCCATCGCTATTGCATTGCCATAAGCATCGAGTAGAGTCCCGCTATCGTGAAGATTTAAGGTTTCGTTCGCTCCATCGGTAAGAGTTCTTCTTGCGGCATAAAGCTGATTTATCTGATTAGCTCCTGTGCCATAAGAAAAAGAGTAATTAGTATTTATAGCCAAAGGACGGTCAATGTTCCCTAAATCATCTATGGATTGATGCTGAATTGTCAGGCCGATATTCAATCCGCCACTTATATCAAAGCTCATAAATCACCACCTTTTAGAATTAAGCTGCCGGCCAGATAGTATCTTCGGCGGGCGTTACGATTCTGCCATCTGTCGGCGTTGCCGAGATAACTTGCTCGCCGTCAAAGCTGGCGTTATAAGTACAGCCGATAATCGCTCCCGATTCAACGTCTGCTCCGATATTGCTCGCCTCACCAAAGATAACCCAGTCAATAACCCAAAACTGAGTGGCATTGACGTAGATATTAAGACCGAGAACGGTATTTGTTGCGATAATCGCCGCAAATGTATCAACATCGCAGTCGATAGAAACCGATACTGACCAGTTGCCCGGCTCCCGAACCGTCCAGCCGCCCGATGAACTATTTACTGTCGATGCGTTTTTAGCAGACAGGGAAATAGTTATGCTCTTTACGTTTGGCAATTCAGATGCGTAAAGCTGTGGAGTGGCAGGAACGCCGTACATAACCTTACAGCCAACCGAACCGGCAACAGCAGGAACTCCGCCGTCCGTAACAGTAACAGCCCCTAATGTCAAAGCTCCGTTCGCGGAGAACGAAACTGTATGGCTGATGATATTGCCGCCCGCGATGTCGATTTTAATATCGACCTTATCGACGATAGCGTTGCCGCTTGCTCCGTGCGTTGCATCGGACGCACCCTCAAAAGCAAACTTTTGTCCTGGATAAACTGCCGGTGTATCACCATCGGCTTCGTAAGAGCCGCTCCAGTCTTTGTTGCCGGCCTTATTGAATTCCATACCCTGCGTACTCGAATTTGCAGTTGACGGCAAATTCGCTTTTGAGGATATAGACCATTTTTTTACATTAGAGATGCCTGCATCACAGGACACCATACCAGCCTTACCACCTATAATACTCATTTTTATACTCCTAAAAATTTAGTTTTTTATTCTGTTTGAACTTTCATATCTGCTGTCGTAAAATACATTTCGACTTCGCATTCCCATATTGATACCCAACTTCTGACCCCTCGCTCAATATCCGATTGCCTCATTAAGCCGTCTTTTACTGTTGATGGACGGCAATTAACAACATAGGCTTTATCGTTCCATTTAAGAGCCATAAGCGTTGTCTGCCAGCCAAGTAATGCTCTGTAAATTTCCCATTCAATAGCAAATAATCCAGCATCAACTCTTTGGTCTCCGCTTGCGACCTCAATGCGAAATTTTTTAAGAATTTTGGTCGTACTTGAAGTTGCCTGTAAATGAGGTGTAGTGTCTGTTGGGACTATGCGAACTTCGGGCAAATCTTCCGTGAGGACTTGTTCTTTTTCAGGGTCTCTATTTATGCCGGTGTATTTTATTCTATTTTTCAGAGCTACTAATTGCGTAAAAGGCGTATGAGTTTCGAGTAATGCCCATAAAGCGTTATAGACCTGCGTAATCGGGTCAAGATATAACTCCCAGTATTGAGTTTCGTTTTCGCCAATAGTAGCGTTAGGTAAATGATTAAGGTTGTCGTCCTCAAGGCTGACATATATTGCGTTGCTAAAACAAGCAAATTCACCCTCGATAAACGTAATGTTATCTTTCCAAAATTTCATCGTTTGTAAATCTCACAATCTTTAATTGTGCCTTGCAAGGCAGTTTGTAAATCACCCGCCATTAAATCAACAAGAACATTATCCGGCTCAATAAGTATTTCACGCTGCGGAAGATTCCCGCCGCCCTCTTGATGAAACTTCGCAATATCGGCGATAGTCATATTTGTAATCGTCCGGCCTGCTTTTCTTTTGCTTTTTTTAGTTTTTAATGCTTTTTGTAAAGCGTGAATTGCCGAACCGCCAAAGCCGGTACGAATACCCATAGATAAAAATTCAAAAAACTTACCAGGCACGGCCACAAGAGGAGTAAGAACATTTAGTAAGATGCCAGTATCTCTCAATATCGCGGGATTGCCGTCATTGCGTTCTCTCATACGCTTAAATATCGTACTTGACGCAAGTTTAGGCCAGTCTCCGCCGCCCCTGCTGTTATCAACGAATCTTTTACGCATTGCCCCGATGTATCGGGCTTCCCATTTAATCATACAATCGTGAACTTTGCCGCTTTTAGTATTTGCGAGTTGGTCGTGGACTTCCTTTTGGAATTTTTCGAGGCCGCTTTTATCGATTTGTGTACGGAAAGCTATCATATACAATGCCCCCCGTGCGTATGAAAATTATCGTGTTCGTGATGATGTCTATAGCACTTTACGGCTTGCGGTATCTCTGTCGTTGTTCTTATAACAGCGTCAAGAGTTTTAACGCCGCTTAGAATTTCTGATATTGATGCGAAAGCTCTTTTGCGATTGTATTCGAGCCGATGAAATTTAGCTCCTGTTTCGGGGTTAAAATCCTGTACTCCCCTGTTTTCATACATCCACACACCCGCAAGATTTGCCGCAATATCAACTATAATAGTTGGCACTTCTCCATCGTTATCTGTCAATGGAATTGCATATTTTGACCGACGGAGTTTACTGTTTATTTCTTCGGTAGCCCAAGCGATGCCGCGATTTATTCGGTCTATAATTTTTGTAGAATCGCCGTCGTTGTCAAGGTCAGCCCATTTATTGATATTTGATTGCCCAAAAACATCTTGGATATCCGCAAGTACGCAATACACAGTATTTTCGTCTGAAAAATCTGCCGAAACGCAAAGGAATGGATATGTTTTTGTCGCAGCAACGCCGCTTATAGTTGCTGATATATTTATTGTATATGACGAATTTACGGCAAATCCGTTTGCTTCCGATGTTGCTATTGTTGCCGAATATAAGCCGGTCTCTGTTTGCAACAAGGTCATATTGCCGGTCAAAAGGACATTACTTTCAGAATCTAAAACGCTGTACGCCACGTTTCCGGTGGCGTTTATATGCGTACCGTCGCCAAGCTGCGACTGTACAGTAAAAGTCAAATTCTGATTAAGCGTAGATGTTATAGGGCAACCCATTTTAAGCCTCCAGCGACGGCTTGCCCGCCGATAAATAAGACGTAATCTGTTCTAATGAAACTCCGCTATCTGGCATAGCCGCGATAATTTCAGCCTTGTTCGTCGTTGCGTTAGTTTCTGTGGCTAAGTCTACCCCCGCAATCGCCGCCGCTGCCGCAGATTGAGCCTGGGCAGAGGACAGATTATTTAACGCCGCAATACTTGCCGCCGTCGCCAGAGCAGTTGCGCTACTGCTATAAAGCGAATCATAAATTGCCGCCGGAATTACAACAAACTGGAACGATTCGCTCAAAATTATTTCGCCGCCCTCGATTCTGTTTTCGAATGAAACAATTAAATCACCGAGAGTGTCTGTATTTGCGGCGGTAAGTTCAAGCGTAGCCATACCACCAGGAATTAAATTCATGTCATTATTTCCCCCTATTTTTGAGAGGTTCAGCTTTGATGGTGTGATTCCTTTTATCAGCGTGAAAAGCAAGAATTCTGTCGGGTCGAAATTATCATTGCCGCCGAGGGCATCATAGAGCGATGTTTTGCCATCTTCGTAGCTGATAAGCTGTCCGATAGCCTTTGTAATCGCCGTGGATTGCCGTAAATGTCCGCAGTATTTCATTATCTGTTCCTCCGCAGAACAGTTGCATCATACCACTGCCAAACGAACGGCAGATACTTGACGTGGTTAGAATCGCTTATGCTGCCGATTAAATGAGTCGCTGAAACATCATCGTAAATTTGCGTGGCAGTATTTGTTGTGCCATTGTAATCGCAATGGAATCTTGCCGATGCTCCAGGGTAAAGTGTTATTCCAAAGAATTCTAACAACGTTCCTGCCGTTGTTCGTGATTGACAAACAAACCCTTCATAGCCAAAAAATCTATCTGTCAAAATCATATTATGAGCTCGCGGATTATCAATCTCCCCGCGAAAACCGCTGCCGATGATTAGGTTTGAACTGTTTGAATAATTACGAACAGGCACGGCTATCCAGCCGGTCGAAGTAAATCCATAATTTTCTGCCGTGAAATTTGTTTCGTTACATTCCGAAACCATCAAAAAACCGTTCGGGTCATAAATGAACCCGATTTGATGCCAATGACCATCGGCGACTCGGACATTATGCTTTAACGATGCGACAAGGCCGTTTGAATCGTAAAGATAGACCTGCGGTCTGCCGTTGATTAAGTACAATTCATAGCCCTCCGCCCCTGGCTCATACTTGTCGAGCAGCTTGCAATATAACTGCCGAGTTTGCACAAATAGAGCGATGCCTCGATTCGGGTCAAGGTCAAAGTAGTTGCCGGTATCCGGAATTGAGACCGAGCCGCTGCCGTCAAACGATAGACAGTCTTTGGGGTTTGCCGCAACAGTGATGCTGACAGTTTTTTCTGCACTATACAAATTGCCGTCATAAACTTTATATTTGAAATTCGTCGAGCCGGTGGTTGATGTTGCGAAAATAACATCGTTGCCCCACGTCGAGAGCCTGTATAGTAAATCCTGCGGCCTTATTTTTACCTGCCCACCGCTGGCTGTGTCTTGTAAATAATGATTAACATCGTTCGGCAAATCGATAATTAGATATTTTAGCCGTGCCGGCGGATTAGGCAGGCCATCATCGGTTGCCAACAGCGTAATAGTCTGCGGAATGTATGCGACGACAGACACACTCACATCGTTTGCCGAGGGGGCGACATTCGGAATCGGCGGCACATAAATTTCAAGATGCCCCTGCCATTCTGCGGCGAGAATCGCAAAATCGAGAAAATTTACAATCCCATCAACGACAAAATCGCAGTTCGGGTCTGCAACAGGTGATTCGAGCCAGTACTCGCAGAAAATCCGTAAATCAAATTGGTCAACATCGTTATCATCGTCAACGTCCGCTACAAATCCAAACGCCGAGGCACACAGCCACAGAGCCACAAAGGCACAAAGGATAATTTTAAATTTTAAATTTTTAGTTTTCAATTATCCTACCTGTTCAATTTGTACGATGATTTTTTCGTTCTTTTCCGGCTTTTTAAAATCCAGCTTGCCGGGGAACTTTGCCGCCGTTTCTAAAACATTTTTGCGGACAGACTCCATATCATCCGTTCCATCAATAGGAATTTCAGCAACTTCAGAAACGCGATATATTTTTGCTTTAAGTCTCATTCTTCAATCTTCATCTGCTTAAATTTAGCTATGCACGGACGAGATAATAATTCGTTTTTGCATTCAACATTTATTTTAAGCACATCTTTCAGCCGCTCATCTACGGTCATAACCGCCGTTGTATTAGACTGAATCGCTTGCGTATTCGAGCTTATGACCTTATTGTTTTCTTTTAAGATGTTGACAAACTGTTTTATCATCCAGACTATAATGCCAAAGCATACTGCCGTTGTTGCCGCAAAGCCAAGTTGCATTATCGGTGTCATAACGGTCATTGCTTTTTCGTCCAT
>Ga0172381_10008367_pt1 | contig 10123 bp, 11 predicted proteins | sample Leawel6488metaG_FD_119754 | JGI IMG/M metagenome (GOLD analysis project Ga0172381, IMG submission 119754) | Leachate microbial communities from a municipal landfill in Southern Ontario, Canada - Leachate well 64-88 metaG | ecosystem: Engineered > Solid waste > Landfill > Unclassified | place... | reverse complement strand
TTCGTACCCCTTTAAATAGTTGCAAAGTAATTATGAATTGACAATGAACCAGCAGTCTCTTCTCGGGGGGTCTTGGAGAGACTGCCTCATTCCTTTACTAATTAAGATAATATTAAATAGTTTTAAATTAATTTATATTTCTCCCTTAGCATTGGGAAGGAAATATAAATGCCCGTTTGGATAGTACGTTAACTATCCACCGTGCGAGTCCGGTATATAAATGGGTGGCTTAATAGCGCCCGACTTCGCTCTCTTTAATGGGTTTTATTACATTTTCAATACTTTTTATCCCCGTCATCTTGATAAATCCAATCAAATCCAGCATAGAAATTAAATACCGCGTGATCTGAACGGGATTCCCATCATCAAGCGAAACAAACGATGTACACTCTCTCGTTTCTATGAGTTGGATATCTCCATCTTGGGAGAGTTCAAGGCTCGTTTTTTGGTAGCCTGTTTCGTTGTATTTGTGGAATAGTAATAGATCTCCACTTGCGGGTTTGATAATATTCTCCATATTTTCAATCCTCTTAAAAAGAAAGTGGGCTTAATGCCCGAAAATTTGTAGTGTAACATTAGACCAATTCGTATTTGAAAAATCAAAGAAATACTGCTCAATCCGGTCAATAACGCCTTGATTATTTACGGTTCCGGTTGAATTCTCCCCCGATGTGAGATTGCCGGTTGCGGTTATCACCGTGATATTATTGTCAGTTTGATTGCCAGTATTGACAAATGTATTATTTTCTATCTCGCATTGTTCTATGATCGGTGACGTGGTGTTATCCACAATTGGAGTATCTACAATATGCGTGGTGGTTGTCCCATTTCCCCAATAACTTTGTACAATATGATAACTTTTCACTTTAGAAATAGAACAACTAAACGCCTTTGAAGCTCCCCAATCTCTATACATCATTTTATGATCTTTTCCCCAGAAGTTACTAACTTCTTTTTTCTGCGGTCCAAACCAACCGTAATAAGCTTCGTATCCTTTTGTGTTGTTTGCTTCAGGATAAAATACATTGATATATACAGGCGTATGATTTCCAAAAGTAATTTCCCTGATATCACAGTTCCATCCTTCTTCTGAAGCTGCCTGACCAATTTCACAGGACAATTGAAGGGAGTTATTTTCACCGTTCAAATCATAGTTTTTCATGAAGGTTGTTAGATTATCTTTCGGAGGATTTACACCGGCTGCATTTACCGATGTCGTAAACATTGTCAGTATACAAAGTATACCGATTATTCTAATTAGATTTGGTTTCATATTTTAACCTCAGTCTTACATATTAACGTTTTTTATATCAACTTTGTTATTTTTCATCACATTCTTTACTAACTGCCCGGATTCCCGAACTCTCCTGATGCCTATCTTATTATAGGACAGAGTATTCTTAGCCACCTTCGCGTTAACTCCATCGCCTAGAGTAATTCCGATCTTCGATTTTGTAATTATGTTGCCTAATACTTGATCGTTCATCGTATCAAACAGGCTGATGGTCCCGCCGGAAAGTTTGTTATTCTGGATTATATGACCTGTATAAGATGGTCCTGCAATTGAGATTCCACACTTTGAAAAGTAATTATTCCTTACAGTGACTTTTCCATTGTAATTATCGTGGATATCTACCCCGTTCTTCAAAACTGAAAAGCCGTTTATTATGCCTTCGCTATTGGATCTCAGTTCAAAACCACGAACAGAAGGATAATCTTTTAGTTTGCCTCCTTTTGTCATGCCGTATACGTTGATATTCTTATTTTCGATTAGCACGGCTTCTTTATAGACACCTTTTGCAACCTGGATTGTATCTCCGTCATGAGCAGCATTTACGGCTGTCTGAATGGTTTTGTATTGAGTGGGTACTTTTAGAGTTGCTGCGCTTGCCGTATTTGCTATAAGCAACACTAGAAAAATTATAAAGAATGCTCTACTTGGTTTCATTTTGTCTCCTAAAACTAAATATTTAACTTTCCAAATAATTAATACGGTTTCACGTAAATATACCATATACGCGAAGCTATAAATAAGTTTGCCACGTTTAAGGGTTTATGCACTTGCGAAAGATCCCATTTAAAAAACTGATATTTCTTTTTTTAGTGATATTGTACTCAGTTGAGCTTGCACAGGCTGGCGACGAATTGCAGATAAACCAAGCTTTATCATCTCAAAAAGTTGTAACTCTACAATCGGGGGTCTATAATCTTGAAGATTCAATCATCATAAACGATGGAAATCAATTAATTGGAAAATCCGATACAATCCTCCTAGTAAAATCTCATTTTTTTACGGGAAATAAAGCAATTATCAGTTCAAATGGAATTGTTAATGATATCTTGATTGGCGGCTTCCAAATAGATGGGAACTGCGATGCATTTGATTCAGGCTTGGCGAGCACACCAGGCCACGCTCACGACAACGAACAAGCAATAAAAATAGTAGGCAGTACCGGGCAGTTTTGCAATAATATCACGATTCGAGATATGACTATTTCAGACTGTTTTGGGGATGGGGTACATATAAGGTTTGCAAAAAATGTACACTGTTATTCTAATTTCATTCAAAATTGCCAGCATGAGGGTATATTCTGGACATGTGTGATAAATGGGTTAGCTGAGTTTAACAAAATAGCCGGAATAACTAGCGACTGCCTCCGCTGTGATAATTGTATCTCTAATATAATACAGAACAATTATTTTTTTTCATATACAGGGGATCATAATAACAATGCACCCAAGGGATACAACAAAGGAATCCAAATTGCAGACGCAGGCTCTTCAAAAGGATACAACGCGAATAATAAACCTACATCAACAAAAGATATCATAGTGCGTTGGAACACCTTTGCCAATTGTGGCACTCAGGCGGTCTGGTTAGATAGTACGGGGAAGGGATACGACAACGTTTACATATACGATAATAAATTTATTGGTGTTGCTGCATTTGTAAATAATGGGCATAATATAACCCTCAATATCACAGCATCGAATGAAAGTTCAATGAATTATAATGATTTGACCGGGGTAATTACACCTACATTAGAGATGTCGGAGAGAATATTCTCCAACATTTTTGATATTTTAGATTTAGATTTTTCGGAGTCCGCAAAAACAAACCAAACGGCTGATACTATTAATTATACTGTCCAAGAAACGCCAAAAGGTAAAATCGCAGGCGGTATAAAAATAGTGGGATTCAAGGATGTTGCAGTGATCGATAATCAACAGTATATTGAATCTAACGAAAGCATTTTAATCAAGTCGTCAGTCATAAGGAACCCCACTTTAAATTCATGGAGCGGTGGAATTCAAAAATCAAAAAAAGACATTAAAACTGCGATCATCAACGGCACTGCGTATGCTAATATGACAGTTAAAACGTCGTGGTATAGTCTCAAAACGAGTTCGATCTCAGGCAAGAAGGTTAAAAGTAATATTAAAACTTCAGTGTATACGTTCTCCGATGCATTCTCACCCGCACCTGAAGTAATCGAGCAACCTGAAAATATCACTGGTATAATCTACGTATACCCTACATCATTTCTAATTAGAGTTCCCTCTAAGAACCTAGTAAAAATCAATTATGAATATGATGGAAATATAACTGAACATTTATTATTAACTGGAATTCGAAATCAAACTGATACCGGGGTAATATATACCGAGTATAGCCGTATCAATCGCTGGACAGGAGAACTCGAACATCAAGGAGATTGGGTGAATGTGTTAGACATTTTCGACAAAACAAAACTAAATGTCACAGTTGAAACTCCATATAAAGAAGTTAAAGTTGATAAGTTTGAAATCAAAGTGTCTAAATTCCCGCAGAGAGCTATAGCAGGTTGGTTTTATCCATTTATCGCAGCACTGCTTATCTTATTTTTTTATATAAAATGGTTGCACAGCGACTTAAAAAAATATTAATTCTTTTCTTTTTTTCTCAGTAGAAATATTTATATATATTCCCAATAGTTTAACGTATATAGTATAGTTACGTGAAATGGAGAAGTCTACATGAGAAATAAACATACAATAGGAATGATAGTTCTATGTCTCTTAATGCTTTCATATCCAGCGTTGGGAGCTACAGGGTCGTATAGTGTATCGAGTGGTGATTCTGATTCAAATAGTTCAGAATTGTCAAGCTCAAATGCCATAACAGATTTGATTGATCCGTTGGCTGGATTGAATAGCGTATTGAATTCACCCGCTGGAAAACCAATAAAAAGCGTATTAAATTTGGTAGTTGGGTTTGTAATGTTGTATACGTTATATTCATTGATTAAAGACTACATCCAGTCACAATCCGACAACAGTGAAAAATCTTCAAGTGGTTTTCTTAATATGGGAAAGCATACCATCGGGCTTCTTGTTTTATTAGTCTGTCTTGGTTTCGTTGGCGTGTTTATGAATTATCAATTGTGAGGGCATATGAAACCACACGCGATAACCATATTAATTTTCATTTTACTTTTTCTGCAAATTGTTCAGCCTGCAGCTGCAAGCCCGATAGATGACGGAATTGATATGGTAGCGCGTGGGCTGGAACGTTTTGTAGAATACAAAGCCGAACAGAACCTTAATCAATCGTTCGGCGTTACATTTGGCGACAATGGTGATATGGAGAACCTAACTCCCCCACAACGACTTGTATATATGATAGGAGCTGCTGAACAGCATCCATTTGAGAATGAAGACGTAAGAGATACAATATCCACTGATGCCGTATGGTATTACATATTTCTAATTTTTGCGATATTACTAAATTATCTAGGATGTTTAATTCAGGAAACTAATCCGGGTCTAATCGCTTCATTATCTGAAAAGTTCTCAGGCCACGATGGATTCTATGGAAGTAAACTAACGGTAGAAACTGCTCTCATTGGAGCATTCTTACCTCTTGCCGTTTTCATGGCGATTGATTTTTTAATGACACTTGAACAACTTCTGTCGTCTGGATTAATGCAAGATGCAATGCAGTATATCCAGCTATCAACAAAAACGGTAGGTGTATTCTTTTTTGAGTCTGCTGCATATGCTTCGTGTGGGTCGATGTTCGCTGAGAGGGCTATATATATTAATTTTTTCTGTAAACATATTCTAAAAATATTGATACTTGCACTATTTCCCCTATATTCATTCAAGCAGTTTTCAAAAATGCTAGGAACGTGGTTTGTATCGTGTTTATTTGCCCGCCCCCTTGTATTATGGTATTCGTCTCTTGCGGTTGAAGATATCGCGTCTAAGAGTTCGAACGCAGCTATGATAGCAGCCACCGCGTTTGATATGTCGTTGGTTGTAATTTTATCATTCCTTACAATGTTGGTGTTAGTGCTTTGGCCGATACTGAATTTTATAATAAAAGTAATTACAAATTATATTATGGGTGCAGGATTCAAACTGATCAGGTTGAACAACAATATCCAAATGTTAAAGAGGTTTAGACAATGAGTCAAACTCCACTTACTACGTCGAGAAAATTCGATCCTACATATTATGGATTGCAGAAAAACCAGCAGGAGTTTGCAGTGTTATTGTGCATTCCCCTCGTACTTCTATTTTTGATCGGGATGTATGTTCTGGGTCCTGATATCACAGTAAAACTATGTGAAGGTCTATTCATCATTGAGGCACTTATTTTTATCAAAGTTGCCAGAAGTGCAGCCGACCTTTATCACTTTGAATGTACTATCAGATTTTTAAAATCCATAAAGAAAGGCGACGATTTCATTGAAAAGCATGGAAAATTCGGAGTCGAAAAAGCAAGGGGATTTACACACCTTAAAAAAATACATGAAGGTAAATATGTAGAATTTTATTACACTAAAGAGAGACCTCACAACTGGTCTACGTTTATTAAAATTGACAGTATTTCTCCTGAGAACCTTGTTCAATTTGCGGATTCGATTGAGAAGTTGTTTATCGGTTTCCCTGACAAGACAGTCATAAAAACAATTCTCCAACTTAGATCTGATAATACTGACTACGCAGAACCGATTAGAGCGGAATTAAAACGCGATAGAATACCTCAGGTAGTTAGAGAGAGCATGTTTGAATTGCAGGGACTATGCGAGGAAGCTGAACAAAAAAGTTACATTTGCCATATGCAGATTCTATTAGATTATACTCAGTCGTTTGAAAAAGCTAAAAAGACGTTAGATATTATCACAAATAATATTTCAGAATGTCTAGGCATGTTGAAAGTTGGAAATGAAATCTTGAAAACGGATGATGAAATTCTGGATATGTATTACAGTATGATTACGTATGGTGTACATATCGAGGGGGTCTAATATGGGTAGAAATGTTTTAGAGAAACAATCAAAACTTTCGAAATGTAAACCTAGACTTGGCAGACTTGAAAAACATCTGTTAAAAGGTACAATAGACACTGCTAGGGAATTCGTCAATAACATCATCGGACGATATAAATTATTTAAAGAAAACGATTACGAAAGGCAGTTGGTGAACGAAGCTGCTTTCTTAGTTTGTCCGGCATCGATTGAATCAAGTGAGGACGGAATAGGGGTTATAATTAATAAAAATAAATTTGCAACATTAACTTATGTTGCATCTCCATCTAAAACCGATCCAACAGAGACAGGCATAGATAAACGCGCAGACCCGTTCATTATGGATACTATATTAGAAGTTGCCGAAAAAAAGAAATTTGATTTAACACTTACTCAGGTGCTTTATAAATTATCCTCACATCAGAACACGAAGGAAACTGATAAGGAATTATCAAATCTTGAAAAAATCAAGAACATTGAATTAAAACAGGATGGACGGTATTCCCTCAGACTCGACCATCAGGAACAAGATATAGAAATACTCTCAAAACAAGAGTTCGATGGAGAACACAAATCGTTTAAACAGTTGTATATTGCCAGGATAGATGGAGATAACCCTTCCGAAGTTGAAATGAATACACATCTACTTGGACTAAAACTTAGAAGTGCGGGACTATATTCTTACGTCCCTTATGGAGATCAAATTGGGGCAATGAGGGGTAGCCTCCCGTCGAATGAATTTGATACAAAATCACTCGGAAAGATCATGAGTAATGTGGCTGCTGCGATGTGGCCAGGCCGAAGTACAATAAAGCAACTCGACCAGGAAGGGATTATAATCGGATTTTCGAGGGATGGAGTGCCCGTGTACTGGAATCCAGAGGACCCAAAATATAATTCAAAGCATCTGGCGGTATTTGGTGGTTCAGGAGTTGGAAAAAGTACACTTCTATTGTACATGGATTATAATTCAATAGCTGCAAACTGTGATTTTGTTCACATCTTCCCGAAACAGGACTTTGGAACGTCGGCTATTCGAATGATAGAGGCTATCGGAGGCCAACTTATCAAGATTGGGGAAAGTGGACAGTGCTTTAATCCGTTGATGGTGTTTTACGATCCAAAAATTCACGGGAAGGATACCAGACAAATAACAATGGCATACGCGAAGCACAAGGGAGCCGTTACAAACTTCTTCAGTATGGTTATAGGTACTGCCTTCAGCAAGGCCATGAGTGGGGTGTTTAAGCTGTCTCTATCTGAACTGTACAGGGACTTCGAGCTTGTAGATAAACAGGCACATCCAATTAATCTGGATAAGTGGGTAGATGGTAAAAACTGGCCATCCCTCGGGGATCTCCTTAAAAAGTGGGAAAAGTGGCTTGATCAGGCAATTGAAAAAACCGCACATATGAAAGATAAGGCTTCGATCCAGGCGTTAATCAACTATATGACTGATATTCTCCCAGGTGAAGAACTGCACTGGCTCGACAACAAAGAGACATTCAAGCCGTCTGGTAGATATATATGCATTGATGTGTCGGAGATCCCAGAGGGCTATAAAGATGCTGTAACGGTGTTGCTGGTGGATATCATCAACAGCCGTATGAAATCACCGAATGAGGCCGCGTATAAGGCTAAGAGACGAACTCTCATTATGCTGGATGAGGGGGCAGCACTCCTTGAAAACCCAGGGATGCAGAAACATATCAAGAAGTGGTTCAGAGAAGCTAGGTCCGGAAAATGTAGTATAATCCTCGATAACCAAGATTTAGAGGGCGTAAACGTTCTCTTGCCGGTTTTGAAAGCGAATACAGACGCTACTATCTTTATGTGCGGTATGAGCGAAGAAGATATAGAAGAGTTTTCGAAGGAATATAAATTCTCAGCAAAGGATAAATCAATCCTGAAAACACCATGTATCAATAAAGCAGATAAAGGTAAATTCCTATTTTACATGAACGGTTTGCATGTGCCGGGACAGGTACAATTAAGTGGAATACAGAAGAAAATATTCTTTGATGAGAATAACGATATACCACTATCAGACGAGTGCAATTCAATATATGATTATGAACTATTAGAGGGGCTTGAGTGGATCAGAGACAAAGGTGTAATGTCTGAATCATGGCTCTCAAATAAGCTGGATGTCAATATCAAAGACTTCTCAAGAGGAAAGAACCTAACACCGCCTACAGATGATATGTCAAAGGTAATTTGGTTATCAAATGACATCGCAAAGCTTGATAAGATATGCGGAGAAAGTCAGGACCATTATACAACATGTTACCTGTTGGCAGGGCAATTACAGCTTGCAGGTTGCACAGAAGTAGATGTCCACAATTATGGTGGTCAAGGTGTCGAAGATGCAGATGTGACCTGCGTAATGCCGGATGGAAGGGTTCTATGGGTTGAATACGCTCATCCTGGTAGCCGGACTAAAAAGCAGATAGAAGAACAAAAGAATAAGCAGATGAGGTTCTGCGATAAATGGTTATGCGTTTGTCAGCAGAAAAATGAGCAGGACATTAAAGAGGCCGTTGGAAAAGACTTTTATCTTGTCAGAGGAAAGGGGCTAGGGGAATTTATTCGCGGTATAGCCAACATGAAAAATAACCAAAACGGGCCAATAAATGAGCCAGAATCCGTTCAAACAGAGGGATAATCATTATACCTAAATTATCCCTCTTTCACGCTATAAAAGCACGATAACACTGCAATTACAGGAAACAAGGAACGAAAAACCAGCGTTAAAAATGGTACAGAGTGTAGGATTATATTATGGATAATACTGAACAAAATAAAACCGAATCTCAGTCAACGGATACCGATATTAACAATGTGGTGATCTACGACGACTCGGGCGCATCTGGCGAGTACTACACGCTGGACGAAACGTGGTCTGAAATCCCGTGTTATCCGAGCGGAAAATGTCGGATCGGCGTAACCGTAGAATACGCACATAAAGAAGTTAGATTGTTCGTCGGGATGCGGAAAAACGCAACTATAATAACCCTTGAAAACGACTATAAATTATTCGATAGAAAAGACTGGATAGAGTTAAGAAGAAAGAGAGGCATAAATAAATATAAACCGTTAAGTGTAGATAAGAACGGAACTATATGGATTGGTGAAAATCAACATGGAACCGATTACAGGGTCTTTGTTAAGCATTAAAGGTATTGTTGTGGCAATTGGGTTATTAATTGCCTCAGTGGGCGGGTATGCTGTTGTATCCGAAGAAGTACATGGATCTGATGTGGGCGATGGGGCGAACTTCTTAATTCAAAATAGTAATTCAGATGGTAGCTTCAGAGATGGTATTTTATCCCGCGCTGAAGGGATAGGAAACACCGTAGATAATATGTTATCTGGTGATGTTGAAATTGGAAAAGCTAAGAATGCTATCTCTTATGAGAAAGTGTTTTCAAAAGATCAGACTGCTATAAGTTCAGAAGACATGAAAACTAATCATGCTTATATGGAGTATCTTAATGCGGCTTCTGATGTTGTAGATGCCTATACTTACGAATCGTCTGATTTAAAGGATAAAATTGATGTAATGAATGAAAAAAAGGATTTAATCTGATTTCTCTTTTTCTCTTTATTTACTCTTTTGATATCAAAATCCCATATTGACTAATATATTATACAATGGTTCCGAAATCAAATCGGTTATTATATCAGCGAGTAATATACTCAACGGAACTGCAATCAGTAAAGTTAACAGATTAATTAGGTATTTTTTTAATGTTTCATTCATTTTCATTCCCTCAATTCAATCCCATATTTTAAATTTACAATCTGGGCATTCCCATCCATTCGGT
>Ga0172381_10008366_pt1 | contig 10123 bp, 12 predicted proteins | sample Leawel6488metaG_FD_119754 | JGI IMG/M metagenome (GOLD analysis project Ga0172381, IMG submission 119754) | Leachate microbial communities from a municipal landfill in Southern Ontario, Canada - Leachate well 64-88 metaG | ecosystem: Engineered > Solid waste > Landfill > Unclassified | place... | reverse complement strand
GTTCCAAACCTTCAAGGACTTGGATCTGTTCTGCTGTATAGTCGTTTTTTGGCATAATATTATTATTTAATTGTAGTTAATTACAAAATTAGACAACTGTAAATTTACATTGCCATTGGCATTTAGTCCAGATAGAGTTTTTAAAGCCAACCTGATATTGTCTTTACTAATACTATATTTTACATCTTTTTCATGCAGGCTTCTATGCATAAAATTGACCATATTTTCGGTAAATTCTATAGCCTTCGCACGATCTCTAATTTTATCTATGTGAGAAAATTTGTCACCTGTTTTCATTTTTAAAAATTTTTCTATTTCCTCATCCCCATGGTCACAATTCTCATTTCCAGAGGGTGTAGACCTCACTATTTGACATCGTGACACTATAGTAGGTAACACTTTTCTTATAGATGATGTGGTAAGGGCAAAATATACATTCTCCTGTGGTTCTTCCAGATTCTTAAGTAGTGCATTAAGTGCTTCCTCTCCTGCACTATGAATATCTCGACAAAGGATAAGAGTTGGCTCATTGAAGCTTAACCTTATGGAATTGTTTAGATTTCTAACATCCTCAATTTTACCAATGGGAAACTCCATGATTTTTGCATGAAGTTTTTTAGACAGTTTAGTTATAGATGTTTGGTTATTGGAGATTTCTCGTCCAACAAGAAGATATGCATGCATATTAGCTACAAGTTAAAATGTAAATGACAAAAGGTCAAGAGGAGACCTTGATACAATAGCAACTTTAGGTAATAATGTATATTAATATTTATATATGCCCAATACTGCCCAACCTGTTCAGAATCAGACTAATGGAACCTCAGTGCCAACTCTTGCTGATGTATTAGTTACTCTTGGAGTACTTGATCAATCTCGTGCAGAACAAATTAAACTTGCAGAAGTGCAAAGTGGTTCGACTCAAGAAGAAATCCTTCGAAAAGGACAAATGGTTCCGGAAGAAAAAATTGTCCAAGCAAAAGCTCAACTTTATAACATTCCCTATATGGATCTCGAAACCGCCCCTGTCGCCCCAGCTGCACTAGCAGCTTTACCCCTTGAGGTTGCTGAACGATTTAAGGTTTTCCCAATAAATATAGATGTTAAAGACAAAAGCATGACTTTGGCAATGAGTGACCCGATGGATCTTTCTGCTATTGAATTTATTGAGCAAAAGACGGGTTTACATATAAAACCATTTTCTGCGCTCCCTGCTCAAATTGATGATTTTATTCATACACGTTACACAACCTCACTAACACAAGAGGTTACCTCGGCAATGAAGGATGTGGCGCCAGACGCAGAGAAACTTCAGTCTATTGAAAAAAGTAAGGGAGGTTTTATCAGGGAGGAAAAAATTGCCCAAATTGTAAGCCAAATACTTGATTTTGCAATTAAGTCTAGGGCTTCTGATATTCATATCGAGCCTGAAGAAAGAACAACTAGAGTCCGCTATCGTATTGATGGAATTTTACAGGAAAAGCTTTCCATTCCTAAAGAACTTCACGACTCATTAATTTCCAGAATAAAAATTCTCTCTGGGATGAAGATCGATGAAAAAAGAATCCCCCAGGACGGCCGGTTTAATTTTAAAGGTAGTGACGCAGAGGTTGATCTTCGTATTTCCTCCCTTCCAACCACATGGGGTGAAAAAATAGTTATGAGGTTGCTCAAAAAGAGTGGTGGAGTTCCCGATCTTCAGGAGTTGGGTCTTCGTGGCAGAAGCTTAAAAAATCTTGAAGATGCAATTCTAAGACCTCATGGAATTATTCTTATCTGTGGTCCTACAGGGTCCGGAAAAACAACAACCCTTTATTCAGTTCTTTCAAAACTTAATACTTCAAAAGTGAATATTGTGACTCTTGAAGATCCTGTTGAGTATAAGATACCTGGAGTTAATCAGGTTCAAATCAATCCAGCTGTGGGACTAACCTTTGCAGACGGATTAAGATCATTTTTAAGACAAGATCCAAACATTATTCTAGTAGGAGAGATTCGTGATAGTGAGACTGCTGATTTGGCAATTCAAGCGGCTCTCACCGGGCATTTGGTATTCTCAACTCTTCACACGAATGATGCCTCAGGTGCCCTTCCTAGACTTCTCGATATGGGAGCGGAACCTTACCTTTTGGCTTCGTCAATGACTTGTATAGTTGCACAGCGTGTTGCTAGAAGAATACATAGCGACTGTAAAGAGGCCTATTCCCCAGACCCCAAGATTGTTCAAGAAATACAACAGGATCTGGGTGCACTTTGGAAACCTCAGGGAGACATAAAGTTTTATAAAGGGAAGGGTTGCCCTGATTGTGGAAATTCTGGATACTACGGAAGAGTTGGAATATTTGAAGCAATGCCAGTGTCGGAAAAAATTGGAAAATTGATTTTAGAGAGGGCGTCAGCATCTGAAATTGATAAGCAGGCAAGAGAGGAAGGTATGGTTACTATGAAACAGGATGGATACTTGAAAGTTACTGAGGGAGTTACTACAGTGGAAGAGGTCTTGCGGGTTGCCCAAGAATAGACAAATTATATATGGAGATAAAACAGCTATTACAAGTAGTCATTGACAGTAAAGCAAGTGATTTACATTTAGTGGTTGGTGTTCCCCCTATGGTTAGAATGAATGGAAATTTGACACCTATCGTTGGGGCACCTATTTTGACACCAGACATAATTGGAGAGCTTCTCAAGCAAACACTGACAAGTGAACAAAATGAACGCTTAAGTGTTAATAAGGAGCTAGATTTTTCACTTTCATTTTCTGAGAAAGGAAGATTTAGAGTAAACGCGTATACACAAAAGAATACATATGCGGCTGCTTTTAGAATGATTCCACTGGAAATTCCAACAATCGAATCATTAGGTCTTCCGTCAATTCTTCATTCCTTTACTACTCTCAGACAAGGATTGGTACTAGTAACCGGTCCTACTGGACACGGAAAGTCGACCACCCTTGCAGCCATGCTTCAGGAAATAAATAGAAACAAAGCTTGTCATATAGTTACCATTGAGGACCCTGTCGAATTTATATTTAACCCAGTTAAATCGATAGTTTCCCAAAGAGAAATGAGAAGTGATACTCATTCGTGGGATATTGCTCTAAGGTCGGTTTTAAGAGAAGATCCAGACGTTGTTCTTGTTGGAGAGATGAGAGACTACGAGACCATCGCTGCTGCACTAACTATTGCAGAAACTGGGCATTTGGTTTTTGCAACACTTCATACCAACTCAGCCGCCCAATCAATCGATAGAATTGTAGATGTCTTTCCTGAAGAACAGCAAAAGCAGGTTCAGCTCCAGCTTTCAAATGTTTTGGAAGCCGTCTTCTCTCAAAGGTTGATTGCTGGAACTCAAAGAGGAAGGGCCGTCGCTTACGAAATAATGCTTGGGACAACTGCAATTAAAACATCAATTAGAGATGGTAAAACTCACCAGATTGAAAGTATCTTGGAAACCTCACAAGAAGTTGGAATGGCAACTTTGGAGAGGTCTCTTGCTGATCTGGTTAAGAAGGGTGAAGTAACTTTAGATGAAGCTCAGAGTTGGTCATTAAGACCTGAAGAGCTGATGAGGTTGGTTCGTAATGTCTAGACCCCAAAAATGAAGCGATTTAACTACAAAGCCAAAGATCGTGCAGGAAGAGTTATCAAGGGTGAAGTTGAAGCCGCTGACACAAACGCTGCAGCAAAACTGGTAAGGAGTAAAGGCTTTTTTGTAATTTCTCTTACGCCCAAGATAGATTCGCCATTTTCTCTCATAAAGAAGATGAGAGACAAAATTACTGTTGACGATGTGGCGAACTTTACTAGACAGCTTTCGACAATGATAAATGCAGGGCTTCCTATAACTGAAGCACTTTTAATTCTTCGTTCACAGGCCAAAAAATCTATGCAGGTGATTGTTGCTCAAGTTCTCGCAGATGTCGAGGCTGGTGATTCTTTTTCAAATGCATTAAGTAAGCACCCTAAAGCATTTGGAAAAACATATATTGCTCTTGTCAAATCTGGTGAGGTTGGTGGAGTTCTTGACGCCGTGCTTTTGAGACTTGCTGATAATTTGGAAAAACAACAAGAATTTGGAAGTAAAGTAAAAGGGGCACTAATTTATCCGGTAATTATTATTGTTGGAATGGTGATTGTTGGCGCAATAATGTTAATTTTTGTTATTCCAAAACTCCTATCATTATATTCAGATCTTAATGCACAACTCCCCGTGCCAACAAAGATTCTCATTGGTGTATCAAACTTTTTTGTACACTATTGGTTTGTTGTAGTTATTCTCATTGGACTTGCTTTCTATGTTTTTCGACTTTATAGGGCGACGACCGAAGGAAGGCATAGAATTGATGAGTTGATATTTAGAATTCCAATTTATGGAGCACTTCAACGTCAGATAATCTTAACCGATCTTACACGTACTCTTTCGATGATGGTTGGTGCAGGCGTTCCAATTCTAGAAGCCCTAAATATCACTTCTGAAGTGGTTGGAAATACTATGGTTTCCGACGCTCTCATCGATGCTGCAAGACAAGTTGAAAAGGGTTTCCCTGTTGCGTACGCTTTTTCAAAACACCCTGAAGCATTCCCCTTTATTTTAAGTCAAATGGTTGCTGTTGGAGAAGAAACTGGAAAGATGGATGAAGTTTTGAGCAAAATAAGCCATATTTTTGAGATGGAAAGTGACGAAAAGGTTAAAGGACTAACGGCCGCAATCGAGCCTATTGTTATGGTTGTTCTGGGTGTTGGTGTAGGATTTTTAGTTATTGCTGTTATTCTTCCAATTTACAGTTTGACCAGTAGTTTTTAATGCCCTTTTGAGGCATTTTAGCTTCACTTTGCCTCTTGACAAGTATTTTCACAGGATTGATACTAAATATAGTAAATAAATGAAATATAAAACTGTCCAGGGATTTACATTAATTGAACTTCTTATAGTTATTGCCGTTTTAGGAATATTGGCAGTTGCCGTTCTTTCTGCTATCAATCCAATTGAGCAAATCAACAGAAGCCGCGATACCGGAAGTAGATCCGATGCTGAACAGTTGCTAGGTGCGATAGACAGATTTTATGCAACAGCTGGTTATTATCCTTGGGTTACTGGCGCTTCAATAGTAAATATCAGTACCGCGTTTGACCTTGTTGACAACAGTACCTGGACTGATGGAACGACTGCAGTTCTTTCTAAACTTTCTGAAGCAGGGACTGGTGAGCTTAAAGCTTCTTTTACAACTAGAATCACAGGTTCGGGCTATAACACAATGTACAAATATAATCATGGTACACAAGGAGATAGCACATATATATGTTTCATGCCTAAGTCAAATTCATTTCTTACTGAAGCTGGTGACAGATGTGGAGCAACCCTTCCATCGGATTTCCCAGCTGAAGCCTGTGCAAGTGGTTGTGTAGAGGCAAAGACTTGTTATTCGTGTCTTCCCTAACTCAATTTTCTTCTGATAGAATTATAAACAATGGTTAATTTCTTCTTGTTTTTATTAGGGATTTGTTTTGGATCATTTGTATCAGCATTTAGTTATAGATATCTTAGAGGTATTTCTGTGGCAAGAGGCAGAAGTTTTTGTCCAAAGTGTAAAAGTAAGATTAACTGGTTTGACAATATTCCAATTTTGTCCTTTTTCCTTTTAAAGGGTAAGTGCAGGAATTGTAAAAAGAAAATTTCATCTCGCTACCCCATTATAGAATTAGCTTCAGGCACAGGCTTTGTTTTAATCGGAATCTATACAATTCCAGATTATATTTACACGCTATATTTATTGGCAATCTTTGTTTTATTGTTACTAATTTTTGTAATAGATCTTGAAAATCAGATCATCCCCGACCTATTGGTGTTTGTTGGTGTCTTTTTAGTTACTGTTTATTCCATTTTTTTTACTCCCCAGTCTATATTTTCCCTACTTTCATCTGGTTTTGTTGCCGCTACCTTCCTAATGCTTATAAATCTTCTTACTAGAGGCCGTGGAATGGGTCTGGGAGATGTTAAGTTCGCAGTTTTGGGTGGTATGCTTGTAGGATTAAAACTTCTTCCCATTTGGCTTCTAATGGCTTTCTTGACAGGTGCAACAGTAGGAAGCATACTAATTTTGGTGGGCAAGGCTAAAATGAAAACTAAAATAGCCTTTGGTCCTTTTTTGATCGCAAGTATAGTTTTGGCCGTAACATTTGGTAATAGTATAGTGAGCCTACTTGGTCTGATTTAATTAATTATTTTATGGTTAAACCGAAATTTTTTTCTAAAACTGAAGCCATCTCGATAATCTTAATATTTATATTACTTGTTGCTGTTTCAATCCCCAATTTTATTGTTAGCTTGAGAAGAGCCAGGGACCAAGTTCGACGCGATGATTTAGGTGCACTTGTCCATTCATTAGATGAGTATTATGCAGAGTTGGGAACCTTTCCCCCGTCGTCTTCAGATGGTAGGATCGTCGATTGTTTAAAACCAGGTGACAAACCGTATCAAGACAAAAAAGGTCAGTGGGTAGTTGATGCTATTCCCTGCGAATGGGGAGTGGACTCATTTTCTAATCTGATAACAGGAAAAGCATACATGTCAGTTCTCCCTCGTGAGCCCTATTGGCAAGATGGCCACTCATATTTATATATGAGTGACGGAGATAGATACCAGATATTTGCAACAATGGAAGGTAAGGATGAAGCTGAAGTTGAGACAATAATCATTGAGAAGAATCTTCCATGTGGCAACTCTATATGTAATGTTGGACGCTCATATGCATGTGATATTCCTAAATCTTTAAGTGAATGTGAAGAGGAGGCAGCAATGCTGGGAAAGTAGTATTATTAATTATGAACTTAACTGCCAATAGAAAAAATATTTTTGGTTTTACGCTCATCGAGCTTCTTGTCGTTATCTCCATAATTGGTATTTTAGCGGCCATGGTTACAGTATCTTTTACTTCTTCTCAAAAACAGGCAAGGGACGCAAAAAGAAAGTCGGATTTGAAGTTTTATCAAAGTGCTCTAGAAGTTGATGCAAACGAATACGATGGTTCCTACATTGCTTTGCCTGGAAGTAGTTATGTTGCTAGCACTACACTATGTAGCAGTTTGAGCCTTACCAATTGTCCTGAAGACCCTAAGAATTCAGTTGATTCATCAACTTATGTTTATCACTATCAGTCTGATGGAGTAACTACAGGTACTCATACAGCAACGTCGTACGCACTGTGGGCAAAACTTGAGCACACAACAGGCTATTCGGTCGTTTGTTCGACTGGGTCAGTAATTACGACCACTAGTCAACCCAGTTTATCTACTTGTCAATGATTATGAAGAGACAACAAATATACTCTAAGAACTCCGCATTTACTCTCATCGAGCTTCTTGTGGTTATTTCCATAATGGGGATTTTGCTTTCACTTTCTATCTTTGGAATGCAAAGCGCTAGGCAAGCATCACGAGATGCAAAGAGAAAGTCAGATTTAGAGCAAATCAGAAGTGGTCTTGAGATGTTTCGGGCAGATTGTAATAAATATTATATTGGCACTTCCCTACCAAGCACACTTATTGGGATTGCTTCATATGGATCAAATTGTTTAGCTTCAAATATATATATCTCAACTACCCCAACAGACCCATCTCCAACCACCCATGAATATGTGTATTATTCAGATGGCACAACCTACCAAATTTGTGCAGCTTTGGAACAAGGAGGCACAACGGTTTCTTGCGGATCTGTTTCTAATTGTGGAGGCACTACATGTAATTATCGAGTCACTAATCCATGAAAGCCAAGCTTACAGAGAGTGCATACACGCTCATTGAGATCTTAGTTGTCCTCTCAATAATTGGGATTCTTTTTGCCGTGGGATATGCCAATTATCGTGGATTTTCCAGACGACAGGTCTTGCAAGGTGCAATAAAAACAGTCCAAGGAGACCTTAGAAAAACTCAACAAAGTGCTATGTCTGGGATAAAGCCAGATAGCAACAATTGCAATAGCCCCGAGACTTTGAATGGGTATAGCTTTAATGTAGAGTCTCTAGGTACTCAATATGGTATTTATGCAGTTTGTTCTGGTGGAAATGTTCAGCTAGGAAGCTCAATTGATCTTCCGTCAGGAATTACTATGTCTATATCGTCAAATCCAATACTTTTTAAAGTATTAGGGTCAGGGACAGATATAGCTAGTAGTGGGACAGTTGTCACTCTTACTCAGGCTACCACTAACAATAGTCTAACAATTACTGTGGGGCCGGGAGGAGATATACAATGAATAGATATTTGAAAGACAACAGACTTCAGCGTGGACAATCTCTTTTTGAGGTGGTGGTGGCAATTGCCATAAGTGCTTTAATTGTGACTGCTGTTGTAGCTCTCGCTACAAATTCAATTCAAAACTCCTCTTTCTCAAGAGATAAAACAATTGCTACTAATTATGTTCAAGAAACCATGGAGTGGTTGAAACAAGAGAGAGATCAAAACTCAGATATTTTTAATGTAAAAGCGGAATTTTCCAGGTCGTCTGATGTTACCTATTGTTTGGATAGTCTCTCTTGGCCAGTGGTTCCAAAATCGTGTACAAGTGATGAGGTGGTGGTTGGTACAAACTTTATTCGTGAACTGACTTTCCCCTCGTGTGCTGATCCATGTCCAGTAGACATTGTAGAGGCAAAAGTAACAGTATATTGGATCGACTCAAAAGGAGTTCATGAAGTAACAAGCTCTACCAATTTATCCTTAAAATGAAAAATCAAAATATTAACAAAAAAAATAATTCAGGTTTAAGTTTAATAGAGATTTTAATTGTTATTACAATATTTGCTGTATTGGGGGTAATTGTTTCGGCTTCACTCATATTAACTATTCAAGGAACTAAAAAGAGTGAATCCCAAATTAGAGTTAGGGAAAATGTAAATTACTCCTTGGCTGTTATCGAAAGGAATATTAGGAACGCCAATGCAATTGTTGATTGTACAAATTCTGACACCTCAACAGTTACCTATTTGGATCAAGATGGTGTTTCCTCATCATTTTCCTGTGTGAATACGGGGAGTGTTGACTCGTATATTGCCTCAGGCTCAGCGCGAATAACCTCAAATGCAATAAGTATTCTTGCATGCACATTTAACTGCGATCAACCAACAGACTTGACGAGTCCCCCACTAATAACAGTAGAAGTTATTGCAAAAGACGCACTCGCAACTGGGATTCAGGGAGCGAGTGTTAGTGCCCAAACAAAGATTTACTTGAGAAATTAATCTTCTTAATTTTTAGACAATGATAACTTCATTTATACTGTCATTGTTGTTAAAGCACTCACTAAATTTTTTCTCGATATCATTTGATAGATTTTCTACTATAAATTTTAATGAGAATGTATTGTTAACTTTGCTTACAATACCCTTTTGTAAGACAATACTTCCCCCTAGGTCTGCTATCTCTTTTGTTACTTTGGCAGATATACCAGTCTTATCCAGTCCTTTAACAAAAATAGTCGTAAAACCCATCTTCTCCTTTGTAATATCCTTTCTATCAAGCATATTTGTAAGTATTGGTATAAAATTTTCAGTATCTGATCCGACTTTGTAATACAAATCCATTATGTTTTCTTTGCAACCCAAAAGTAAAAGAATATCGTTATAAACTGGTTTAAGTTCTTCAATTTCTTTTAGATCTTCGAGATCAAGTAAACCACGACTTTTAATTATTCCCCTAATAATTTCTTTACCCTCCATAGCCTTGTTAAATTTACCCTCTTCTTCTAATTGTTCGTCTATTATTCTTTTTGCAGGGGGTAATGCAAAATCACCAAAGATACTTTTTGGAAATTGTCTTGAGTCATCTGTTTTTATTAGTACTGTGACACCATTTGGAATATTTTCAGTGACTTCATGACGATTTTTATCGATATCTTCTTCACCATTAAATAACATGTAGTCGGCACTGGCGCCCATATTGCGGCTAATGGAATAGGCGTAATCAACTCCTGTCGCACCAGGTCTAAAAAGTTTCACTTCACCAGTTGGTGTAAATACACGTTTCAGTGCAAATTCTTGAAGATTTACCTCTTTATCGTTTACAAACGTTAAGACTCCAAGTTCGTTGTAAATTTGTTTTTGTTCACTTGTTAAAACTATCTTTAC
>Ga0172381_10008365_pt1 | contig 10125 bp, 6 predicted proteins | sample Leawel6488metaG_FD_119754 | JGI IMG/M metagenome (GOLD analysis project Ga0172381, IMG submission 119754) | Leachate microbial communities from a municipal landfill in Southern Ontario, Canada - Leachate well 64-88 metaG | ecosystem: Engineered > Solid waste > Landfill > Unclassified | place... | reverse complement strand
TATGACTCAAAAACATATTAATAATCCAAATTTTCCTTATAAAAGAGCCATTATGTGTCCTCATTGTAATAAAGCTCTTCTTGGAAGCGCTTCACGAGGTAAAATGGGCAAACATTACCCAGCTTACCATTGTAAGAAAAGAGGTCATTATTTTCGTGTTTCTTCAAAAGAATTAGAAGATACTGTAGAAAGTTTTGTAAAAAATCTAAATTTCACTGATAAATACATTAGTGATCTTAAAAAGTGTGTTGTAGATAAATGGAACGAACGTATAGAAAATAAAATACAAGATACATCAATTATTGACACAAAAATAAAAGAACTAAAAGTATCAAGTCAATTAATTGTCAGTAAAATTAAATATTTATCATCAGAAGTGGCTATTAAATATATGGAAGAAGACTTAATTAAATCTGAAGAAGAAATAGAACAATTAGAACATGAGAAAAATCAAAAAACTGAGCCTTTACTTAGCATTGATATGGACAATGTTATGGAGCACATAGGTTATTTTATGGAACACCTTGAAGAACTGCTGATAGATACGACAAATCCACTTAAAAGAGCTGCCTTCTTTGGCCTTATTTTTGATAGTCCACCTACATACGCAAATTTAACTTCTGGAACTCCAAAATTAACCCCATATTTAGGAATAAAACCATCAATCTGTAGTACCTTAGTCCCTATTGGTGACCCTACGGGGAATCGAACCCCGATTAGCAGAATGAGAATCTGCTGTCCTAACCATTAGACGATAGGGCCATATTAATGTAAAATTAATTAGATGTATTTTACCAAATATAGTTCGCATTTTAAGCTTATAGCATTAACTTTACTTTTTTCCGTTTTTTTTTGGTTTATTTTTTATTTTAACGTTCCGAACAAAATAGGTTTTAATAATGTTTCACTAGAGACTGTTTTTTATAATTACGATGGGCCCAATTATATGGTTATAAGTAAATGCGGTTACAATAAAAACTGCATCGGTCCGAATTTTTCTCTGCCTCAGTCGCTAGAGTATTACCCCGCCCATTTGCCTGGTTATCCCATGATGATAACTCTTGTTTCCAATTTTATATCTACCCCAAAAGCCATGCTTTTAATTACCCTTGCTGGCTCAATTTTTTTATCTCTGATTTTATTTGAATTCTTCAAACTTTTTATGAAAGAAAAGAAAGCTTTTTGGCTTTCTGTTCTATTTCTTTTCTTCCCCGCTCGTTTTTTTGTTTTGCGACAAATCGGTGCTCCAGAAACTTGGTTTTTAGCTACCATTATTGCTTCCATTTTTTATTTTAAAAAAGGAAAATATCTCCCCGCTGCTATTTTTGCTGCTATTGCCCAAAGTCTTAAAAGTCCAGGTATTCTTTTGTTTGCATCATATGGAATTATTGCTATTTACGAATTAATTAAAACCCAAAATTTTTGGCCGATTTTTAAAAAATACTTTTGGTTTATTTTGACTCCTATAACTGTCTTTTTAATTTTTAATCTATATAGAATTCAAACAGGGGATTTTTGGGCCTATTTCCATAGCGGCGATAATTTTCATTTAAACACATTACCTTATTTAGTTTTTATTAGCACTAAATCTTGGATAAATACTATTTGGCTTGAAGATATTGTCTATATTTATTTAATAGCCATTTATGGCGTTTATCGTTTATTTAAAAAATACAAATTTGATATTATTGCTATATTTCCGGCTGTTTTTACTCTAGCCACTCTCTTTGTCGCTCATCGCGACATCAGTCGCTACATCGCTCCGGTCTATCCATTTTTATTACTCGCTTTTGCTAGATTTTTAAATAAAAAATCCATAAAAATTATTTTTCTAATTCTTCTTCCAGCCATAATTCTCTATGGCATTAATTTTGTCGCAGGTAATGTCGCTCCAATTGCTGACTGGGGTGCATTTCTTTAGATTAAATAAATTTTATTATTTTCTTATATAATAAAATTTCTTATCAATATTATCAGAATTTCATTTATTGATAATCTATTTTTTCAAATCATTGAAATCACTATATTTTTTTAAATAAAGTTTGATGATCTAGGTAATTTAATTTAATTTTATTTTATTTAAATTCGTTTGAAAAATTCTTTTTCAACTACATTAATCCCTGTTTCAATTATCTCAATTTTTAATCCAATACTCATTATTTATAATATTTACAAAAATATTATAAATCAATTTCAGGCTTATCAACCACTACCCAATGGTCTTCGCATCTAGCGGTATAAGAATCAGTTCCTCCTACTAAAATAATAGGACTATTGTAAGAAGCCGGTTTTCCATCAATTAATCTTTGGGTAAAAAAAGCCGGTTTTCTGCAAATTTTTCCATCTTCTTTCTCATGGACGCAAATTGCCGTTAAGGTTCTAATTTTTTGTGCCAATCCTAATAATTTTGGCATTTGACCAAACGGTGCCCCTTTAAAATCCTGGGCTAATCCAGCTAAAACTACATCAATTCCTTTATTTTTTGCCAAATAATTAACTACCTCAACTATTTTTTCATCAAAAAATTGAGCTTCATCAATAAATATTTTTTCAATTGGTTTTGAACTATTATTAATATAATCAATAATTTCTTTTGAATTTTCAATTACCACTGACTTAATACAATGTCCGTCATTTGTACAAATTTCATCACTTTTATATCGATTATCAATTTTTGGTTTAAAAGCTACAATTTCTATTTTTGAAATTAAAGCTAGTTCTATTTGTCGAACTAACTCACTAGTTTTACCCGAGAACATTGGCCCACAAATTATTTCAATTAATCCAGTTTTCATATAATCACAGTTTATCTTAATTTTAATTTTTGGCAAGAAAATACCCCAACAAACAATTAATTAAAATTAACACCGAAGTGTAAATTAAAAATAGTAGTTAGTTGGGGCTGAAACTAGTAGTCTAGTCGGAGGTTGTTTTTTTAAATTCTTGTTCGATACTCTTAATGTAACTATTTTTTATTATATTAAGACTAAGACTCGGCAATTTTGCCGATTTAATAAATTCGTAGGCGACCGTCACATTGGGTGGCATATCGCTTTTTTTTGGTCTCTTTTGTTTGCTCCACCATTTCTGAAAAATTTTAAATGCTTTTCTTACATCTTTTGGCAAACCTTTCCAATCGTCTAGTGAAACTGGAAAGATCCCTGTCGGTTTCTTAGGTGGATTTTTACTTAAAAAGAACATATAAAAACTCTCCCTTCAAGATTTAAATTTCAACGTACAGGTTTTCACCTAACATTGAAACAATTATATCATTTATCGTATATATAATCAATATTATAGGTAATTAAATTAATATATTTAAATCCACCTATTTACCCAAATAAAAGACGAAACCATGGTAAAATAGAAACATGTCTTTCCAGTTAAATTCATCATTTCAGCCATCAGGCGATCAACCCCAAGCTATCGATAAATTGATTGCTAATATTCAACAGGGGATTAATCGCCAGACTTTACTTGGAGTAACGGGAAGTGGAAAAAGTTTGACTTATGACGAACCAATTCTAATATACAAAACAGAAGATAAAATAATTAAATCAAAATTGGTTCCTATTGGTGAAATTGTTGATTCAATGATTATTTCACCAAATAATACAGAATATCTAGTCCCTAGTATTAATCCTAATTCATTAAATTTGGAATTAAAGCCAATTATTAATTATATTAGACACGATGCCCCAAAAACACTTTTTCAAGTTGAAACTGCATCTGGTAGAAAAGTTAAAGTGACAGGTGATCATAATTTTTATGTTTTAAGAAATGGAAAAATTAAATTAGTTAAAACCAAAAATATTAACAAAAACGATTTTATTCCAATCCCAAGAAAAATACCTGGACCCGTAAATGATCTTAAAAAAATTTCACTAATGGAATGGTTACCTAAAAAAACTTATTTTCACTTACAAGATATCAAAAAATATATAAATACTAAAAATGAATCATTAATAATTTCTCATTTGGGCCGTCAAAAATGGTGGAAAGTAATTAACCGCAATGAAAGTATATTGGTTAAAAAATTTCCAATAATATCTTTCCTAAAAATACCTTTAGATGATATTAAAATATTTTCCAAATTAGGAAAATCCAGACCATTATATCAGGATCTTAGTCCTGAATTTTTATGGTTTTTAGGTATATATATTGCTGAAGGTTGTTCAAATAACCAATATTTAATGATAAGTGTTCATGAAGAAGAATTAAAACAATATTTTATAAAAAACTTATACAAACTTGAAATTAAAATTAAAGAAAGAAAACTTAATCCGGGGGATTTTCAAATCAGCAATATACTTTTATCAAAAATATTTAGTCAATGGTGTGGATCTTTATCTGGAAAAAAACATCTACCACCTTGGTTTTTATCTCTTAGTAATAAACAATTAGGACAATTATTATCTGCAATTTACGATGGTGATGGCAGTGTTGAAGCCAACGAAATTAGCTTAACTTCAAAAAGTCCACAATTAATTTCAGAAATTTCTTATGCACTTCTTCGCTTTGGGATTATTGGAAGAATTCATAAAACCTATAAAAAAGCGACTAATTCTAGTATGGAAAAATGTTTATATTACAGAATATCTATTTCTGGTAAAGATAATTTTCTAAATTTTAAACAAAATATAGGTTTTAATAGCCTTCGTAAACAAAAACTACTTACAGAAAAAATCAATGAAAATAAAAAAACTAACACTAATGTTGATTTGATTCCAATTAATTGTGATGAATTAAAAAAAATTATTCAAAATCTAAAATTATCTCAAAATCAAATAGCTGAAAAAGTTGGCTGTTCACGTTCACAAATATCATTTTTAGAATCTGGCCATCGAAAGCCATCTTATTCTCTATTTTTAAAATTGATAAAAATCTTAAATCAATCATCAAAGAATAAAATAATTAGTTCACAAATTACAAAAATGGAGAATTTAACACATTTTTTTTGGTGTCCAGTAAAAAAAATAACTCCCATCATTAATCATGGGCAAAAGTATATTTATGATATATCCGTCGCGGATAACGAAACTTTTTTAGCAGGTTATGGTGGTTTATTTGTACACAATACTTTTACCATTGCCAACGTCATTCAAAAAACCCAATTACCAACTTTAATTATTTCCCACAATAAAACTTTAGCTGGTCAACTTTACCAAGAGTTTAAAGAACTTTTTCCCAATAATAAAGTTTCTTACTTTGTTTCTTATTATGATTACTATCAGCCGGAAGCTTATGTTCCTGCCTCCGACACTTATATTGCCAAAGAAGTTCAAATTAATGATTTAATCGATCGACTCCGACTCGAAGCTTCTTCGAATCTGTTATCTGGCAATGATAATATTGTTATCGCTTCAGTCAGCTGTATCTACAATATTGGCGATCCAACCGAATTTGAAAATAGAGCTTTATATCTTAAAATAGGTCAAAATTATTCTCGTCGCCAATTATTCGAATCTTTTATTAATCTTTTTTATACTCGATCCGAATTAGAATTTAAACGTTCGACTTTTCGGGTTAGGGGAGAAACTATTGAAATTTGGCCTTCCTACCTCGATTCTTTTTTATCTCTCGAGTTTCAAGACGAAACTTTAATTAAAATTATTCAAAATCATCCTTTTTCCGGTCAACAAAAATCTTTAGAAGATTTTAAACTTTTTCCCGCCAAACAATATGTTGGTGGTGATAAAAATTTAACCGAAGTCTTTAAAACTATTAGAAAAGACTGTGCCAAACAAGTTAAACTCTTTAAAAAGCAAAATAAAATTTTAGAAGCCCATCGAATTCAACAGCGAGTCGAATATGACCTAGAGATGCTTCAAGAAACCGGTTATATCAACGGCATTGAAAACTACTCAACTTATTTTGACAAAAATCGAAAACCTGGCGATCCGCCTTACACTTTAATTGATTATTTTCGTCACTTGTGGGGTGATAATTTTTTGACTGTCATTGATGAATCTCATGTCACCGTTTCTCAAATTGGTGGTATGTTTGGTGGCGATTTTGCTCGCAAAACTAATTTAGTTGATTTTGGTTTTCGACTACCGAGTGCTCTCGACAATCGACCCTTAAAATTTGAAGAATTTGATAAAAGAACTTCCAAAATTATTTATGTTTCCGCTACTCCATCTAAGTATGAGATTGAAGATTCAAAAAATAATATTATTGAACAAATTATTCGTCCAACTGGTTTAATTGATCCACCAATTACCGTCAAACCTAGTAAAAATCAAATACCAGATCTTATTGAAGAAATTAAAAAAAGAGTCGCAAAAAAAGAAAGAACGTTAGTTCTCACTATTACTAAACGGATGGCCGAAGATTTATCAGCTTATTTATCCGACCCAGATAAAACTGGTACGAATTTAAAAGTTGCTTATCTCCATTCTGATATTGTTACTCTTGAGAGATCCGCTATTTTAGATGATTTACGTTCTGGAAAGTATGACGTTTTAGTTGGTATTAATCTTTTGCGCGAAGGCCTAGATTTGCCAGAAGTCAGCTTAGTTGCAATTCTCGATGCCGACCAACAAGGATTTTTGCGATCCAAATCTGCCTTAATTCAAATTATGGGTCGAGCTTCTCGTCATTTATTTGGCCAAGTTGTTTTATATGCCGATTCAATTTCCGACGCCATGGATGGTGCTATTAAAGAAGTTAATCGTCGTCGTAAAATCCAATTAAAATTTAATAAAGATAATAACATTGTTCCCCAAACAGTGGTAAAATCTATTCGTCCTAAAATTATAGAACTACTTCAAACCGAAGATAAACTCATAGCAGACAAGGTTGACCCATCAACCCTTACTCCACCACAACTTGTTAAACATATTAAAGATTTAAAAAAACAAATGCGTTTTCTTGCTGCCGATTTTAATTTCGAAGAAGCCATTCGTATCCGCGATAAAATTAAAGAGTTAGAAAAATAAATTAATATCTGTAGAGACGTTTTGCAAAACGTCTCTACAAAACCAAAAAACAAAAAATATGCTAGACAAAATAATCGTTAAAGGAGCCAGAGAAAACAATTTAAAAAATGTTTCTTTTGAGTTTCCTAAAAACCAAATGACTGTCTTTACTGGAGTTTCCGGCTCCGGTAAATCTAGCATGGCTTTTGATACTCTTTTTGCCGAAGGTCAGCGTCGATATGTCGAAAGCTTATCGTCGTATGCCCGTCAATTTTTAGGCAACATGAAGCGTCCAGACGTCGATCTAATCGAAGGATTATCGCCATCTATTGCCATAAATCAAAAAGCTATTTCTCATAACCCTCGCTCAACTGTCGGCACTGTCACTGAAATTTATGATTATCTCCGTTTATTATTTGCCCGCATCGGCCACCCTCATTGTCCTAATTGTGGTCGTGAAGTTTCTCCTCAAACCAGCAAACAAATTGTTACTCAAATTTTAAACATCGCCCGTCTTCAAGCTCATGGTTTAAATATTTATCGAATTTTAATTTTAGCCCCAATTGTTCGCGACAAAAAAGGGGACTTTCATGGTTTAACTGAAAACTTAAGAAAACAAGGTTACAAGTGGCTCCGTGTTGACAATCATATTGTTGATCTTTATTCAGATTTTGGCATTGCCAAAACAAATAAACACAATATCGACGCCATTATTGACCGCATTTCTATTAATAAAGATAATTTAAAAGATGAAAAAGTAATTTATGACCGTCTAATCAACGATATTGAGCAAGCCATGAAACTATCGAATGGTTTAATTGTCGTTTCCGAAGTTAAAGATCCTGGTTTTACTTTTCCCGACAATCCAAAAGAATTATCAGACACTCTTTATTCTGAAAATTATGCCTGTCCTATCTGCAATCTTTCACTTCCCGAAATTGAGCCACGTCTTTTTTCCTTTAATTCTCCCCAAGGTGCCTGTCCTGAATGTAAAGGTCTAGGTTCTAAATTCCAAATAGACCGGTCACAATTTCCAGAATGGAAAGCCAAAATGCTCGAAGGCCGTTATGTCAGTTCTCAGAGTGAAACTGTTCGTGAAGAATTAGAAAAATATATGATTAAAGAAGAATGTTCTACTTGTCACGGTTCTCGCCTAAATTCGGAAGCTTTATCGGTTACTGTTTTAGGAAAAACAATTTACGAAGTTTCCAATCTTCCAATTGAAAAATTAGAAAAATGGATTAATAACCTCGAATTAGAACTTCATCAAGATAAAGAAAAAGAAATAGTTGCTCCCATAAAAAGAGAACTGTCTGGCAGGTTAGAATTTTTATTAGCTGTTGGTTTAGATTATTTAAGTCTCGATCGTGAAGCTGGAACTTTATCCAGCGGTGAATCTCAACGAATTAGATTAGCCAGCCAAATCGGTACTGGTTTAACTGGAGTTTTATATATTTTAGACGAACCAACCATTGGTCTTCATTCTCGAGATAATGATCGTCTCATTGGTACTCTCAAAAAATTAAAAGACTTAGGCAATACTGTCGTTGTTGTCGAACACGACGAAGATGTTATTAAAAATGCCGACCATGTTGTCGATTTTGGCCAATATGCAGGCAAAAACGGTGGCGAAATTATTGCCCAAGGCACTCTTGATGAAATTAAAAATAACCCAAAATCTTTAACTGGTAAATATTTATCAGGTAAATTAAAAGTTCAAGACGATCATAGAGACGTTCTGCAGAACGTCTCTACTAATATCAAAAACAAAATTTCCATCACCAACGCTCGTCAATGGAATTTAAAAAACATTAACGTAGAATTTCCTCTCAATAAATTAATTTGCGTCACAGGAGTTTCTGGTTCTGGTAAATCAACTTTAATTCACGACACACTTTATGGTGGTGTTCGTAAAGCCACTCTTGGTGCTTATTATGGAACAATTGGTCAGTTCGATAAAATAACTGGTTGTGAAAATGTTTCGGATGTTCTTTTGGTTGATCAATCTCCAATTGGCCGTACTCCGAGAAGTAATCCTGCCACCTACACCAAAGTTTTTGATGATATTCGTGTTTTAATGGCCCAAACCATGGAGGCCAAATTGCGTGGTTTTAGTCAAAGTCGTTTTTCTTTTAACGTCAAAGACGGTCGTTGTCCTGCTTGCGAAGGTCAAGGTCAAATCAAAATTGAAATGCAATTTTTATCAGATATTTATGTCACTTGCGATGAATGTCACGGCAGTCGTTTTAAAGAAGAAACCCTAGAAGTTGATTATAAAGGAAAAAATATTGCCGATATTTTAAAAATGACTGTTGATGAAGCTCTTGAATTTTTCAAAAATATTCCAAGCTTAAGGCGAAAATTAACTACTATTCAAGATGTAGGTCTTGGTTATTTAGAATTAGGTCAACCGTCTAATACTCTTTCTGGAGGTGAATCTCAGCGATTAAAAATCAGTCGTGAATTAGTTAAAAAATTTGATGGCAAAATGCTTTATATTCTCGACGAACCCACCACAGGTCTTCATTTTTATGATGTCGATAAATTAATTAAAGTTTTGCGTCAATTAATCAACAACGGCAACACTGTCGTTTTAATTGAACACAATTTAGATGTCATCAAAAATTCTGATTGGATAATTGATTTAGGTCCAGAAGGTGGTGAAAAGGGCGGGGAAGTTGTCGCCACCGGCACTGTCCAAGACATTATCAATTGTCAGAAAAGCTATACAGGTCAATATTTGAAAAAATAAAAAAGGAGTAAAAATCTTTTAAAAAAAGAAATTTACTCCTAAAAGGATTAATGAGAAGGTGGGTTTTTAGTTTTTTCAATTAAAATACGATAGTAATGTTCAGCAATTTGTATTTCATCATTTAATCGAATAACACTAGATTCGAGCTTACCAGCTTCGGATGGGTCTGATTTTTTCAGCCCCCAAACTTTTTCCGCAAGCCTGTTTACTGTTTTTATATCTGATTCAATCAATTTCTTAAAATCATCAATATCTTCTGTGTTGAATTTGCCGTTCGAAAGCATTTCAGAAAATGCTTTAAGACAAGAAGAAATGACAACTTCATCTGTATTTTTTTTACGACCAATAAACACTAAAATCTCTCCTTTCAAAGTACCTAATAATACACTGCGGTATCAAAAGTTGACCTATTATAACAGGTCAATCCCTACATTTTTCTCTAATTTCTACTGT
>Ga0172381_10008364_pt1 | contig 10126 bp, 8 predicted proteins | sample Leawel6488metaG_FD_119754 | JGI IMG/M metagenome (GOLD analysis project Ga0172381, IMG submission 119754) | Leachate microbial communities from a municipal landfill in Southern Ontario, Canada - Leachate well 64-88 metaG | ecosystem: Engineered > Solid waste > Landfill > Unclassified | place... | reverse complement strand
GCGGCGTAGTCTTTCTGCAATGCTGCGTAAAGTTCTGGGGTATCGTCCACTGTATAGATGAAACAATTGCCAATGAGTGCCGCCAGGATTAATATGAACATCAAGAAGCTAAAAAGCCTCGGGGTTGTGCGGCGTCCTGTGTGTCTTTTTGTTTTGTACATTAGAAAACCTCCTTTTTAAGCATTATATCACGAAGGGTCGCAGTAGTAAATAGGTTCGTGAGAAATAATAAAAAGCAACCCATAATAATTAAATCGGCTTAATCTAGGACTTGTAACAAGTTATATACGAGTTCGTAATGATTTTCGAGTGTAATTATACTCGGGTTATTACGAACGTGTTACGAGTAACCTATTAAATATAATATTCTATCTACAAGGCAGATAGAACATTATATTAAGTGTTAAACTGTTTCGGTATACTTGAGCGATATCCAACCAACACCACTCTTGAGTTTACCCCAGTCATCCTGGGTAGCAACAATGGTATAGATACCTTTGTCCTTAATTGTACCGGTAATTGCATAATTTGTCCCAGCGCCTTTACGAATATTAAGGGCCGTAGCAGTAACACGAACCAGATATGCCTCATCCGTAATCTTTTCGTTTATGCGCTTAAATAGAGCAACCATATAGTCGGCTGTAGGAACGTATGACCCAGCGATAGCTTTCTGCCAATCCTCATCAGCAGACAAGTCCAGGATAGTGTCTGCGACAGCTTCTAAGGTCTTTGTCGTATAGGTAAGGCCTGCTTTGGCACAAACCTTCTCAAAGACCGCCTGTAGGTATGCAGGAACTACTGTGATTTGTCCTGCCAAAACCTTCTTCCAGTGCGTCGGTGACGAAAGTCCAATTTTCTCTGAAACAGATGCAACTAAGTCGGCATATGTCTCAGTAGTCACAGTTGCCGTGGTACTGGAAATACGCGCCTTAAACTCTGCCCACATCTCGTCACCAGTCTTACCATAGTACTTATTTGTGTCTGAGCCTTGGTACGGCCGCGGGCATTGCTTATGTGTTACATCATAGTGTCGAATGACATGGTCTGCATCGATATTGTACTTTGCCATTAACCACTGAACAACTTCTACAAGGCGGTCAATAGTTTCCTCCGTAAAGTACCAGTCTTTATCAGAGGCATACATTGTTGAGGTACTCAGCTTATAAGGCCTAACCTCAATACCGATACTGTTACTGTTTCTGCAACTTGCATGATAATACGTACCAGAAGTACCACAATGCCATGCAATGTCTTCGAACTCAACGCTCTGATAAACTTCATGGTCGGCATCCAGGGCAAGATGTGCGGAGGCGCCACGATAAGCACTTCTGAAGTATTCGCTTACAGCCTTCGGGCTGCCTAGCGACCCAAAGTAATGGATAACTATCCATTTGATTCGGCCTTCGTTATTCTTGTCGGTAAAGTTTATGTCGGTTAAGTTCTTTACGATTGTGAACGCCATTATTTGTCCTCCTCTTCGTCTTCGAACTCTATCCCGTCAAAGCCCATGGCGTCAGGGTCAAGAGAATTTCTAAACTCTCTCTTTTCTGCTGCCGTCATTTCTTCTACAGGTTTAGGCGGAACAATTCCTGCTTTTATTGCTTCGCTACTCCAAGCCATGTTCTGTCTCCTTTCTAGCCAACGGCTGCTGTATCATCATCTGAGGTTTCCTCAGTAGATGTCTCAAGTAGCTTGTCAGTCTGCGTATCTACAAAGTCTTCAACTGAGTCCTGGATATCGCTTTTGACTGACGCTTTCTTTACATTGAGAGCGGCGACGATGCAATCAATTGTACCATCGATTGTTTCATCACAACTATCAATCCATTTATCGTACTGTTGTTTAACCCATTCTTTTTTCTGCGGACCAGACCCAGGCGGTCTAAACTTCTTTTTATGCTCTGCCACAGCGACTAAGATACGCAGCACTAATCGTGCAATACATTTGGTACGCACAATCTTTTTAAGCAGCGCTCGTACTGGTTTGTTGATAAAGTTAACAACAATGCCTAATGCTATTAATACCAGTATTGTTTTCAGCAAGTCAGGCATCTACACGCACCTCCTATACGACATGCTCACTGCCCTGACAATACATGAAGTCTTTTATTTCATGCTTGACAGTTACAGCGTAACGTTTTGCTTCGGCCATTTCTCCGTTACATTTAACAATGTCACTACGCTCTATTGCGCAGGCAGTAGCTTCACTAAGAGCTAAAGATGCTGAAACGCCTTTTAGCAGCAGCACATTGTTTTGTACGCGGGTCTTCTCAGCCGCTTCTTCCCGTTTGTCCCGTTTGTCAAAGTACCGCTTGAGATACCACAGCACCCCGCCACATATAATAGATGGTATTGCTGCTATTAGCCAAGTTTCAATCATCTCTCTATCCTCCTAAGATATAATATTAAGGCGCACTAAGTTCTGATAAACTGCGGAAGGGAAAATCAAAGTAATCACATAAGTACTTACTCATTTCTACCATCTCTGTCTCTGATAAAGCTCGGTTGTAATATGCCATATACATAAAATTACTGCCTACACCAACAGAAAACATAGTTAAAGCATCATCTCTACCTGACCAATCATCTATGACTGTAGCGTAGTCACCGTTACCAAAAGATGCTCCTATTATATTATCTTCATCCGTGTATGCGCAACCTGAGCAAGTCACGCCGTTATATAAGGACCCTATTACTTTTGAAGTAAACTGTGTCATACCGCCGTACCTAGAATTGGCAACGACTATGCAAGACTTGACGCCAAACTGATAGGAAGTATAAGCCTCTTGAAAATTTGATGTGGTTTCTTCCGGATTTTCTAAGACTATAAAAACAGTACGTGCGGTTATTTCAGGTAAACCTAAAGGATTATACCAGGCAAAAAATCTAGATGTACATTCGCCAATATACTTTCTGTTATTACAATACTCAGTATCTTGTAGTATCTTAGCAGAGCCCTCTATAATCGGTGAAAAAACCATGTCATAGTTATAAAACGATTGAAATTGTGTATAGCCAGCATAGAATGTATAAAGACCTACATAGCCTATTCCATCATATGTAGAAACAGCGGCAGATAACGTCCAAGTAGAAGGCTCGGCGGCAGACGCCAGCCATATTTTACCGCGTAAAGTAGTGCCAGTATACTCGGCTTTTAACTTATACCAGGTATTAAGTGTAGGAGTAAAAGCCGTAGTAGATATGTTTGTAAACGTAGTGCCTGAAATACTTCTTAATCTAAACTGTTGGTCATAAATACCTACAAAATAACCTGAAGTAGGTGTAGAAGGAGAGTCTGCGCCAAAATATATAAAAGCACCTTGATTAGCGGTATCCACCTTAAATTCTACCTCTAGTACACCTACATTAGTACTAGGAGCAGCCCCATAACCAAAGTACCGCCTAAGATTAGTACCATTATATGCTTCTACGAAGTCTGTACCGGTTACTGTCCAAGTACCACCGCCGGTAGCAGTAAAATCGTTAAAGTCAAAAGTAAAGGGCGGTTGTACAGGTAGCGAAAAAGCACTTGGTACATATTCTGTTATATACCCGGATGCATCGAGCGCATAGTAGTCTTCATTAGGATTAATCTCAAAGACTAACCCGTCAGTTATTTTACGGCCAGTAATATCTCCGCTTCCGCTACTTCCAACTACGTTATGCTTCATTAAAGCAATAGCAACCATCTGTAGGCGCTCTGCATTTGTTAATGCCATTGGTATCCCTCCTTATGAAATAGAAATAGTAGCAGAATGGCTATCTGGCCAAGTTATAGTCATACTCGTAGCTGTCTCAGTAAAAGTTAGCGTAGTAGGTGTTGTTTCACCTTCCATAGTAACATCAATGGTACCGGCTGTTGTATCTATTGCAACGGCGTCAATCCTACGATGCTTTGCATCTACAAAGTCCCCAAACTCAATAGTGACGTCCTCACTAGAATTGTTGACGTAACGTAGCTTAGCGTACCCAGCGCCCTTTGTAATAAATAACTTGTCATTGTCTCCTGTACCAGAACCGGCGCCCATAACTATTTGCGGAACCTTAACGCCGCCAATTTCTTCAAAAGAAAATTCGCCCTTAGTATATTCAGTATAAACGTACTGATATACTGGCCAAGACGTAACGTCAGTAGTAACAGACTCATGCGCGTCACTTAGCCAGTATAATAGAGACCCATACCTATCTGCAGCTTGTTCATACGAACTGCCGTCAGTCTCCGCAGTAATCCATAGTACGTACTGGTCATATACCTTTATGTAATCAACATCAGAGGTATCTGAGTCTAAATACTTCTGTACTTTATCGGACGTCTCAAGCCGGTCAACAGTCAACTCAGCAATATAGCCCTTATCTGCCGATAATACATTTGTAATAGAAACATTAGTAACTACTACGTCAATTTCAGCTGATATGGCATTGAGCACAGTAGTAGACAAGGTGCCATCAAATACTAGATTAGTTTCACCAGTCTCACTATCGTATTCGTAGTAGAGTTTATTAGTCCAGGTCTCTCCTGTGCCATCGCCAACTTGAAAAGCCATACTATCGGCATTAAAGTATGCTCTGGCTAAATTATCCGACCTAATAGCTTCGAAGCCAGTTTCAGTAGTAATACGTATACCATAATATGTCTTATCGGTAACAAGCGTGTTATTCAAAGATTTTGCCAAAGACCATGCGGATAACGTAATACCATCAGATGAAAAGATAGTGAAAGTAATACTTGTAAATGCGCTAACATCGATACCATCATAATTGCTTATTGACGGGTATAGTATAGCCGAAAAGCCATCAGAAATGTTAACTATTGGGAACAGTGCATCATAGGTATTACCATCCTCATATAAGATATAAATACGCGCAAAAGAGGTCGGACTATACTGAGAAGTATAACTACTCGCTGTAAGCAGCAGTAAAAGCGCATCCGGCAAGAGGTTAGTATTATCTATTTCTGTGACTGTAACTGAAGCCGACCCACCTGCAGCTATGACTATTTCTGTTTCAGACATTGTTGCATCGGTCAATGTCCATCCTGTAGTAGGCAGAAAACTGGTGCTAAACTGCATTTAACTCGCCTCCATTATATCTGCATTAATAAGCGTTAAAGTAGTAGACAATGAACCAGCAAAAGTATGCTTAGCTCGCTGTATAATACCTGTAAAAGCCAGATTATACTTGGTGCTTTGAACTGTAATCTTGTCACCAAGCTCAAGCAATAAGTTACCGCGAATCTGAACATCCAATGTGGGAATATCGCTAGCTACAAAAGCATCTAAAAAAGCCTTGTAGGACTCAGCCTGAGTTTCAGTCTGGATATACTTATTACTATATGTAAGCATGTTGTCAGTTTCATCTGATAAGACAATATCTGTAAACTCTACCAAAGTACCATATGCACTAAGATTAGTATCTAGAGCGGCACCAGTATCGTTTTGTGTAGTAAGAGTTACCTGCCATGGAGTATATGCAAAAGCACTGATATATACTAATTCATCAATGGTTTGAAAAGCAACATGTGAAAGAGCTGCTACCGGTCCTTTATCAAAAGAAATAGGCGTAAAGGTAGCGGCACCATTTGGTATAGATAGCTCGTCAACTTCAAGTATATTAGTATTCATAGAAAGCTGTGGATACCTATAGGTAAAAGCAACACCATCATAAGTTTTAAGAGTACTTTGCTTTAGACTTACGCTGACAATTTGGTCCCCATCTGTTAGCGTAGCACGCAAAGCTCTTGTAGTAACTACTGGGTTAGCTACAATAGTACCAGTACGGTCAGAGTAGCACATTGCTTTTGCAGCACACGCTAAGTCTGATAGCGTACCTTTAATATCAGACTCTGCATAAGCAAATGGAATAACGTCTGTTAAACTAGCATCAGCTGTCATAGAGTATCCCAACACAGAAAAGTAATACTCAATAAATTGTTTGAAAGTATAGCTAGGCACTACCTGTACGTCTGTAGAATCCCCGGCAAGAACGTCTTTCATAATATCAGTGGCGTATACAGAGGCTGTAAGCGCTGTTACAACAGCGTTCCACTCAGTTACATAAAAGACACCAAGTTGAATCCAGTTAAGCGTATCTGTACTGTCAAGTAATCTGATATATGGAATAATTTTGACACCAGTCTTTATCTTTCCATAGTATGTGCCTGATGCATTAGAGGGCGAAAATATACCGTCCTGGTTTAAGAGTGTTATTTCAAGTTCATTAGCTGAGACAGCGCCGAGAGGATTTGTACTCTCGGCACTAGACTCTTCTGAAATAGACACCTGCATTATATAATCATGGCTAGTAACCTCTATAGGTGTCTCATCAAAGTATATAGCAAGCTTACACTCTACTTCTCTACTGAGTGCATTAAAGTCACTATCTACATGGTCACGCGTAGCCATTCAAATCACCTACTGTTCTATAAGATTAAACGTAACATTCTTCCATACCCAGTTAGTAGTTGCGCCGGCACGGTGTAGCTCTGAAGGTATGGACCCTGAGTACACTGTAGCAGTATCTGCTACACCATTCTCTAAAAAGCCAAGAGTAAAGAACAAAGAGGTTGTATTCCAGATGGCATCAAGAATAGTATCTAAGTCCTCACCGCTAATGGCGTCATAGGTAAAGTAGAACTTTCGCTTTTTAGCAATTAAGTCTCCTGCCATAGTTGCATCGGCAAGGCGTTCAAGATTAGTAACGTTGTAGCGCTCAATCTTAAACGTTGTAGGGTTCTTAATCGCAGTACTATCAATTGTAAAGAAGGCCATTAGTTATCCCCTCCTTGCACTTTCTTGCAGATTAATAACCTGCATCTTTTTGTTAAGCTCACGTAGACTCGCATCATCAGCAATTAAGTTGCCAACATACAGTATTGGTCTGGTATCCTGTGTTCCTGCGCTGCTACCTGAGAAAGTAGCAAGCAGAGGTGCCAATGTGGCATACAGACCATCCGCTACAGCATCCACAAACGGCTGCATAGCAGTATCATTTTCAAGCGGTACAATTGCCTCTGCTTTGTTACCTTCAGCAAATCTTGCAACATGCTCTCTATTGAATATACCACCAACAGCGTGCCCAAGTCCTGTACCAGATGTAGTATAGGCAGACGTATCAATACTTTGCGCCTCACTATTTAGACCAAAGAATGTGCGCAGCTTTTCTATACCGTTGTTAATCCAGGTAAAGAACTTGCCGAAGACATTGTTCCACATGTCAGAAATCCAACCTGTAAACATGTCGTAGATATTGCCAATACCTTCAGTAACGCTGTTATACATATCAGATATAGCAGTTGTTACGTCTTCGTACATATCGGAGAAGTAACCTGTAACATCCTCCCAAATATCTTTTACCTTCTCAGTAGCCGTTTCCCAGATATTTGAGAACCATTCTGAGACAGTATTCCAGATACCCTCAACTTTTTCAGCTATTACATCCCAGATACCTTGGAACCACTCCGACACAGCGTCCCAGATGCCTGTAACTTTTTCTACTACTGTGTCCCACATAGACTGGAACCACTCAGAAACAGCTTCCCAAGCGCCAGTAAGCTTCTCAACAATAGTATCCCAGACAGACTGGAACCACTCAGATATAGAGGTCCAGATACCAGTTACTTTTTCAACAATTGTGTCCCAAATATTCTGGAACCATTCTGTAACAGAGGTCCATACTCCTGTAACTTTTTCAACTACTGTGTCCCAAATATTCTGGAACCATTCTGATATGGATGTCCAAATACCTGTTACCTTTTCTACCACTACGTCCCAAATATTCTGGAACCAAGTAGAAACAGCAGTCCACAAATCAGTGACAACTTTAACGATTAGGTCAAAGATAAAATCAAAGATGTTGTAGATAGTATAGCCTATTGTTGTAGCAACGGTAGTAATTGCCGTCCAAATATCAGTGCCAACACGCGTAACTGCTGCAACAATATCAGAGAACACAGTAGTTATCGCTGACCAAATGTCCGATAAAACAGGCTCTAAAACGCTGCTATAGAAACTTGAAAAAGCATCGGCAATAGGCGCAAATAAATCAGCAAACCACCCAGAAATAGTGTCCCAAGTAGTACTAAAGAACTCACCAATACTTGCAAACAAATCGCCAAAGAAACCTGTAAAGGACTCCCAAAGTCCGCTAAAGAAATCTGCAATAGTTTGCCCGACACTTTCGAACCATCCAGTAATAGATGACCAGGCATCCGTGATTCCATCCCAAACACTCTTAAAGAAGTTACCGATTGCAGTACCAATATCTACAAAGAATCCACCGATTGCTTTGCCTACCTTTGCAAACCATCTGCCGACACCAGCGAACCATTCTTTAATAGCGTCCCAGTTATCGATAATTAGTCCTACAATCCAGCCTACCAGAGCACCTACTGCAGCACCTATTAAAGCACCAACAGGACCACCGGCAATCATACCAATAGCAGCTCCAATACCTGTGCCAAGACCAAGAGATATACCAGAAGCATCCCAGTTACCATTGGAAAAACCATCGATAAACATATCAGTAATCCAGCCTACCAGGGCACCAATAGCAGCTCCTATCGCAGCCCCTAACGGGCCACCAGCAATCATACCAATTGCTGCGCCAAGTCCTATGCCTACGGGTAAACCAACAGAAGACCAATCACCATCTTCAATTCCACGGGCAATAGCGTCCGCTATCCAGCCTACTAGGGCCCCTATTGCTGCTCCAATAACCGCTCCTAGTGGCCCACCGGCTATAAAACCTATAGCTGCGCCAAGCACCGTTGCAATTGGTAAAGCAACAGTGCCTACATCTGTTAAGCCAAGCGCATCTGCCACAGCAGGCCAGAAGTAACCGGCAATAGCGCCAGCAATCATGCCGATTTTAGCCCCAAGTGGACCGCCTATTACTGTGCCTAAAACAGCACCAAGTAAAGCACCTATACCGGCACTAAGCAGCTTTTCTTTTCCACCAAGAGCTTCAAGAATGTTATCTACAAAGTCTTGCGCTATGCCAACAAAATCTGTGTCGCCCCACAAATCACCAACATCAGACCCAAGACCATCTAGACCAGAAAGAAGGTCATCGAGTTCATCAGTTATGCCAGACTCATCGGGTGTCTTAAGACTGAAAACTTCATCAAAGCCAAGTAGGCCGGCAGCTGCTTTTGAGGCACTGCCTGTACTGTCTGCTAGGTCATCCATATTATCACTGGTTGTATCTAGCGCTTCGTTAAACTTTTCAAGGTCAGATGTAACCTCTTTAGTCTCTGGCAATAGTGTGTCTTCGGCAGACGCGCCACCAAGAGAGGTCAGCGAACTCCAGAGGTTACGTACTGAAGCAGCAAACTTATCGCTAGCTCCAGATAAGGCTACAAATACACCGACACCAAAAGCAAGCAAGGCCCAGACAGGATGAGCTACAAGGAAGTTAAGCGCGATTATCAAGGCTTTCACAGCTTTTATAATAGCCCCAATGACCGCTGTAGTAACTAGTGCAGCAAGTGCCTGGACTTTATAAATTAACCAAGCAGCTGCAGCCCCGAGAATAGCCGCTACCAAGACCTTCATAAGAGTTTCATTTGTAGTTATGGCTTTAATTACGGCTGCTAATACACCTAATATTGCGTTAACTACTGGCAATATAGCGTTTAAGGCAGGTACTAAGCCTGCTACAAAAGCTTTTACTAAACGAAATACACTTGCTACTACACTCTTTATAACGCTCCACAGATTCTGTAGGTTTACAATAAGTGTACGTACCGCTTCTTGTGCCTCTTCTGGAATAATTGCCTCAAAGACACCGCCAAGACCTTTTGTCTGATATATCTCATATAGGCCAGTCATAAGGTCTTCTATACTCGCTAAAGCATCATGCATTTTATCTGTTACAGGTTCAAAGATACCTGCCGCTAACATTAGCGCAACATCTTTAATGTTACTTACTAAGCCTTTAGTAGTTGAGGAAGACTGTTCAAGGACATCGCCAAATCTTTCATTGATACCATCTACAAGGGCGTTTATAGCCGTTGCAGCAGGAATAGCCTGGTCCCCGATATTGCCGAGTTCTTCGGCAGTGAGGCCAAGCTTTTCACGTAATATTTCATAGGCAGGAATGCCAGCTTCTGCAAGCTGTCTCATTTCTTC